>ERZ791808.787-NODE-787-length-30454-cov-3.849304_pt1 | contig 30454 bp, 24 predicted proteins | sample MGYA00510305_ERZ791808 | MGnify/ENA primary metagenome ERZ791808 (study PRJEB30046, sample SAMN00792024) | human gut metagenome | study: EMG produced TPA metagenomics assembly of the A metagenome-wide association study of gut microbiota in type 2... | reverse complement strand
CTGTCATTTCTGTCACTTGTCACTGTTTCAAACAACCCGATGTTTTTAAAAAACACCCTGATGTTTGTTTGCAATCATCGGGGTGTTTGAAAAAAACATCAAGGTCATTTTTATAAATTTCGTGATGGTTTATCTATATACTCAAGAAATATGCCTGGAAACGAATTATCTTCGTTTGTTCTTTCATCTTTCAGTTTTGGATGTTTTGCTTGATTATTAATAAATTAGGCTGAACCTTTTAGGGGGATAAAGGTTCAGCCTGAATAAGGGTAGGTCTTTTTTTGACTTATACAAAATAATGAGAGGTCAAAACTTTCTCAATTCCCCCGCTTGAGCGGGGGATAGGGTGTGTGTGAATTTTCTAACAGTTTAATAATCAAAGAAAGATCACACACCCCTTAATCCCCGCTCAAGCGGGGAAACTTGGATGCTTTGACTTTTGATTCATTCCGGTATTTCTAATCATTCAGTCTAATCTGCTATGTATCAGTCTAAAATATGAAGACTGAAGGATGAAACTTACAGAGGAAACAGTGTGTCGATACCTGATTGGGCTGTTGATGAAAGTCTAAACAGACTTTAATAGACCTAATTCTGACAGATATCTTTCTGCTTCAATAGCAGCTTTGCATCCGCTTCCGGCAGCTGTGATAGCTTGACGGTAATGAGGATCAGCCACATCTCCGGCTGCAAAAACACCCGGTACACATGTTCTGGGCGAATCGGGCTCGGTAATGATATAGCCTACTTCATCCGTTTCAATATATGGTTTGAATATATCGGAGTTAGGCTTGTGACCGATAGCGAGGAAGAATCCGTCAATCGGTAAGTCGTAACGCTTTTCTACTCCGGCTACATTCTCTAATAGGTGAACGCCTTCTACACCATTTTCTCCGTATAGCCCCACTGCATTGTGGTTGAATAGAATGACGATGTTTTCGTTCTCCATTACGCGTTGTTGCATGATTTTTGAAGCACGTAGATAAGACTTCCGGACAATCAAATAGACCTTAGATGCGAGTCCGGCAAGATAGAGCGCTTCTTCGCAAGCTGTATCACCGCCACCTACTACCGCTACGACTTTTTTACGGTAGAAGAATCCATCGCAAGTGGCGCATGCACTCACTCCCATACCTGCATATTTCTGTTCGTCCGGTAATCCTAAATATTTGGCTGTAGCCCCGGTAGCTATAATTAAAGTTTCCGTTTCGATGACTTTCTCATCATCAATCGTTATTTGGTAAGGACGTTTGCTTAAATCGGCGGCAGTGGCTATGCCGTAACGGATATCCGTACCGAAACGTGTTGCCTGTGCTCTTAAATCTTCCATTAAAGCTGTTCCGCTGATACCTTCAGGATATCCCGGGAAGTTTTCTACATCAGTAGTTGTTGTGAGTTGTCCGCCCGGTTGCAATCCTTCGTAAAGAACAGGACACAGATTTGCTCTTCCTGCATAAATAGCGGCTGTATAGCCTGCAGGGCCAGAACCGATAATCAGACATTTGGTTGTTTCTTTTTCCATAATTTTGTATTGTTAGGTATGTAAATAATCTCTTTTTTCGGGAACAAAATTAAGTATCCGAAAGTTCTTTTGCAACTGATACTATTTATCCTTATATAGAATATTTTTATAAGGTAACATTCTACCTCAAATCAATTTCTTCGACATCAGGGTATTTCTTTTTGTCGAAAATGAACATCTTATCGGAAAATACTTGTTTTATATGGTACGCTGTAATTGTTATTTTACTCAAACTTCCATTGTCTTGCATCACTTCAATAAAAAGAGGATGGAATGTTTGCTTATCTATATATAAGGTAACAAAAGATATTCCGTTCTTAGCGGTGACCGGAGTAAAAGTTACTTCATATATAGGTTTATTCCGGAATGTTTTTGCTTTTCCGAGTTCATAGGTAAAGCCTTTCTTGTATGTACTTAATAATAAGTAAGGATTGATTGTTTGCAACTCTTCCCGAGTAGGATTGCTGATGTTTACTTCACCGGAAGTAACAACATAGCTCCATTGCGTCTTCCCGTCAAACCAAGTAATACTTTCGGGAGTATCCATCACGAATTTTTCTCCTTTAATACAAATCGTTCCGTCTGTTTGTCCTTTCGGACGACCTTGTTCTGATACTTGCAAGTTGAACTCTGCTTTTACTCCACTATCTTTGATAAAGGTAGAGGATGCCTTGTCCAATATACTTTTGGCATTGTCTTGTGCTTCGGAAAGTAGTATACTTGCAAAGGTGAATAGAAGGAATAGGCTTATTTTTTTCATTGTTGCAAATTGTTTAGTCTCATTTCCAAATCATTTTCGTCCATGCAAAGTACATCTCTTGCTTTGCTACCTTGGGTAGGACCTACAATTCCTGCTTTTTCCAGTTGGTCCATAATGCGTCCGGCACGGTTGTAACCGATTGAAAATTTACGTTGAATTAATGATGTTGAGCCTTGTTGATGAATAACAATCAGTCGGGCTGCTTCTTCAAACATCGGGTCGAGACGATTCATATCCACGTCAGCCAAACCATTGTTATCGCTTTCTTCGCCTACATATTCCGGTAGGAAGAAAGGAGTAGGATAACCTTGCTGATGACTGATATATTCCGTTATTTCTTCCACTTCGGGTGTGTCTACAAAGGCGCATTGTACACGAACCGGGTCGCTGCCTTGCAAGAACAACATATCTCCCCGTCCGATAAGCTGATTGGCTCCCGGACGGTCAAGAATGGTGCGTGAGTCCATCATAGATGAAACGCGGAAAGCAACACGGGCAGGGAAGTTCGCCTTGATAGTTCCGGTAATGATATTGGTTGTAGGCCTTTGGGTGGCAATAATCATGTGGATACCGATGGCACGGGCTAATTGGGCAATACGGGCTATCGGGAGTTCCACCTCTTTGCCGGCAGTCATAATCAAATCTCCGAACTCGTCGATGATAACTACGATATAAGGCATATATTTATGTCCTTTTTCCGGATTTAATTTCCGGTTAATGAATTTCTCGTTGTATTCCTTAATATTGCGAACATGCGCTTTCTTTAGTAGGTCATAACGGGTATCCATTTCGATACAAAGTGAGTTCAGCGTATGTACTACTTTTGTGAAGTCGGTTATAATCGCTTCTTCGCCATCCGGCAACTTCGCCAAGAAGTGTTTCTCTATTGTGGAATAGATACTGAACTCTACTTTCTTGGGGTCGATTAATACGAATTTTAGTTCGGCCGGGTGTTTCTTATATAATAAGGAGGTAATGATGGCATTCAAACCGACTGATTTACCTTGTCCGGTAGCACCTGCCACCAGAACGTGCGGCATCTTACAGAGATCCACCATAAATACTTCATTCGTGATAGTCTTTCCAAAAGCAATGGGCAGGTCATACGTAGATTCCTGGAATCGTTTCGAACCGATAACCGATTGCATGGATACAATTTTAGCATCAGAGTTAGGAACTTCAATACCGATTGTGCCTTTACCCGGTATCGGTGCGATGATACGGATACCAAGTGCTTTAAGGCTCAAAGCGATGTCGTCTTCCAAGCCACGAATCTTTGAAATACGTACTCCTGACTCGGGTGTGATTTCATATAATGTGATAGTAGGACCTACGGTTGCTTTGATTGTATTAATTTCAATACCAAAACTCCTTAAAATATTGATAATACGGTTTTTATTCGCATTTTGCTCCTCCATATTAATGGTAGGTTCGCTATTATCATACCGTTTCATTAAGTCCAATGTAGGATAATGATAGTTCTCCAAATCCAATTTAGGATTATAGGGTTCCAGATTCGGTCCGTTATACTCTTCATCCTCGTCAGACCCCCCTGTCTCTATGGTGATCTTTGGCTCTTTTTCTTCTGTCTCTTTTTTAGTTGTCTCCGGTATAATTATTTCTTCCTGAGCACTTTCTATCCAATCCTCATCCTCCTCATTGTTCTTATTTGTTTCCGGTTCCGACTCTTTCATATCGGCAGATACAGGTGGTTGTTGCGTATATGTCTTCGTGAAGGTTACCGTTTGAGGTTGAGGATCTGCAATTTCTATCTGTTCTTCCGTATTGTCTGACTCCGTTTGTTCTTCCTGATTTGCTTTTTCTTTACGTTTTAAGAACGAAGGTTTGAATGCCTTTCTTAGAATAATGATTGTTTGTGTGCTTAAATAAATAAAGAAACATAGGGCTGATACGAGCAATATCAACCATACACCCGGTATCCCAACCTGTGAAACAAGCCATTTGCTGACATTATATCCATGAAGTCCGCCCGGATAAATGAAACTGTTGCTAAAAGCATCTCCAAGTGTAAATCCTAAAAATATAGAAAACCATACAAGTAGTAAAGAGCAACATATAAACCATTTCCACAAACGGAATTGATAGGCTTTCATCAGTTTCATTCCCGCTACGGCAAGGAAAATAATGATAAAGAAAGAGGATATGCCGAAACATCCGTTTATTAAATAGTCCGCAAGTTGCGCTCCGCGTGCTCCTGCATAGTTCTTTACGTGATTGTCTGTAGATAGTAATTGTTCGGTAGTATGATTCTCTAGTATACTTTGGTCGGCAGAACCCGTAAAAAAGAACGAAGCAAAAGCCAACAACAGATATACAGAGAATATAACCATTATCAAACCGATAATGAAATGTAGTGTCTCATTCTTGAAAATAGTTGTAAATTTGTTTGTTTTAACCGGTTTCAATTCCGGCCCTTTATCTGTTTTCTTCTTAGCCATGAAAAAATTCCTTTTATGATGATTCTGCAAATGTACACGAAAATCATTAATTAATGTCTTAACTTAATCCCTTTTTTAGTAACTTTGCATTTCAAATTTGAAGAATATGGAAAAGAATACTCAGGTTATATTCGATAGGAACACAGTAGAGTTTGTTACTGTTGCGGCTGAATTCTGTGCTTTTTTGGAGCGTTCGGAAAGGATGAAGCGTTCTGTCTTTGTCGATACAACTTTAAAAATACTGCCTTTACTTTATTTAAAAGCATCTATGCTTCCTGAGGTAGAAACGATAAATGAGGATACTCCCGAGAGTTTTGTGACCGAAGAAGATTATGAAGTTATCCGTTTGACAATCGCTTCCATAATGGCAGAAAAAGATGATTACCTGGAAGTGTTTTTACAAGATATGGCATATAGTGATACTCCCATAAAAGCAACAATATCGGAAGACCTTGCCGATATATATCAGGATATAAAGGATTTTGTAAGCGTTTACCGTTTAGGATTCGATGAGACAATGAACGATTCTTTGGCTGTATGCAAAGAAAACTTTGGCCTATATTGGGGGCAAAAATTGGTGAATACGTTGAGAGCTTTGCATGATGTAAAATATAATGTGAAAGATGAGGATATTGAAGATGAAGAGGGTGACGATGAAGATATGAATGATATGTTATGATTGTAAGAAGAACAATATCTAAAGAAGAAATATCCCAAATGCCGAAGGCTAGTTTTCCGGGGAAAATAGTTGTGGTGCAAACAGAACAAGAGGCGGAAAAGGCAATCCGTTTTCTTAATGAGCAACCGATAATCGGACTTGATACGGAAACACGCCCTTCATTTACGAAAGGGCAATCGCATAAGGTTGCATTGTTGCAAGTATCTACAAAAGATATTTGTTTCCTTTTTCGATTGAATATGATTGGAATGCCGGATTCGATAATTAGCTTTTTGGAGAATCCTTCCGTAAAGAAAATAGGTTTATCCTTGAAAGATGATTTTATGGCATTGCATAAACGGGTGGATTTCAAGCAACAAGCCTATGTGGAATTGCAGGATTATGTAAAGTCTTTTGGTATTCAGGATAAAAGTTTGCAAAAAATATATGCTATTTTGTTTGCACTTAAGATATCCAAATCGCAACGACTGTCTAATTGGGAAGCAGATGTGCTGAGTGATGCACAGAAAATGTATGCTGCAACGGATGCCTGGGCTTGTTATAATATTTATAACTTGTTGCAGGAGTTGCAACGGACGGGGAATTATGAGAAAGAAAAAGTAATTGAAACTGTAGATAAAGAATGATATGAGTTATAAAAAAGTATATCTGAAGCCGGGAAAAGAAGAGTCGTTGAAGCGTTTTCATCCATGGGTGTTTTCAGGAGCAATTCATCGTATTGAAGGAGAACCGGAAGAAGGGGAAGTGGTGAATGTTTATACTTCTAAAAATGAATTTATAGCAATGGGGCATTTTCAAATAGGAAGTATTGCCGTGCGTGTGATCTCTTTTCTTGAAGAAGATGTAAATAAGGATTTCTGGAAAAGAAAACTTGCTATTGCTTATGATTTACGTAAGAGAATTGGATTGGCTGATAATCCGACAAATAATACTTTCCGTTTAGTACATGGTGAGGGAGATAATCTTCCGGGGCTGATTATTGATATTTATGATAAAACGGCTGTTATGCAGGCTCATTCTGCCGGTATGCATGTTTACCGGATGGAATTGGCTGAAGCTCTTTCTGAAGTAATGGAAGGTCGTATTGAGAATATCTATTATAAATCGGAAACGACATTACCTTATAAAGCTGATTTAGGTCCGGAAAATGGTTTCTTGAAAGGTGGAAGCCCTGAGAATATAGCAATAGAGTATGGTTTGAAGTTTTATGTAGATTGGTTGAAAGGACAAAAGACCGGTTTTTTTGTCGATCAACGGGAAAATCGTGCTTTATTGGAAAAATATGCCAAAGATCGTAATGTGCTGAATATGTTTTGCTATACCGGTGGCTTTTCTTTCTATGCAATGAGGGGAGGAGCTAAGTTAGTACATTCGGTAGATAGTTCTGCTAAAGCAGTTGACTTGACCAATAAGAATGTAGAATTAAATTTTCCGGGAGATCCGCGTCATACGGCATATGCAGAAGATGCGTTTAAATATCTGGATAGGATGGGAGACCAGTATGATTTGATTATACTAGATCCTCCGGCTTTTGCAAAACATAAAGATGCCTTGCGTAATGCTTTGCAGGGTTATAGGAAATTGAACGCAAAGGCTTTTGAAAAGATTAAGCCCGGAGGTATTTTATTTACTTTTTCTTGTTCGCAAGTGGTAACAAAGGATAATTTTCGTACGGCAGTTTTTACTGCGGCAGCAATGGCTGGTAGGAGTGTACGCATACTTCATCAGTTAACTCAACCGGCGGATCATCCGGTAAATATTTATCATCCTGAGGGTGAGTATTTAAAAGGTTTGGTTCTTTATGTAGAGTAGTTTATATTGTTTAGAATAGATTGAAATATTAATAATTCTTAATTGAAAGAAGAATTCTCTTTAAATATCATGTTTAAAAACATAAAACACATATCTTTGCACTGTGTTTTTCATGGTATTAGATTTAAGGTTAATGAAGGTTGGTTGTCGTGACGACAATCAATTTTTTTTGTTTTATCCCCTACCTGTTCTTTTATTTTTCTCTTTGTCATTCTTCTCCGTTGAAAATAATCTATTGTTTTTTTAAATCCAAAATGATACATTTGTAATGTTTCCTTGTTATATAGTTAACTTTAAACGATTAGTCTATGAAAACAATACAACCTGTATGCTTGAAAATCCTTTTCGTTATTTCTTTTTTAATTTGGTTGCAGCCTGATACTTGGGCACAGGAATTACGCTTGTTGCCACTTGATTCTATTATAACGGTTGGTTATGCTACCGGGAACCGGAAAACTATTTCCGGATCTGTGGAGCGGATAACCGAACAAGGAATGAATAGAGATCAGATTACTAATCCTTTGGAGGCTTTGCGCGGGCGTATTGCCGGATTGACGATTCAGAAAGGAAATAATGGTCCGGCAGCTTTGGATGCTGTGCGGCTCCGTGGTACCACATCTTTAACGAGTGGGAATGATCCTTTAATTATTGTGGATGGGGTGTTTGGTGACTTGAATATGCTTATGTCTATATATCCTGCTGATATTGAAAACTTTACTATTTTGAAAGATGCTTCGGAAACTGCTCAATACGGTTCTCGAGGTGCTTCCGGCGTTATTGAAATTACGACAAAGAAGGGTGTTAACAGTAAAACTCAGGTTAATTATAACGGAAGTTTCGGGGTTGCATCGGTTTATAAGAATCTGAGAATGTTGTCGGCAGATGAATTTCGCGACTTTGCAAAGGAGCAAGGTATTGCAATTCTTGATAAAGGAAATAATACCGACTTTCAGAAGGAAATAGAGCAAACAGGATTGCAGCAAAACCACCATATCGCTTTTTATGGAGGTTCGGATGCCTCCAGTTATCGTATCTCGTTAGGATTTGTGGATAGGCAGGGAATTATTTTGAATGAGGATATGAAGAACTTTACTTCTAATATGAACATGATGCAAAAGATGTTTGATGGTTTTGTGAAATGTGAAATAGGGATGTTTGGTTCTATTCAAAAGAATCGGAATATTGTAGATTATCAGAAAACTTTTTATTCGGCGGCAACTTTTAATCCTACTTATCCGGATCATAAGAATGCAGAAACGGGCGCCTGGGATCAGATAACGAATGCCAGTCAGATAACCAATCCATTGGCTTGGATGGAAGTAAAGGACAAAGATGCCAATTCCTATATCAGTACCCATGCACGTCTGACTTTCAATTTATTGGAAGACTTAAAGCTCATAGCTTTTGGGGCTTATACTTATAATATCATAGAAAATTCTCAGTATTTGCCAACCTCTGTTTGGGCTCACGGGCAGGCATATAAAGGTACGAAGAAATCCGAGACGTTACTGGGGAATTTAATGTTGAACTATATTAAAGACATAAAGAAACACCATTTGGATGCATTGGCTTTAGCCGAGCTGCAGAAAGAAACCTATACGGGTTATTATACAACTTCAACAAACTTCAGTACGGATAAATTGGGATATGACAATTTGCAAGCCGGAGCTGTGCGTCCTTGGGAGGGAACAGGCTCTTATTATGAACAGCCGAAACTGGTTTCTTTTTTAGGACGTTTAAATTATGCATATGCTGATCGATATATATTAACAGTCAATGCCCGTACAGATGCTTCTTCTAAGTTTGGAGTAAACCATAAATGGGGGTTCTTCCCTTCTGTTTCTGCGGCGTGGGTAATAAGTGAAGAACAATTTATGAAACGTTTTTCATGGCTGGATAATTTGAAGTTACGTGTCGGGTATGGCTTATCCGGAAATCAAAATGGGATAGATTCATATACTGCACTCAGGTTAGTAAAACCTAACGGAGTGGTTCCTATTGGTAGTGCTCCTACTGTGACGTTAGCTGAATTGAGTAATACGAATCCTGACTTGAAATGGGAAGTGAAACATACTTTAAATGCAGGAATAGATGTTGCATTGTTGGGAAATCGTTTATTGCTGGCATTGAATTATTATAATTCTAAAACGACTGATATGCTTTATCCGTATGATGTAAGTGTCCCTCCCTATACTTACCCCACTTTATTGGCAAATATGGGTTCTATGCGTAATAAAGGAACGGAGTTGTCAGTCGGTATCACTCCTTTGAAGACTAAAGATATGGAATTAAACATAAATGTAAATCTTACCTTCCAACAGAATAAATTGCTTTCGTTGAGTGGAGATTATAATGGGGAATATTATTCGGCTCCCGAATACAGAAGCTTGTCCGGTCTGGATGGAGCAGGATTTCATGGAGGATATAATCATATCGTTTACCAGATAGTGGGACAACCGCTTGGCGTTTTCTATCTTCCCCATTGTAAAGGACTGATTTCTGATGGTAAAGGCGGCTATACTTATGATATTGCGGATTTGAATGGAGGGGGTGTGAGCCTGGAGGATGGAGAAGACAGATATATTGCCGGACAGGCTGTGCCTAAAACATTATTAGGCTCGAATATAAGTTTTAGGTATAGGAGATTTGATATATCTGTTCAAATCAATGGAGCTTTCGGACATAAAATTTATAATGGAACCTCTTTAACATATATGAATACGAATATATTTCCGGATTATAACATCATGAGAGATGCTGTAAAGTATACTATTAAAGATCAGACAGCAACGGATTATTGGCTGGAGAAAGGGGATTATGTTAATTTTGATTATGTAACGATTGGTTGGGATGTGCCTATGGAGAAGTGTAAATATATAAAGGCTCTTCGTTTGGCATTTACAGTGAACAACTTAGCCACGATAACAGGCTATTCCGGTCTGTCGCCGATGATAAACAGTTCTACTATTAACTCTACAGTGGGAGTTGATGATAAAAGAGGATATCCGTTATCAAGGATATATACGTTAGGTTTGAGCATTAATTTCTAAACGAACAGGCTATGAATTATCGATTTGCATATTTGATTTTCCTTTGTGTCTCTGTTGGAATATTAATTTCCTGTGATGATTTTTTGCGTGAAACTCCTAGAGATAAATTACCTGAAGAAGAAGCATATGAAGATATCTCAAGTCTTTATTTGAATGCAGTTGCTTCTTTATATAACAATATTGGAGGATATAGTGATAGTCAAGGCCTACAGGGTACAGGAAGAGGTGTCTATGACTTAAACACTTTTACAACGGATGAGGCGATAATGCCGGTAAGAGGGGGTGACTGGTATGATGGTGGTTTTTGGCAAGGGCTTTTCCTGCATAAATGGGGTGTTAATAATGATGCGATTCAAGCCACATGGGAATATCTTTATAAAGTTGTTATGCTTTGTAATAAGTCTCTGGAGAAGATAGAACAGTTTCAACAGTCTCATAATGATAATGCTATTCTAGCTTATCAGGCGGAGGTGCGTGCATTGCGTGCGATGTATTATTATTATTTAATGGATTTGTTTGCACGCGTACCTATCGTTGAATCTTCATCCGTTGCAATAAAAGATTTGAAGCAAAATGAACGGAAGGAGGTTTTTTATTTTGTAGTTAATGAATTACAGGAAGTTGCTCCTTTGCTAAATCATAGTCATAGTAATTTGCAAGGAAATTATTATGGCAGGATTACCCGTCCGGTTGCATACTTTTTATTAGCAAAGATGATTTTAAATGTTGAGGTGTATACAGACAATGATTGGACAGACGGTCAGCGTCCGAGTGGAAAAGAGATTTATTTTAATATAGCCGGTAATCAGTTGAATGCCTGGCAGACTGTTGAGGCTTATTGCGATTCTATAACAAAGTGTGGTTATGAATTGGAGAGGGATTATTCTACCAATTTTTTTGTGTTCAATGAATCTTCCGTAGAGAATATTTTTACGATTCCTATGAATAAAAATCTATATACCAATCAGTTCCAATATCTTTTCCGTTCTCGTCATTATAATCATGCAAAGGCGTATGGGCTGGGAGGAGAAAATGGCTCTAGCGCAACGATTGAAGTGTTGCGGACTTTTGGGTATGGAACGAATGAAGAAGATCCGCGTTTTAACAAATGCTATTTTGCCGGAATAGTTTATGACCTAAAAGGGAATGTGGTTACATTGGACGATGGAACTGTTTTAGAATATCTGCCGTGGAATGTTGCTCTTGATGTATCTGATACTCCGTATGAGAAGACTGCCGGTGCGCGTATGAAGAAGTATGAGATAGATGAAACAGCAACAAAAGATGGCAAGTTGATGGAAAATGATATTGTCCTTTTCCGTTATGCGGATGTTTTATTGATGAAGAGTGAAGCTAAAGTGCGTAATGGAGAAAATGGAGATGAAGAGTTGAATCGTGTTCGTGCTCGTAGTGGAGCGGGTTATAGGACTGCGACGTTAGAAAATATATTGGCAGAACGTCAGTTGGAGTTTGCTTGGGAAGGTTGGAGACGTCAGGATTTAATTCGTTTTGGATTATTTACACGTACATATAGTGACCGTCCCCGACTTGCGGGAGAAGAAAATGGTTATACCACAGTGTTTCCAATACCGGAAAAAATAAGGAAGATGAATCTTGCGTTTACTCAAAATATGGGATATTAAATATGTTTTCTTGGAATATTTATTGGATATTTCTTTTTGGGTAAGAATTAAGTATTTCGGTTTGTCTGACAATCCTGAATTTCCATTTTCTTAAATTCCAGTTTCTTTTCCTCTTGTGCCATTCTTTGGAAGATAGAAGGAGTGATCCCTGTGATAGACTTAAATACATTCGTGAAAGTCGTTGTTGACTTATATCCTAGACTTTCGGCTATTGCCTTAATTGTATAATGGCCATAATTATCCAAGTCTGTTAATCGGATTCGTGCTTCTCTTATACGAAATTCATTAATATAAGTATTGAAGTTCTTATGATAAACTTCATTAATGACTTGTGATACATATTTACTATTTGAATTGACCAAAGTCGCTAGCTTGTTTAAAGAAAAATCGTCATTACAAAACTCATACGTGTTTTCCATTATCTGATTAATCGAATCCAATAAAAGTTGTTTTTGTTGGTCTGTCAAGGTGTTTGCTTGGTATTTTAAAGAAGTTTCTGCAGATTTGGTATTTAATGCATCATCTTCTGAAAGGATATCCTTTTCTTGTTTTTGATCTTTTGGGGACATTATTGGAACTGTATGGAGCTTCTCTTCATATTGTTGTCTCAGCTTTTTATTGTCATCATTTGATGCCATAATTTCTTGATTGATATGATACAATTTTTTATAAGCTTGTGATAATGCTCTTTTTTGTTTATAAGTAACAAGCAGGAATACACTGATCAGCAAGAAACCGAATAAGAAACCAAGTAAGCCAAGAGATTGTCTCTTTATTTTCAATTCTTTTTTTTCTTTTTCGCCATAAAGTATAGAGAATTGTTTATTCGTTGTTTCCATTTCATGGATAGCTTGCATGGATTTAACTCTATTAAACTCTCGAGTATTGAAGATAGAATCGGATAATGATAAATATTCACCTTTATACAACAATGATTTTTGAGGATTATCTAGCTTGTTATATAAGGTAGAATAAGCTTTTATACTTTGTACTAAGATGTCGGTTAGTTTATATTCTTGTGCTAATTTATAACATTTGTTGAGATAGTAAAGCGTGGAATCATTATTGTTCATGAGCAGATAGGTTTTATATAACTCTTCGTAAGATGAGCATTCATATCGGGGAGACATTTGATACTTATCGGCGAACTGTAATGATTGTTGAAAGGAATGAACGGCATCACTATATTTTTTTTCATTGATATAGATTAGTCCTTTATTTAGTAAATTGATATAGTTTTTTAGAGTGTCAGTAGAATTCGTCAATTGTTTTGATAGTTGATAATACTTCTTAGCTTCTGATACATTACCGAGGTAATTATAAGCACCGGTAAGGTTAGTATACAAATTGTATTCTTTTTCCTTATTAGGATGGAGTTGATATAATTTATGTGCTCGCTTATAATAACTGATTCCTGTTTCATAGTCAAAAAAAGTACAATAGACACTTCCTATTTTCAAATATATATTTGGTATTATTTGAGGTGCATTACATGATTCACAGATTTTTAATCCTTGAATATAGCAATCAAATGCTTTGGTATAATTACCTTGCAAATAGTAGGCATCGCCTGTTCTAAGAAAACTGGTTATAGATAATTGCTTTTCTTCTTCATTCATTTTATCATGATAGCGTTGGTTTGCGATTGTATAATATACAATCGCAGAATCCGATTCTAGAGGGTAGCAATCCCCTTGCTGAATGATTTCTGAAGTGGATAATACATTTGCTTGTTGAAAAAATGTCTCTTTATTGTTTTGAGAAAATACTGACAAATGAATACTGACAAATAATGTTATTATAGGGAATATCTTCATATATTTAAATTTAGAAGCTAATAATTAAAATAATATTCCATAAAGCATGAATTTATATTATTTAAATCGTTTTTGATGATAGGGTATTCTCGAATAATCGAGATAGCCTATTCTACTTTGGCATAATGCCGAAGATTTATCTGATATAAATGCCGTTCTTTTTATAGAATATTTTCTCAAAAATATATATATATTTTTAATCTAGCTAATATTAGAATCAATTTTCACTTTATCTGGATGCTATATTTTTTAGTCTTGTCTCAAAATAAAAGGAAAAAACTTTTTGTTATATCAACAAAAAGTTTTATTTGACTCAAATCAGTGCTATATACAAATCTGTAATTGTGATATCTGTTTTTCCTAATTTATGGTCAATAACTAAAAATAAAAGATCTAAGAGGTTTATTTTTCATAGACTTCATCTGAATTTTCTTTGAATTTTAATTGTATATCATTAATGGAGTTTTTAGTTTCAGTTAGTTTCTGTTCCGCTCTAGAAATATTATTATATGTTTCTATTAAATGTTTTCGTTGTAAGAATATAATTATTACAAGTAACCCGGCAATAAATAGAAATGCTCCTATAAACCATAGAATTTTACTATAGTGACTTTCTGCTTCTTTTTTTGAAGATATCGGAGATCCGGTGATAATTTTTTCTTCTTCCTTCTTTATTTCAAACAAACGTTGTGTATTCCATGTCTTATAAGACTCTATAGTCTTGAGAACGGAGTCAGAAAGGGAGAGATATTGTTTTTTATACCATAAAGCTTTAGAAGGATTATCCAACATCTCATATAATTTGGAGTAAACATTAAGATTTTCTATTTGATCATTTATCAAATGATTCTGCTCGGCTATTTGTTGGCATTTCCCAATATAGAAAAGCATAGAATCCAATTGATTCAAATATTGGTAAGCATGGTATAATTGAAAATAAGAGGTCGATTCATACTTGGGATCCAACTGATGTTTTTGGACGATACCAACAGATTCTCTGAAAAGGTGTATGGCATCTACATATTTATTCTCGCCTGCCAATATCATTCCATGAAGTAACAGATTCATATAAGTTTTGATCGAATCCTCTGCTACCGTCAGTTTTTCCATATGGGAATAGTATTTTCTAGCTTCTTCTTTCTTTTTTAATAAACTGTAAGCACCTGCTAAATTACATAACAATTTGTATTCGTACTGCTCGTCCGGATACTTACTACACCATTCGTATCCCAATTTATAGTATTCAATTCCCTTTTCATAATCATGAAAGGTGCAATAAATGCTGCCTATATTCAGATAAAAATCCCGAAACGAACTTTGATCTGTACTGTTTTGGCATATTTTTAGTCCATTCATAAAGAAATCCAGTGCATTGGCATAATCTTTTCGGGAATAACAAATGTGCCCAAGTTGAAGGCAGCTTCGGATGCAAAACTGCTTAGAGTATTCGTCCGTATTCTCCTTATTACGGGTGTATAATAGGGAGTATAAAATAAAAGCCGTATCATAATCTTGTTGCTTATAAGTACTATCTGCTTGTTCGCAAAGCATATCAGACGGAACATTATTCCACTGTCTGGAAAGCTTGCCGTACAAATTACCGTCATGTGCGAAAGACATTATGGAACTAGCAAAAAGAACAAAATAAAGAATCACTTTTCCCATTTTTGTATATATAGTATAGGAATAAATTAAAAAAGATAAATGCCGGAGACCAAACCGTCTCCGGCATTTGAAACCATAAATGGACAATACAGAAAAACTAATGCATCACTTTTACCTTAAAAGTTTTACTTGCACCGCCTGCTTTTACATTCAGCATATAAAGCCCTGAAGTTACATCGCTTAAGTTCATTATATTGCTAACGGAAGAAGTGTTCATGCTCTTCACGACTCTTCCTTGCATATCAAGCAAGAATACCTGAGTCACGATATTATCATACGGAAGATCAATATGTAATTCGTCGGATACCGGATTCGGATATATGCTTGCCTGACATTGATCCAATGCTGCAGATTCTATTCCGTTACCATTATATTTCAAATCCAGAACATAAGCATATTTGCCTAGATCTTTCATACACCATCCGCATACATAACGTCCGTTAGGCGACATATCCATCATAGAACACAAATAATATCCCTGCAAATCATACCCTAATGTTTCTTCAACGTATGTATTCAGATTCTCCGCTTTTCCACTTTCCTTTGTCCATATCCAAGGAGATGTACCCGATGTATCGATACCGACTACTATGGTAGCATCATTATTCATATCCTGTGGTTGACCACCCAAACCTGTACCTTCCATCAGAATTAAACCACTCTCTTCACTCCAAATCCATGGAGAACCGACAGCACATAAATTATCACCACGACCACCGATCCATTTTCCATCTGCTGTGATGGCGGTACATTGTCCCAATAAATTAGCCATCATATCATTCTGATTATCAAAGTCCACATCATCTTCCGTCTTATCTGGATCTTTGAGCATCATTTTGCTGTCATAACCTCCATCTGCATTCTTGCGCCATACGTTCGCATACCATGGTCCCCAAATATCCTGCCAACCAACAATCACACTTCCGTCATAACTCATTTTGGTTGCTTTACTTGATTTGTTTCTGTCTGCAAACTTAGATCCCAAATCGAGAACTCCTAATTCATTCGACCAAACGCATGCATGATATTGTGTTGTGTTATTACAAGTTACATAAGATCCACCTATCACGATTTTTCCATCAGCCGAAATTCCTTCAGGACCGGAAATTACATCCCCTGAAGAAGCTCCAAGTGTTTCAAGCAATTTCCAAGATGCGGATTCAATGTCATAGATACCTGCGGTATAACCCTGCATCTTGTCTTTTAATTCTTTCAAATAAAAACTTCCTTCAGCACCGCAAATATTCAATTTATTTCCAGCTCCGTCTACTGCTATCGAGTATAAATCTGTCTCGTCGACTCCGGGTATAGTAACTTTCGTCCAATTAACACCTTTATCGGTTGACTCGTAAACAGCTCCCTTGTTACCAACAATTATTATTTTTCCGTCTGCCCAAACCACATCATTCCATACAATCGTTTCCGTAGTAGTCAATGGGTTTATACCCGGAGTCCCGGCAATAACTTCGTGCTTCGTCCAATTCTTACCACCGTCAGCCGTCACATAAACCACACCGTCAGATAACGCCATGCCGTTGTCTTCGTCTGCGAATTTGATCCGGTGCAACGGAGCATTCCCTTCGGTTACAAACAAATCAGTCCAAGTTTGTCCATTATCTGTAGAAGTCTGGATATGTCCGTTTCTGGTAACCATATAAAAGGTATAGCCTAAATGAGTAATATGCTGTGGCACGCCGGTTACTCCGGTGGCTACATGGAAAGAATCGCCGCTATCGGTAGTGTACCATACGGCAGCATTCCCGCCCTTTAGCTCCATTCCTATCACTCCGTAAGTAGCTGGCATATAATCAGCTTCCTCTACGAAATCAATGCACCAATAAGTATCTACCTCGTCTGTATTTCCCTCCGGATGCAAATCGATTGGCTGCCAACCTCTTCCTTCCGATTTAGTTATATACATCGCTCCATTATGTCCCCCTACGAGTCCGACAGAGTAGGTCTGAAAACCCATAGCTTCCATTCCGGGAATCGTAACCATCCCTGGATCCGCGAGTTTCCAAGTTTTTCCACTATTTGAAGAAGCTAATATATAACCCGATTGTCCGTCCTCACTGCTTCCGATCGCCACAGCAGCAGTTCCCGTTCTATAATAGATATCTTTATAAATAAACTCCTCTCCCGTGCTAAGTTCTACTTTCTGCCATTCAGTATAAACCGGTATTTCAGTAGAAAACATAGTAGATGCAACCTTTCGTCCATCATCCGAAAATCGAGCAGTTCCGCCAATACCGTTTCCGTTGGACATACTACCTACAATTTCGATAAATTCTTGTTTTTCAGGATTCCATATTTCAAATGGCTTAACCTGATTTTTCGTTACGATTACCTTACCTTCGTTATTAACACTATGCGAGAAGTACTGTGTTTCCGTGAAAGTAATCTGTGCAGACAACAAACCTGCCGAGCAAAGCCCAGCCAAAGAAAGAATAATGTTTTTCTTTTTCATAACTCAATAAATTAACGATTAGACTCTAATTAACTACTATTTTTTTCACTACAGTTTGTTTGGCAGTCTCTATACTCACCAGATAAAGCCCACTTCTCAATTTGTAGTTCTCTACTTGCATACCTCGCATATCATAAATGCGATAAGCTTGATAATCACCCGTGATATGAACCATGCCGTTGATTGCTTCCACCAACAGCTCATCCGTCAGATTCTTCTCAGTGATGGCAGACGAAGTCCCGTTCACTCCGGTCTGTGCCGCATTCATCACATTGCGGAAATAACGGCTGTTTGAATCTTCATCGGTCAGGAAAGCGACTACATTCATGTTTTCAGCTTTCCATGCATCATCCAAAATGGTCTTAAATTCAATGGTATAGTTGTTTCCATCCCAAAAAACTTCTTTACCCCATATTCCGCCCAAGATAGCACGAAGCACATGGTCATGCACGTATGTTGCAGAAGCACCGGATTGCATGCCTACCAAGCCGTCTTCTGTCAGGAAAACATTCACATGAGGTTCTTTCATGGCGATATCGAATAGTTCGCTTTCTTTCGTTCCCGAAACACGAACCGTCAGTTCGCGGTTGTTTTCATCATAAGTAGAGTTCACAACGATGGATGCAAAAGCCGGAAGTGCCGTTTGCGTGAAACCGATATAACCGCTAATAACCTTTGCTCCTTCATTAGGATCATAATATCCCATGCTGAAAGACGGACTTTGTACTGCTTCATCCTGAATATAAGTACGGTCGGCAGTACCATGCGGAGCTCCTTTTACTAGGAATTCATACATATAATTATAGCTATCTTGCAATGTAAATTCATCTTCGCCGTAACCTACATGATGGGCCACTTTGACATGGTTGACGCTTTCGGGAATAGCCTCTGCCACTTTATGACCATAAGGGCAATTCGGGCAATAACCGGTAGTGTACATTTCCAACAGGGAAGTCTTGACAAAGTCCCGGTCATAGAAATAAACTTCGACCTTCCCTTCATTGTTTTTCTCATATTCATCCGTAAAAGCACCTTTATTGATATTGGATATTTTCAGCATTACATTGGCTGACTCTGCATTACTTGGAATCTCGACATAAGATTGCAGAATAACTCCCTTAAGGGCTTTCAAGCCACCTTTGATTGTCACCTCTGAGGTTTTCGTTTCAATGCCTTCGGCAGAAACGGTCAAATCAAAGCTGGTAACCGGTTCTGTGCCTCCATTGAAGACGTAACCAGAAAAGTCGATACGGACTTTCTCTTTTTGAGGATCACGTTTAATGAAAGCAAGATTGCTTTTGAAATTCACCAAAGCAAGATCTTTGTCCACATGATGTTCACTGACAATAGCAGTTTGTGCGCCCAATACCGCTACAATTCCGTTGTTTATGAAAGTGCAGGTATGGTCCACCCAATTTTTGCCTCCATCATCCGAATATAAAAGAGTTTTCTCACGCAACAGTCCGTTACCGGCTATCGCAATGGGGTAATAGGTTTTATCATTATTATTGTATTTTTTCGACGTAATCGTATATCCTACATAATATCCGTTTTCTGTAATCGTATAAACTTTGTCAGCGGGAAGTTCTACTTCGATCCATCCTTTTTCCTCAAGGCTCGTCTGAGGGACTTCCATAGAAAAGACAGGTTCTTCGTCAAGCTTTTCACGCAGCCAGATGGTTAGTCCGTTTACCGGTGCGCCTATAGCCACCCGTATTTTCGTTACTTTGTCACCGACATATCTGTCGACTAACATCCGGTCAAAATAAGTAGCCATATCGTAGATTTCAGGAGTCATTCTTAAATAGGGAGCGGCTTCCTCACAATAACTGACATACTTCTCGTTTGCTGCTGATTCAGCTTTTTTCAAGACCGGATGGGATAATGTATTCATACAGGGAGAAAACTGTATACCTTCCATCTGTCTTGAAAAACGGCTATCCGGGGTTTGTGCTATGACATTCCCGATCATCATACATAAAACAAATACTACTAAATAAACTTTCTTCATAATCTTAACATTTTAAGTTCTTGGCAATATTATGCTGTTTTTCAATGGAAAACAAACCAAGATTGCTCAAATTCATGAATTTGTTGAGGTTAGAGCTGTATCTGTCGTTTTTGGGAAGTGCTTTTTAAATCTATTGAACTTGGAGGCCATTTATAACTTCAGAAACTAATATTCGTAAACGTATTATGCTTTTCAGAAAAATTATGTACATTTGCATATATAAGTATAAAATTGGAAAAACACATAAGTTTATGAATGTTAAGTTACGACTGATAATTATGAATTTCCTGCAATTTGCAGTGTGGGGAGCATATTTAACTTCTATGGGAAGTTATTTGGTGAGTGTTAATCAAGCATCACATATTGGTATGTTTTATGCCATGCAGGGGATTGTGTCCATGTTTATGCCGGCCTTGATTGGTATTGTCGCCGATCGTTGGATTCCGGCGCAGAAAATGTTAGGTCTTTGCCATTTGATAGCCGGTGCATTTATGTTGGCTGCCGGATATTATGCCTATTCGGCAGGGACGGATGTACAATTTCCTCTTTTGTTTACTTTTTATTCATTGAGTGTTGCTTTCTATATGCCTACACTGGCTTTGTCTAATTCTGTTGCTTATTTTGTTTTGGATGGAGCTGGTCTGGATACGATAAAAGCTTTTCCTCCGATACGTGTCTTCGGTACGGTTGGTTTTATTTGTGCTATGCTTTTGGTTGACGGTATGGGATTTCAGACTACTTATATGCAGTTTATTGTATCCGGTTGCTTAGGATTGATCTTAGCGTTATATGCAGTGACATTGCCTAATTGTCAGGTTAATAAGTCCAGTGATAAGAAAAGTCTTGTTGAAGCATTGGGATTGCGTGCTTTTACTCTTTTCAAAGAAAAAAAGATGGCACTGTTCTTTATCTTTTCTATGCTTCTCGGAGTATCGCTTCAGATAACAAATGGATTTGCCAATCCTTTTATAACAAGTTTTAAAGCAATACCGGAATATGCAGCTTCCTTTGGGGCTAATCATGCCAATGCTTTAATATCCCTTTCGCAGATGTCGGAGACTTTGTGTATCCTGTTGATACCGTTCTTCTTGCGTAAGTTTGGCATTAAGCAAGTAATGTTGATAGCAATGTTTGCATGGGTACTACGTTTCGGGCTGTTTGGAGCCGGTAATCCGGGAAACGGTGTTTGGATGTTCATTCTTTCAATGATTGTATATGGTGTAGCGTTTGACTTTTTCAACATTTCAGGTTCTCTGTTTGTTGATAAGGAAACCGATCCGGCTATCCGTTCAAGTGCCCAGGGATTATTTATGTTGATGACAAATGGAATTGGTGCGATGGCAGGTACACTTGGTGCACAGGCTGTTGTGAACCATTTTACTTACTCAACAGAATATCAGGGAGAGTTTTATACAGTGGGCGATTGGTCGGCTGTATGGTATATTTTTGCCGCTTATGCTTTAGTTGTGGCAATCGTGTTTGCGTTAGTATTCAAATATAAGCATAATCCGGCTGAATTAAAATAAATAATTTTAATCAGGAGGGATTGTTATGAGTAAAAAGATTGAGCTTAAGGTTTTAAACGTTTCCAGTAGTTTGGCACAGGCACATGCTTATGCATTGGTTTTGCAGGAAGTGGACGGAGAGCGTCGTCAGTTACCGGTTATAATAGGTCCGGCAGAGGCGCAAGCAATAGCTTTTAGCTTAAAAGGTTTCACGCCTCCGCGTCCTTTTACACATGACTTGTTTGTCTTTTTTGCAGATGCTTTTCAAGTGGAGTTGCAAGAAGTGGTAATTTATAAAGCGCAAGAAGGGGTTTTCTATTCGTATCTTTATTTTGAGAAAGATGATATAATATCCAGAATAGACTCCCGTACTTCGGATGCCGTTGCGCTTGCGTTGCGTTTTGGTTGTCCTATATATGTGACGGAAGATGTTCTTGAGGCTGAAAGTATTAAGTTGGAAGATGGCGGACCGGTTGCCGTTCCTATAACTACTGTAAATATGGATTTGTTGCAGGAGGCGTTAGATAAGGCGGTAAAGGAAGAAAATTACGAGCTTGCTTCCCAGATAAGGGATGAAATGCGTCGAAGAGAAATAGGAGAACTGAGTCCGGAAGATAATATTTTGAATTTGTAATTTGAGTCTATGCATGTATTTTATACGCCGGATATTCAAGTAAAGTCTGAGTTGCCGGAGGACGAAGCACAACATTGTATACGTGTGCTTCGGTTGAAACAAGGAGACGAGATTTTTTTGACAGACGGTAAAGGCTGCTTTTATAAGGCGGAGATTGGTACGATTTCAGGGAAACGATGTTTGGTGACGATCAAGGAGACCATTCATCAAGTGTCTCCGTGGGGATGTCATCTGCATATAGCGATGGCTCCAACCAAGAATATGGATCGTACGGAATGGTTTGCTGAGAAAGCTACGGAGATTGGTTTTGATGAGTTGACTTTCCTTAATTGTCGTTTTTCGGAACGCAAAGTAATCAAGACGGAACGAATTGAAAAAATATTGATTTCGGCGGTAAAACAGTCGTTGAAGGCTACTTTACCCATATTGAATGAAATGATTGATTTCAATAAGTTTATGAATAAGGATTTTAAAGGGCAGAAATTTATAGCACATTGTTATGAGGGTGAAAAACCTTTGCTTAAAGATGTGCTTCACAAAGGAGAAGATGCCTTAGTGTTAATCGGGCCGGAAGGGGATTTTAGCCCGGAAGAAGTGGAAAAAGCGATAGCCAAAGGATTTACACCTGTCAGTCTGGGAAAATCCAGGTTGAGGACAGAAACGGCGGCATTAGTGGCTTGCCATACATTGAATTTATCGAATCAATAATACTTAATTAATAATGTATGAAAATGAAAAAAAGTAATCTGATTTCTGTTTTATCGGCGTTTCTGGTGTCGGTAATGTTCTTGGCATCTTGTACCAAAAGTGTGGAATATGTAAATGTGATACCGGCAGATGCTTCGGTGATAGCCTCTCTTGATTTAAAGTCGTTGACTCAGAAAAGTGGAGTAAATGACAATGAAGCGGCAAAACAACAGCTCGCTGAAGTATTGAAAAGCGGATTAAATGCAGATGCTTTGCAATATATGGATAAAGTGCTTAAAGATCCTGCGGAGTCAGGTATATCTACTGCGGATAAAGTTTATTTGTTTGCTACGGAAGCTGCCGAAAATCAAGGGCTTGTGGCGAAAGTAAACGATATGAATAAAGTGAAAGAGTTATTCAAATTGTTGGAGAGCGAACAGATTAGTATGCCTTTGGAAGATACCGGTGTGAACGGTTATCAGCTGACATTCCTGAATGAAAAGGATGTTGTTTGTTTCAATGAAAATACTTTGCTGATTTTAATCGGTAAGAATGTGTTTGATACGGAATCCACTCAAGATATGGCTAAGAAGTTGATTGCTCAGACGGCAGAACAGAGTATTGCTTCAAATGACGGCTTTAAGCAAATGAGCGGTAAAAATGCAGATGTTGTAGTTTATACTACAATGGATGTGCTTCCTTCCGATTATGCTATGCAGATAAAAGCGGCTATGCCTGAAGGATTGACTTTAAAAGATATTGCTTATGTTGTTACTTTGAACTTTGAAAAAGGCAAGATTGTTTTGGATGCGGAATCTGTAAAGAATGAAGCTGTTGATAAACTTAATAAGCAATATGAAGGACTAATTTCCAAAATAGGTTCTGAGTTCCTGAAATATTTCCCGGCTTCTTCTTTGTATTATACCGGTATGAATTTGAACGGAGAAAAGTTGGCCAAAGTCTTGGCTGAAAACGAAGAATTTCAGAAAACATTGAAAGGAATAGAGGGTAATGGAGTAAATGTAAATAATATCATTAGTTCTATTAATGGAGATTTGGCTTATGGCATTACTTCTTTGTCAGCACAGGGTGTACCGGCTTTGACATGCTATGTACAAGTGAAAAATGATGAGATATTGAAAACTGTAAATAATGCGTTGCAAGGTGGAGCGACAAAGATCGACGATAATAATTATTCGGTAACAATCGGTGGTGGCGCAAATGCTTATTACGGAATGAAAGACGGAGTCTTCTATTTCACACTTGATGAGGCGGCCTCAAAGAACATCTGCAAGAAAGTAGACAATCCGATGTCTGATGCAAAATGGGCTTCTACGGCTAAAGGTTCATACGTGTTTATGGTAGCTAATATAAAAGATGCATTGAATCAGCCGATGGTGAACTTGATGCTGTCAATGGGTGGACAGCCAGCGGCTTTGGCTCGTAGTGTTTTGTCTCAGTTTGACTATATTGAATTCTATGCTCCGGAAATGAATAAAGTGACACTTGATGTTGTGATGACAAATCAAGATGAGAATGCATTGAAACAACTCTTTGCTTTAGGCGAGAAATTGGCCGGAGGTAAATGATAAACAGCTTTAAAATAAAGTGAATACAATCAGCTTACAACAAACACTTCCTGAAGTCTTTGCCGGAAAGGATTTGATAGTTTCCGACGTTTGGCATAAGGAAGTGGAATTTCAAAAAGAAAGAATTTATCTGATAGAGGCGGCTTCCGGTACAGGGAAGTCGTCTCTTTGCAGTTTTATTTATGGTTATCGGGACGACTATCAAGGCATTATCTGTTTTGATGGTGAGAATATCCGTAAGAAGACGATAACCGACTGGACGGAAATACGTAAAAGATCCATTAGTATGTTATTTCAGGATTTACGTTTATTCACGGAACTGACGGCAATGGAGAATATCCGGTTGAAAAACAGTCTGACCGGATATAGGTCCGGTAAAGAAATTACTCTCATGTTTGAGACATTGGGGATAGCGGATAAGATAAATATAAAAGTCGGGCAACTTTCATTTGGCCAGCAGCAGCGTGTTGCATTAATCAGAGCTTTGTGTCAGCCCTTCGATTTTATTTTTCTGGACGAACCGATTAGTCATTTGGATGAAAGTAATGGAAATATCATGTGTGAACTGCTTATGAAAGAGGTCCAAAAACAGGGAGCAGGAGTTATTGTTACTTCTATAGGAAAGCATTTGGAACTGAACTACGATAAAATAGTAAGATTATGAGATTTGTTTGGAAGCTTTTGCGTCAGCATATCAGTGTGCCTCAGTTGGCAGGTTTTTTCTTTGCCAATTTGTTTGGCATGGTTATCGTGCTTCTCGGTGTTCAGTTCTATAAGGATGTGATTCCGGTCTTTACGGATGGCGATAGTTTCATGAAAAAGGATTATATCATCGTCACAAAAAAGATTAGTACGTTGGGTTCCTTTGCTGGTAAAAGCAATGTGTTTACTGACAATGATATAAAAGAGATAAAAGAGCAGAGCTTTACAAAAGGAGTTGGTAAATTTCAACCTTCTTTGTTTACTGTTTCTGCCGGATTAGGAATGGAGTCTGCAGGAATCCGTCTCTCTACCGATATGTTTTTTGAGTCTGTTCCGAATGAATATGTCGATGTAGGGCTGGATAAATGGCATTTTACGGAAAGCAGTAAGGAGATTCCTATCATTATCCCCCGTAACTATCTGAATCTCTATAATTTTGGTTTTGCACAGGCACGTAGTCTGCCTAAACTGTCCGAAGGAGTGATGGGAATGATTCAATTGGATATAGTGATTCGGGGTAATGGAAATATAGAGAAGTATAAGGGGAATATAGTCGGTTTCTCCGATAGATTGAATACGATTCTTGTACCGGAAGAGTTTATGGACTGGGCGAATCGTGAGTTTGCGCCGAATAAGAACGGAGGTCCTTCCCGTTTGATTGTCGAGGTGAACAATCCTGCCGATGAAAAGATTGCCCGTTTCTTTCAGAAGAAAGGTTATGAGACGGAAGATAATAAACTGGATGCGGGTAAGACTACTTATTTCCTTAAATTGATAATTGGTATTGTGCTTGCCATAGGATTGTTTATCAGTGTGCTTTCTTTCTATATACTGATGTTGAGTATCTATTTATTGTTGCAGAAGAATACCACAAAACTGGAGAATCTGCTTTTGATAGGATATAGTCCTAAAAAAGTGGCATTACCCTATCAGGCACTTACTATGGGAATGAACTTAGTGGTTTTGTTGTTCTCTATATGTATTGTCGGTTGGGTAAGGAATTACTATTTGGGAACCATCACATTACTTTTCCCCCAATTACAATCGGGAGGCTTATGGACGGCTATTGTGGTCGGTTGTATTCTTTTCGCCTTCGTGTCGGTTATGAACATCTTGGCAATAAAAAAGAAAATATTATCTATCTGGAGACATAAAGCATAAAGAGATTATGGTTTTACAAACAGAATTTATTTTACGTCCGCGAAACAAAGGTTTCCACCTGGTTACGCAAGAAATTATGCAGTATCTTCCGGAACTTCCGGAAACCGGTTTGCTGAATCTTTTCATTAAACATACCAGTGCGGCTTTGACTATCAATGAGAATGCAGATCCGGATGTGCGCACTGATTTGGAAGCTATTTTCAATCATTTGGTAAAAGAACGTGAAGCGTATTATGAACATACGCTTGAAGGCCCGGATGATATGCCGGCGCATGCCAAAGCGGTAATGACCGGGGTAAGTCTGACCATTCCTATCACCAATGGTCGATTGAATTTGGGCACTTGGCAAGGAATTTATCTTTGTGAGTTCCGCTATTCGGGTGGCGGACGGAAAGTTGTAGCCACCGTTGTCGGGTAAGATTCTATTTCTTTCGCTTGCTGAGTTCCGAACGTATCCGGCTCAGTGACTGCGGAGTGACCCACAGATAAGACGCAATATGTTTTAGAGGAACATATTGCAATAATTCGGGATTTTCTTCCAGTAGATTGAGGTAACGTTCTTTGGCACGCGGGCTTCCTCCGCTTATCAGCCAGTTTTCAAGACTGAGAAACTGTTGTTCGAAAAGCCTTCTGCCGAAATTGGCGAACTCTGCCGAAGATGAATAGAAACTCTCTAATTCAGCTTTTGAGATACCATACAGGTCACTGTCGCACATTGCTTCAATGGAAACTAAGGAGGGAGTATTCTCGATATATCCCCAAGAAGAAAAAATAGCTTCGCCTTCGGATGCAAACCAAACGGAGACATCTACCCCGTCATTAAGATAATGTCCCCGCCAGATTCCTTTGCTTATAATATAGAAGTTGGAGTTTCGTTCGCCTTCCTGTACTATAAAATCTCCTTTCCGAAAGGTGAATTTTTCCATTTTATCCAATAATTGCAAACTGGTAGTTACCGGTAAACTATATTTCTCACAGAACTTCTGTATAAACGTATCCATATTTTCACTTGACTAATTACCGCAAAGGTAACAAATCATCCGTGAACAGGTTGCCGTTTGCGCCAATAAATTGTTGTTATGACCAGAAATGTAAGTGCTTCCGCCAATGGTACGGCCAGCCAGATACCGGGTACTTTCAGTAACAACGGCAGTCCGAAAAGGCAGATGACCATGAATACAAATCCACGCAATACGGTGACCAGCATGGCAGGGCGTGCCCGTTCCACACTTTGGAAATAACCGATAGAAACGATGTTTACCGCAAAAAAGATAAAACCGGACGCAAACAGCGGTAATCCTGCTACTGCTATGTCATAGGCGGGATAAGAACGGTCGATAAACATACCTACTATCTGATGGTTGAAGAGTGCCGTCAATGCCAAAAAGACAACTCCGCAAGACACGGCTGTCACTAATGCCAAACGGAAAGCGGAACGTACGCGTCCGGCATATCCGGCTCCGAAATTATAACTCAGAATGGGTTGAGCCGATTGTCCTATCGCATTATATACCATAAATATGATAGGGAAGAAGTAGCAGGCAATGCTGAAAGCCGCTACGCCATCTTCGCCCAAATAGGCAATAAATACATAATTTCCGGCAAACATCATACTGGCAATAGCCGCTTCACACAAGAAAGTGGATAATCCCAGACGGCACATGTATTTTACATTGCGTCTCGTCAGTTGCCTGCTCTTTTTGCTCCATTTTATCGGACAGAAATGCAATACGTTTTTCTTTCTGCCGAGATAAACCAAGATCATGGCGGCTCCGATTATATACCCCAAACTTGTAGCTAACGCTGCGCCCAGCATACCCCAACCGCAAATAAATATGAATACATAGTCGAGTACGATATTTATCACAGCCGGAATGGCGTTGCATATCATGGCATAGACAGGAGAACCGTCCAGACGTACGAAAAACATTCCCGAACTAAGTAATGCGCTGAAGATAAAGAAAGGTACAGACCAATACATGTATTCCACAGCCAAAGGCAACAGGCGTTCCGAACTTCCTAATAATACGGCGACTTGCGGTGCAAACATACATACGACTCCCCATAATATAGCCAATAACAAAGAGGAAACAGCCACCGCCTGCGTCACATTGATACGGGCTGTTTTTACTTTTCCTTGTGACAAATGAATGGATGCCACTACGGATGCACCTACGCCGAACATTAATCCCACTCCTGTGTTTATCAGGAACAATGGTGCTGTGATGTTCACCGCAGCCAATGCGTCACTACCTATTCCTTTACCGACAAAAATTCCGTCTGTTATCACAAATACAGCAGAAAATACCATCCCCAGCACTGTTGGTATCAGTAATTTCCGGAACAGTCTCGGAATTTCCATACTACCAAAATCAATACAATCTTTCATCTCTTTTTCCTTTTTTGTTAATTCGGGCGCAAAGATAGAGCCTTATCCGGGGATAAAAATTACCATTTGATAATTTCGGCAGTGATTCCGTTCGGTATAAGACCGATTATTACTATTTTTACTCGCAAAACAGAATTGAATATAATATGTTACAAACGGAATTGGAGTTGAGGCACAGTAAGATTAGAGCCTTAATGGAACAACAAAATATCGATGCTGCACTGATAACCTGTAATGCTAATTTGTTTTATACGTGTGGGCAGGTTGTTATCGGCTACTTGTATTTATCGGTTCATGCACCCGCCCTGTTGTTCGTAAAACGTCCTAATAATATCAGCGGTGCGCATCGGTTCTCTATTCGCAAACCGGAGCAGATCGTTGATTTGCTGAAAGAAAATAACCTGCCTTTACCTTCAAGGCTGATGCTGGAAAGTGATGAGCTGCCTTATTCGGAGCATGTTCGCCTGGCTGCTTTGTTTCCGGAAACAGAGATTGTAAACGGAAGTTCGATTTTGCGTGAAGCCCGTAGCGTGAAAACGCCTTATGAGATAGAGTTGTTTCGCCGTTCGGCAGCTTTGCATGCAAAAGTGTATCATCAGATACCGCAGTTATACCGTCCCGGTATGACAGATATTGGATTATCTGTTGAAATAGAACGCCTTATGCGTTTGGAAGGAGCTTTGGGACTTTATCGGGTATTCGGACGGACTATGGAAGTGTGCATGGGTAGTTTGTTGGCAGGAGATAATGCTGCGGCAGCTTCGCCCTATGATTTTGCATTGGGAGGAGAGGGGTTGGATGAATCCTTGCCGGTAGGAGCAAACGGTACGCTTTTGAAGGAAGGAAATAGTGTTCTGGTGGATATGAACGGCAATTTCTATGGATATATGTGTGATATGAGTCGGGTATATTCCGTAGGTCGTTTGAGTGACAGAGCTTATACTGCGCACCGGGTTTGTTTGGATGTTCAGGATAAAATAGCATCCGCAGCCTGTCCGGGAATAACCGGTGAGGAACTTTACGAGCTGGCGATGGGAGTGGTGAGGAAGTCCGGTTTTGCAGACAATTTTATGGGAATCACTCAGCAGGCCCGCTTCATAGGGCATGGCATCGGATTAGAGATAAATGAACTCCCGGTGCTGGCTCCGCGAATGAAACAGGAATTACAACCCGAAATGGTTTTTGCCTTGGAACCTAAAATCGTATTGCCGGAAACCGGAGCGGTGGGCATTGAAAATTCGTGGCTCGTGACGGAAACCGGAATTGAGAAGTTGACGGTTTGCGAAGAGGATATTTTGGAATTGAAGTAGTTTGAACCCATATATATATATATAAATATATATGGGTCAAAAAGGAACTCTTTTATGGAAGCTGGCTTTTAATTTAGAGGGTGTGTCCGTTTGTATCAATAATCGAACAATCTGTAATTATTATCCTTTGGCAGAATGCGAGTTAGCTGTTCGGCTTGTCCTATAAAACTGTCAAATGGAGGGGTAGGGCTTGACAAAGGCTTTTTCATGTCGTATCTTTGCAGCCGGAGCAAGGATAAAGGTGTATTTGCGGTATGTATCTTTCTTGTTCGCGGATTCGCTCTTTGACGTATGAAAAAGTATTGTTCTTTGATTCGTTTCACCAAGGTCATCCATGCGTTCAGGCATGGGCAAACGACAGGATGGGCATGGGTGAATGCAAGAACCGTGAAGGGAGAACGAATGGGAATACCCTATGTTTAAATTTCTCTGAACCTGAGCCCGGCATCCACAAAATCATTGTTTTCTAACAATGCCTGTGCCGCTAGCTTGGGCAAGTTAAACCCACTTGATAAAAGAGAACGGAATGTGTCAAACGTCAAAGCATCCAAGTTTCCCCGCTTGAGCGGGGATTAAGGGGTGTGTGATCTTT
>ERZ791808.767-NODE-767-length-30994-cov-4.075730_pt1 | contig 30994 bp, 21 predicted proteins | sample MGYA00510305_ERZ791808 | MGnify/ENA primary metagenome ERZ791808 (study PRJEB30046, sample SAMN00792024) | human gut metagenome | study: EMG produced TPA metagenomics assembly of the A metagenome-wide association study of gut microbiota in type 2... | reverse complement strand
GATGTTTTTTTCAATCAACCCGATGTTTTTTAAAAACATCAAGGTGTTTATAGGTAAAAAACAGTATAAAAAAACAAATTACCCTCAAATAACCTTCAATCCTTCAGTTTACTAATTTGCGATTGATTATCAGTTTGTTGTCCTGAACCTTTCTTCGGGAAAAGATTCAGCCGATAAACTGCACCTGAAATCTCACTGAACGATTCCATCTTTCAGGATAACTCATTAATTATCAATATAAAATCGGCAAGCTGAAGGATGAAACTTATAGAAGATAATAGCTCTGAGAGTGCACAAAGAAAGATATATGTATGCTTATCACTAACAATTATCAGGTAAGCCAATAAAGGTTACGGTTATTTGCCGGTTCAGCTTCAAACATAAAAATAGCGGGTCCACATTTAAAGGTTAATTATGTGAACCCGCTTCTTAGCTTAGTTTAGAATAGTTGTTATTTCCTTATCAATACCTTTCTAGTTTCAATCTTATCACCGCTTTCTATCCTTAAGAAGTAAACTCCTGAAGGAATTCCGGCAAGAGTCAGAGTGCTCTGGCTTGTGCTGAAGATTGCTTGTCCGCTTACATTCAATAAAGTTACCTTGTCAAAATCTCCGGTTATATTGATATAATCAACTGCCGGGTTCGGATAAACTTGCAAGCCATTGTTGGCATCTGTATCCTGAATTGAAGTAAGTGTCCCAAGCGTATAACGATCTGAAATATCCGAAACAGAACCATCGTAGTAATAAGCAACCACTTCATAATAGCAATTATCTGATGCTTCCGTATCGGTAAATCTAGCTTGACGGCTGTCTATCAGTCTACTATTAATCTTTTCACCATTTCTGAATATATTATAAGCCATCAGGTTGTCATCGTAAATGACATCAGCCGGATTTACAGTTGCTTCATCCGTAACATTTGCTGTGATGTTCCAATTGCAATACCCGTCTGTTTCTTGTCCGCTAACACCTGCGTAATAGTCAGACAGCTTCTTCCAAGTCTTTCCTCCGTCTTGTGAATACAAGTCGCTCTTTCCTGGAACGAAATTAAGTGTGTTCTGGTAACTTATCGGAATCTGGCGTTCATCGTAATCGAATATCTTTAGACCTACTTTTATTTCTTTTGTTCCGTCTAACAATACCGGCTCATCCAAAACAACGGTGTTGAACTCATTGTAGACGATATTTTTCATTTCTTGCTCACGAATCAGTGTTCCATCTTCAAATATAACGACAGAAGCATGAGTGTCTTCAGAATCTTCAATATCCGAGTGATTGATGTTGGCACTAACTGATGTTATATATTTACCTTTATACATACTGAGATCTTTTGCGTCAAAAGAATTTGCAGCAATAAATTCATTTCCATCATCACCTACTGCCAATCCCGGTAAATAGAATTCACCAATATAATTCAGTTGGTAAGCATTAAATGGATTCTTCCACATAAGATTAACTTGTTTCGCACCCGTAACTTTCCCTGTCAATCCTTTCGGCGCAGCTTCTTCCGGAGTAGCTCCAACCTTGAACAAGTCGATATTATAGTAGTATTGTGCTACACCTTGTCCGTGCTTACGTAATCTTACTTGGAATATTTTTCTTGCCACCCACTGTGATAAATCTACTGTCTGCATACTCCAATACGAAGAAATATCTTTAAAAGACATTCCTTTTACCTCTGTCCAAGTAGCTTCCTTATCCACTGATACATCAATACTTAATGAGTCTTTATCTAATTGTTGCCCGCTGACATTCAGTAATCCATAGTTGATAACAAAAGACAGCGAAACATAGTTTTCCTGTGTAGCGTCCATTGGACGTGAAATAAGTCCGCTGGAATAAGGTGTATTGTCCGATATAGATGAATACAAGGAACAGTCATAGATTCCAAAATAAGGAAGAGTTCCCCACGTCGTGTCAAACTGATATCCATAATACGATTGTTTCGTCCAATAATTCGTTTCTAATGATTGAGAATCGAAATTATCGAATAAAGGTAACGCGTACGTATCGGGCACTGCTATTGCCACCGGATTTGATTTAGGAGATTCTACTGTCAAGCCATCTGTAGTTTTGAATATACCTGCAACTGAATATACAGGATATCCGGGTTGGGCGTTTTTATGTACGTAACTAACTTCTTTAGCATCAGTTACTGAAATATTATCAACCTTTTCTCCGTTGCAATAAATGTTATAAGAGTCTAATGTCAATTCGTTATAAACTTTTTCGTCTTTTTCCCACATCAAGGTGACTTCTCTTAAATTCAATGATTTAGCCCGCACTTCATCAGGAGTGTCCGGAAGTATAATAGAACCATTATCAGTCTGTAATATCCAGCATTCGGCAATTCCTCCCATCATCGGAGATTTCGTATCGTTGGTTCCCATGATAAATACTCCATCTGCTGAGATAGCGCAAGGTACTACTTGCGTTTCTTCTTCGTATGCGAAAGTGAAGGGGGGCTCTATATTCGGAGCGGAAAGACTTATAAAATGATCAAAACTGATGATGTGATTTTCTTCATAGGAATACCAGAATGGACGTTTACGCATTCCTCCCATTATAGGATTACCGTATGCAAAAGAACCAACGGCATTCCCGTTGTTATCGACAGCGAGGTTATCAAGTGAGCGACCAGATTCGAACGGAGTAATTCTCTGATAAGTTTTCTGGTCTACATCGTAAACTCCAGGTTCCTGATTGCTGAAGATAAATGCTACATATTTCCCGTTAGGACTAACGGAAGAAGCTCTGCTATAGGTGTACTCTCCGTTGTATTGAGTGTCTCCACCTGTTCCTTCTATCAAATGGCATTCTCCATTTTTCCAATAAGCGGCAACTTCACGATTTGAATACCAGATAACTCCGGAAATTATGTTCCCATCTGCTGATACATCAGTTGCTTTTCCTCCTGTAGCGTCTTGAGGGAGAAGTAACTTGCTATATGTCCATTCGCCCGTATCCCCCTGTTTCCAGCTATAAGGAAATGCATAAGTGGAATATCCGAGCCCTACATATCCTACTACTGTTTTTCCATCACCCGAGATTGCATTGGCAAAACTACCGTCTTCAGGTTGTTGAAAATCAGATAAACTGAACTCACCTAGTCCCAAACTTGTCACTTGTCCATCTTTCCAGACAGCGGCCATACAAAGGGGAGCTATTTCTCCATATGAATTAACCAGATAATCAAGGTCTTTAGCCGTTCCGGCTATTATTCCGTCATCTGATACATCATAGAACTGACCGCTTTTGCCATAGTCATCTTCGTCGAATTCTGTTAGCCATTTTAAGTCTCCAGTTTCAATATTATAAAAATAACTCACCGCATAAATGCCATATACATAGTACATCGGATTATATCCTACCACATATTTCCCGTTAGGTGACATACCTGTACCTAAAGTATAATTTCCGGTTACGGTAATTTTTTGTTCGGCTTGTACATTTACCATACAGCCTAAAATACCAATTGCTAAATAAAGTAAGGTTTTTCTCATACAATCTACTATTTTAGTTTTTTACTCGTGAGCAAAATTATTTGATATGTATGAGAAATGCAAACCGAATAATTGCTGATTCTCGAATTAGATATTAATCGTACACTCGTTTACCCTCTTTTGCTATCTTTTGGTAAATAGACGGGGTGATTCCTGTTATCTTTTTAAAGATATCTATAAAGTTCGTATGCGACTTGTAACCCACACTTTCCGCAATTGCTTTAATTGTATAGTTCCCATATTCGGCAGTATTCATTAGTCGGATACGAGCTTCTTTAATACGGTATTCATTGACAAAGGTACGGAAGTTCTTATTGTATGTTTCGTTAATAATCTGAGAGACATAGCGTGAATTCGAACCGATTAAAGAGGCTAAACGTTCTAAACTGAATTCATAATCACAGAATTCTTCCGTCTCCTCCATTATTCTTGTTATGTCACGAAGAAGATTCTCTTTTTGCTCGTTCGTTAATTTATTGGCAGAATATAATTTTGTCTCTTCTGCTTCCTCTGCCTCTTCTTTCTTTAGGTCTTCCGTTCCCTTGGTACTTGGTTCCAAAATATTTTGTTCTAATTGAAGACGCCTTGCCCGCTCTTCTGCCAGTCTCGTTTCATACTTTATCCGCAGTCTTTTGTTTTGTTGTTCAGATTGGAGTATTTCACTGTTTCGACTAAATAAATCTTTGTAAGCATGGTGCAGTTTTCCTTTCTGAATATAAACAACAATCAATAAAATGATAAAAATGAACAGGCTGACAGATACTATTATAAGAATTCTTTTTTGAGTCTTTATCTGGATCTCTTTATGCTGTTGATCAGCTGTAAGAGATGCTATTTTCTGATAGTTCTTATCCATTTCATAAACGAACTGGGTGTTCTTCATTTTATTAAACTCATTCATGTTTAATAAGGAATCGGAAACTATAAGATAACGATTCTTATAATGCAAAGATTTCTTATAGTCCCCTTTTTCCTCATAAAGTCGGGACAATGCTTTCAGATTCACTATCAGCATATACATTAAGTTATTCTTTTCGGTAAACTCCGCATTGGCATGAAAATAATATAAAGCAGAATCATTCTGGCCTATCTGTTCATACAAATTAGCAAGTTCTCCGTATGAAGAAGCGATGTATTGAGGATTCAAATGTACACGGTTTGCATACTCTGCGGATTTCTCGAAACAAATAATAGCAGAATCGTTTTTTTCTTCATTGGTTAATATGAGTGCTTTATTCAGATAACCAAAATATTCGATAAGCGAGTCTTTACCGACAAACTTCATCATTTCATCATAATACATTTTGGCATCTTCGGTCAGATTTCCATAACAGCATATACCGGCAAGATTCATCAATAGTTTTATCTCCATTGTGGTATTACCATAGCTTTTGGCATATTCAAGGGCCTTTTTATAAGTATCGATAGCCTGCTGATAATCTTCGAAAACACTGTATATGTTACCTATGTCTTTATAAAGTTGAGCCAAGAGTTCTCCAAAATCATTCTCCTCACAAATCCGTATCCCTTTAAAATATAATTCAAAAGCTTTTGAGTAGTTTTCTTTCTCGTAATAAATTTCTCCGGCAGAGATACATGCCATCGCACACAAGTATTTATCGGATTTATTCATATCCGTATTGTATTTTCCGGCAAGGATAATATAATATCCCATAGCAGTGTCTGTATGATTCAGTTTCAAATATTCGTCTCCGTTGCGAATCAGCTCGGATGCAGGCAGTTTAACAAGCTCGTCATAATCCAACATATCGCGGGCATACAAATAATAGGTAATAGAAGATAGCAGAAATATGAATAGTATAAGTCTCTTTTTCATAGGAAACAAGTTGATAATTTTACAAATATAATCAAATCAAACCAAATTTGCAACAAAGAGCGTTTCTTCTGTGTTTCTTTAATACTCGTAAAAGTCCTAAAACAATTGCCTGAATTAAATAATAGTGTACATTTGCAAAAAAGTAATCAGCATGAATACATTAAAGTTTCCTCCGTATTTGAAAAAGGGAGATAAAGTCTTGATTTTATCTCCTTCCGGAAAGATTGACAGCAACTTTCTGGCAGGAGCACGCCAACGTTTGGAATCATGGGGGCTTAAAGTAGTCATAGGAAAACATGCAGACGGTGAGCATGGTCGTTTTGCGGGAACAATAAAGCAGCGTATTACTGATTTTCAGAGGGCCATGGATGACGAGAGCATCCGGGCTATCATTTGTAGTAGAGGAGGTTATGGAGCAATTCATCTAATCGATAAATTAGATTTTACTCATTTTAAGGAGCATCCTAAGTGGTTGTTCGGTTATAGTGACATCACCTTGCTGCACGAATTATTTCAATATAATGGTTTTGCTTCAGTGCACTCACCTATGGCACGCCATTTATCTGTAGAGCCGGATGAAGATGTCTGTACACAAGCATTTAAAAATATTCTTTTCGGAGTTCTGCCCGATTATAAATGTGAAGGACATAAGCTAAATAGAAAGGGAACAGCAAAGGGAATCCTTCGTGGAGGGAATCTTTCCGTTCTTTATGGACTTAGAGGGACGAAGTATGATTTTCCTGCAGAAGAGACAATTCTCTTTATAGAAGATATAGGTGAACGTCCTTATCACGTGGACCGTATGATGAACAACCTAAAACTGGGTGGGGTTTTGGAAAAGCTGTCGGGACTTATTGTAGGTCAGTTTACAGAATACGAGGAAGATATATCATTGGGAAGAGAAGTCTATCAACTGATTTTCGATGCAGTGAAAGAATATGAATATCCGGTGTGTTTCAATTTCCCGGTAGGGCATGTTTCCTTAAACTATCCGCTTATCTGCGGTAGCCCGGTAGAACTTAATGTGACAAAGAAAGTTACAGAATTAAAAACATTACCGCCAATTGAATTATAATTGTTGAAAGATTTGTATTTTTGACGGATGAAACAATAAAGAATATCAATGAAGAATTATTGGATGGCAGTTTCCGCTGCAGCTATGTTTGTATGTTTTTCATGTAATACCGGTAACGGCAAAGGTGCAACTACCGGACAAACGGAAGAGAAGACGGTGATAAAAGCTCCTGATTTTAACGCAGACAGTGCTTATCAATATGTAAAAGCACAAGTAGACTTCGGGCCTAGGGTTCCCAATACGGCGGAACATGTGGCATGCGGAAATTATTTAGCGAAGAAGTTGGAAGAATATGGTGCAAAAGTGACAAATCAATATGCAGATCTTACAGCCTATGATGGTAAAATATTAAAAGCACGTAATATTATCGGTGCATATAAACCTGACTTAAAGAAGCGTGTGGCACTGTTTGCACATTGGGATACACGCCCATGGGCTGATAAAGATAAGGATGAAGCTAACCATCATACACCGATACTGGGTGCGAACGACGGCGCCAGCGGAGTTGGAGTCCTCCTTGAAATCGCTCGTCAAATTAACCTCCAGGAACCGACTATCGGTATAGACATAATCTTTTTTGATGCGGAAGATGGCGGTACGCCCGATTTTTATGAAGGTAGACATGAAGAAACTTCTTGGTGTCTCGGTTCTCAATACTGGTCACGGATACCACATGTGCAGGGTTACAATGCACGTTTTGGCATTTTATTGGATATGGTAGGTGGTAAAGGTGCGACTTTTTATCGTGAAGCGGCTTCCATGAAATATGCCAAGTCCATAGTTAATAAGGTGTGGAAGAAAGCTAAAGAGATAGGTTATGAAACTTATTTTATTAATGAAAACGGTGGCGGAGTGACAGACGATCATGTTTTCGTCAATCAAATAGCCCGTATCCCGACAATAGACATAGTTCCAATGGACGAAGATTATAGTTTTTTCCCTCACTGGCATACAACGGGTGATACGATGGATGTAATTGATAAGTCCACGTTAAAGGCTGTCGGACAGACAGTAATGGAAGTAATTTACAATGAAAAATAGAAAAGAATAAAGATATGACGATAAACGAAGCACAAGATCAAGTGATTGAAGAATTCAGTGATTTTGATGATTGGATGGATAAATACCAGTTGTTAATAGATTTAGGCAATGAACAGCAGCCACTTGACGAGAAATACAAAACGGAACAAAATCTGATTGAAGGTTGCCAGAGTAGAGTATGGTTACAAGCCGATGAAATAGACGGCAAAGTCGTCTTTCAAGCAGAGAGTGATGCATTGATCGTAAAAGGCATCATAGCTTTATTAATTAAAGTGGTCTCCGGACATACTCCCGATGAGATTCTGAATAGTGACCTTTATTTTATTGAGAAGATCGGATTAAAAGAGCACCTCTCTCCCACTCGTAGCAATGGTTTGTTGGCAATGGTAAAGCAAATGCGTATGTATGCTTTGGCATTTAAGGCAAAAACTGCTTAAAGGAGATTTTCAGTCTAATCTTTTTGTTATTCGACATTGTTGTTTTAGCATACGGTCGATTGTTTGCAAACGATAGGAGTTTGTGAACAATCGACCGTATCTTTGTCTACAAACGACCTGATGTTTTTAAAAAACATCAAGGTGTTTGAAATAAACATCGAGGTTATTAAAATCGCTTAAGGGAGCGTTACCTAACACACAAGGGGGTGTTTCCCGACGCTCAAGGGAGCGATAGCTTACATCTACTGGGGCGTAAGGCATCGCTCCCTTAGGCGTTTTTAACTCATTTATTCTGCTAATTCAGCAGTTTCAACTTTTACTTGGACTTGCCTTCACCTTATCACGATTCACTCCTTAATCATTGAATAGTAGCCTGTTGCGGTGAAGGCACTTTTTTCTTGGTTGAGAGTAGAGAAAGTCAATGGTTCACGGATAACGCTGATTAGGCTGATTATAACAGATTAATAATCTTAAAATCCGTATTCATCCGCTTAATCAGCGTTATCCGTGAACCATCGGCTTTCTACTCTCAATTTTCAACTTTAATTGAACTGCCTTCACTTTTACTACCTGTTTCACAATGGTTTATACAAAAAAGTGAAGGATCATAACGCATGTTTTTTTTCTTCAAAAAGCGTTTATTATTCTATTATGAACTTCTTGGAGACGAAACGATTCTCTTTCTGTATCAATACACAATAAATGCCTTTTACCAATTTCGAAACATTCGTATCTTTTTCATTGGTTACAATTATCTGTTGACCATCCATCGTATAGATTCTTGCTTTGTCAAATTCCCCTTCGATATGGAGCATACCGTTATTGCAGTGTACTGCAAATTCGGATTCTATACCTTTTGGATTTTTAATGCCATCCGGAGGTGTTGCTGTTTTGACAGGACAAGTGACTGCGTTTTGAATATATAGATTGCCATCCATCACATAGAAGATTAGCTTCAGGTTATCTATCTTCCATGATGGATCCGGAATAATATATTTGGTTTCTAAAGTAAAGCCATCGCTTGGGAACGGAACTTCATCTCCTACAAAAGCAAAATCAGGATCTCCATCATTAATGAAAGCTCTGGGCACTCCGTTATGGATATAATCTCCTTCAACTCCTGCTTGTTTGCCCACTATACTATCTTCTACAATGAGTAAGGCAATTCCTGGTTTTACCATAGATGGGAATAAACCTTCAAGAGCGGGTTTCGCACTCATTTTTATTTTTAATATATCGTCATCAACAACTTCACATTCCAACCCTAACGAGAAGTAAAGATCATCCCGATCCAGACAAGTATTCAGATGTGTACCGAAGTCATTATTTATAATGAACATTTCTGTCTCTGCAGGAACTTTTTCACTATCCTCGTCTAGCATTAGTGTTCCCGGAATACTTGCTTTGTGGTCGATATTTACGACAGGAGTGAAAATCGGACCGGCAAAAAGCTTGCTGTAATTTTTATATCCCCTGATCGCATATTCGTCATCTGCCAATGCATGGTTTTGTATCCAAATAACATTTTCTTTTCGATCACAATTATCAATAGCGTCCTTAATGATTTGGGTAGCAGCCGGTGCTCCTTCATCGTCGGTACCTATTAATTCATCGACTAATACATTCTTCTGAAGACCTTTAGCCAAGCAACCGAATGTGCTGAACGTAATTGAAGCACTTTCCGGAAAATCATCAAGTTTTCCATTAGGGTTTGAAACTGTTAGCGTAATGCTTCCCTTGCCTTCTTGATTGATGGGCAGCTCATAGTTGAAGCTATAAGTTTCCATTGGTTGCATTTCATCAACGGTAATGTGTTCGGTTACAGCTTCATTGTCATTTAGCTGATAAGTGAGGTCAAATGAATTAACAGGAAGAATACCTTCATTGGTGATGACACCGGACAGGTTAATGTTTTCTCCGGTTTTGTAATATAGCTTATCTACTGAATACGAAGATGGGCGTAAATGAGTTTGCGGTAAATTTTCTCCTTCAATCGTTACTTTTAGTGATACATTGTGGGGTAGGTTTTGATATTTCCAATCCGTCTGCCCGGGTCTGCGGTAACAAACTTTGTTTCCACCATCTACAGGATTTTCCCAATCTGTACCTATTATACCCCAATCTATTTGAATTCCGTATAATCCTATATATAAGTCATCGTCCGAATCAATAGTATAAGGAGTGGATAATGGAACATTTTTCCAGCCAATCAGGCCGTCGGAAACAGGAATGGTATCGCATTGAAAATCCTGTTTTACGATAGGTTCTGCTTCCAAGTCTTTGCTAATAAATACATAACTGTCCTTTCCGGCTTCATAGCCTAAACCTATTTCTACATTAGTAATTTTGCACCCTTTCCATTGTTTGGCCGGTATGCGGATGTAAGCTTTTACCTCGACGTCTATATCTACTCTAGCACAGCCTTTAACTTCGTTTCCGCAAAGGGCATACACTATTTTGTTATCACCGGCGCGAGTTGTCGGAGTAGATGTCCCGGTGGGAGCTGCCGATTTCTTTACTGTAAACTGTCCATAAACTTGGCAGGACAATATGAGCATCAAACACAAAGAGAGTAATAATCTGGTTTTCATAAGCATTGTAAGTTAATGAGATTAATAATTCCAAAATGTCTAATGGCAAAATTAACTTACTTTATAGCATACAAAGTGGACATTGGAATAAAAAATATAACGCTTAAACTACTTATAATTAGACCATTATATTCTAAAGGTAAAAAAACAGGTGGACATTTTGGAATTATGTATCAATTCTTTCAGAAAGTATTGAGATAATCTTTCAATCCGGAGGCACTTCCTTTTCCTATAAGGGTTTCTGCCATTCTCTGGCATTGTTTGTAATAAGCTTCCTTACTCAGATTGCACAATACCATAATATACCTTGGCTTCACCTGTAACCGAATGAGGCAGCACAAGCAGGTTTTTTCGGTAGATTCCTGCAACAGGATGTACAGTCGCGAAGCGAAGTTGCAGGCTATCTCGTCCATAACGTTCATTAGTTGTTCTTGTGAGCGGGGACTCAGAATGTCTGTAACCACCCGGTCTACTCCGAAAGCCGGGATCTTTCTGGATATGGCAGTTGCTAAAAATAACCGCTTGAATTCGACAAAACAAAGTTCCTCATATTTACTTTTCTGGATGGATATTTCATTTTCTTGTTTCCGGTAAAGTGTCAGTTCTTCATCCTTTTCATGCGATATAAGCTCTTTCTCCTTCGATACAATACGTAAGTCAGCTTCAATTTGCTTTTTCTCCTGTTCTAATTGATGAATTTTCTTCTGATTGAGCTTTACTTGTTGGTTCCACTGTTGTATTTTCTGATTTAGAAGTAGCAGTTCGTTTTTCTGCTGTAACATTCTCTGTTGTAGTTTTTTCTTTTTAAAATAACTGTAGATATAAATATATGTACCCAAGAATAGCAAAACCACGATAATAAAAGAGGTTTGCAGTGTACGTGATTTCTGTTTTTCATAGTTTACTTGTAAGATAGCTTTCTCGGAGCGAAGCTTTTCTTCGTTATATTTCTTCTGAATATCGATCACCTTGTCAGGGATGGTATGCGCTATCACGCTATCATTCAAGGCAAGCAGCGTATCCACATATTCTAGGGCTTTGTGTGCATTTTGTTTGATTCGTTCTATGCGATAAAGTTTATCATAAACAGAAAGTTTCGTATACAACCTCGGATCATTTATACATTTGTGTAAATAGAGATAAGAAGAATCCAGTTCTCCCATTGTCATAAATAAGTTTGCTTTCTTGCTGTAGTAAAGCGTTAAATCTGATGAGTCTTTACCGACTTCCATATATTTCAGGGCCTTTGGAAAGTCATTTCTAAAAGTATATACTGTACTTAGTTCACGATAAACGGAGGATAGTAACTCATTCGCAGTACCATCGGCTAATAACCCGATAGCTTTATTGTAATAAATAATTGCCGTATCCACCTGCTGTTTACTATTTTCTTTGAAGAGTATGCTTTTCAAATGATAAGCTCTTGCCATATTTCTCAGTAGAAGTGGTTTATAATATGAACCACGTGGGATGCTGTCTGTGTGATTATAGGCGGTTTGGAAAACTCTAAGAGCGTTTTGAGGTAGATTCTGAAACAGATAAATCGTTCCTAAATGGTTGTAAGTCTCTGTGATAAGTGGCAAGTCATGAACCATATTGGCTTTATCAATGGCTTTTAAGGTATATAAAATGGCGATAGAATCCGAACCGGATGAAAGGTTTATCTTCGCCTTATAGAAATAGGCATAAGCCAGCTGAGAAGTGTTCCCTGTCTTCTCATAATAGTTAATTGCAGAATTGATAACCGAGTCGGAAGCAATGTCTTTCTTTAATGTAATATTGATTTTAGTTTGCAGCAAATTGTAGAAAGCTTCTTCTTCATGCGTAAAATTGCTTTGAACAGGAGATATTTGTAGGAGTACATTTGCTGCACTATCTGCATTTATATTTGCCAATGAATCAATGGAGATAAGTGTTGCACATATCTGTTTGTTCTTTTGACAAGCAAATAACAAGAAGATACACATTATGAATAATGTCGTGTAATAAAGTTGTGATGATACTTTCATTCCGCTGTTTTCGTAATTATAAGCATTCTTCGTTTACAAAACTATTCCTTTTTTTCGGATGAACAAGCATTATTTAGAGAAAAAGGTTTGAATACTATCTTTTTCGTATTATTTGCGGAACGATTTATGGATTAGAAGAAAAACAGCCTTAATATAAATTGTACCTCTCAAAATAAAAGAACCTTCACCGTGACTCTTTTCATGAATGTTTTAAGAGTACGGTGAAGGGTGAAATGCATATAAATATCAATCGTCTTTAGAATCTTCTACTAAAAGATTATCTTTTTATCATTAACTTCAGATTTGATATTCCTGTCGATGTCATAATGCGGACAATATAACTCCCTTCCGGTAAACCAAGGCGCATCTGATGGACTGGGGCATTGATTCCGTTATATTGTTCCAGTATAGAACCTTGCATATTGCAAATCCAAATTGTTTGGATGTCAGTACCTGCTGTGGAAATAGAAATTTCTCCTGCCGATGGATTCGGATAAAGTGCCACACTATTCGTTGTGATGGAATTGATGCTACTCGGATTAATATTTTCTATTTCTTTCGTGAAAGTGTCATTGCTATTATCTACGTCTTCTTCTAATTCCGTAGAGGCTGTTATCGCGTATTTTTTATAGGCGATGAACTCATACTTTGCCGGGAAAGTGTAATCCGTTGTTTCACCGGGTTGGATTGTTTCGGTAATTGTGCCCAATTGAGGCATCGTGCCTATTTTATATCTTACCGGAATTTGGCTGATAGCTGCTTCTCCAAAGTTTTTTACTTTGATCGTCACTTCTTGCGAGCCGAGTTCTTCACCACTCTCCGGAGATATGATGGCAATTACTCCTACATCCTGTTTTTGACATTTTACAGTTACCGTGCAAGCGTCATTATCCGGATTAACATCATTATTTACACTGGTATAGGCTTTGATGCGATATTCACCGACTTTCTTCATGTTTGCTGTTTGGGTAAAAGTATATTCTGCCGATTCTCCGGATTTAATTTCCGGTACAATACCCGTTAATATCTGAGGTGTTGTAGCAGCATCACTTGGATAAGTGATTTCTGCCGTAACCAGAACATCGAATAGATCGACTTCGCTGTAGTTCTTTGCTGTTATCCTTACTGTCTCTGTTAATGTAAGGATAGCATTTACGGGGTTTAAAACTGCCGTGACACCTGCATCGAAATCTTTATGCGTAGAGTTGACAGAAGTTTCCAAACGACTGTTTTCTTCGTTTATATCGCCTTCCATGTTTGCTGTAACTACAAAGTGATATGTCATTTCTTCGTAAAGATTGATTTTTTCATCAAATGTATATTGAATAGATTCTCCGTCAGCGATAGGTCCTGCTATGGTTCCTGTAAGAGTCTTTGAGTAAGAGCTTCCGGCTGTAACGACACACTGTACAGGAATATTCGTCAATATACCTTTCCCTGCATTTCCAATAGTTATGGTTACGGATTCTTCATTACTCAATAAGCCCGACTTAGGTGAATCAAGACTGACTATGGCAGCATCGACTATCGGCAAGCTCTTAATTTTGACGGAGAGTGTATTGTCGGTAGGAGTGGCATCTTCCAAAACGTCGGCGGTTACTTGAATGTCATATTCGCCCGGAGTATATAAATCGATTTCAGGGAATTCCATTGTATATGTATCATCATCCACAGATATATAATCAGAACAGAATGAATGATATTCTTTATTACCGATTTTACAAGTGAATGGTATACAGGACAATGGTAGTTTGCCTTTATTCAAGAATGTAACAATCAGTTTCTCTTTTGCAGAGAATATAGCGTCTTTTACCGGAGTTGTAATTGCCGACAGTTGAATATCAGGTTTGTCCGTTACTTTGTCAATTCTGGCGTTTGCCGAGATAAACAACGAAGGTACATTACCTGAAGGTTTAAAGCAAATGTTGTAGTTACCATCTGCCGGAACACTGAAATAGCCGATATATTCCGAGCCTTTTGTAACTTGTTCCAAATGTGTGATCGCTACTTGTTTTTGAGAAGCCACATCGTAGGCATATACTTCAAATGCAGTGGTATCGCCTTTTGTTACCCCGAAATTAAAATCGATTTTATATATGGCATCTTTTTCTAGAGTGAGACAAGGGGTTACTACCAAATCATTTGGCGTGACATTTTGATCACCGGTATATTGAAAACCGATGGTACTTCCGTTCTTTACCGGAATAAAACGACAGGCATCCTTATTTTCGTTGATTACAGTCCAATTGTCAATAGCCACAAGAGGTTTTGCGATATAAGGAATGGTTTCCGGATCAATATAAGTCAATTTTATACTTTGTATGTTATTCGCCTCGTCACCATCTCCTTTTGCAGTAACAGATAAAGTGAAGGTTTCTTCATCTGTGCCGTTGAAAGTCATATCTCGGTCAAAGTATACTAGGTATATATCATTGGGCGCTAAGGAGATATCAGAAAACTCTCTGATGATTTCTCCTGTTGAAAGCGAATTGGCTTTTAATGAGAAAGCGTTAATCACGTTTTTACCTTCGTTCTTAATGATTGCTCCAATGGGGACGGAGTTGTAGCAGGAAATAGATGTAGGTATTACTATTTCTTCCAATGAAAGATCTATATCATAAGTTTGTGTGATGCGGAACATTCCTAAAAAGATTTTAAAATCTATCGGTTGCGCATCTACGACACTGAATTCAAACTCATAAATTCCGGTTTTGTCTATTTCTATTTTCAGTACCGTTTCCTGATAGTCCGGTGAATTTATTTCACTGTTCCATATATTTTTTACCAGCGTTTTCACACCGTCTTCTACCTTATATATATTAACAGCAAGAGGCATACTCGCATCGGTTTTACCAACTTTGGAAAGGAATGATAGTTTGTATTGTATTCCTGTTTCCAGACGAATTGGGCGTGAACAAATCTGCTCGTCGGATGTCGGGATGGTAACAAGACTCTGACCGATAATTCCTCCTCCGTAACTGAATACATTTGTATTCAGACTATTATCCGAACCGGCACTGAATGTGTAATAATCGCCGTTCTTATTGACTATAGTCCAAAAAGACAGTTCTTCACTTTTTTGTGATGTAGTACCGAAATCCGGAATATACGGGATTCCTGTCACTGTACTGATATAGTCTGTAATAATACCATCATTGCCGGCATTTTGGTCGCCGGGTAATGAAGTCCATACAGATAAAAGATGTTTGGTATTTACATCCGAAAAATCTACTGCCTTTGGGAAAGTATAAACAAGCTGTGCATTGGGTTCCAATGTTTCTGCTATTGTTTCGGAAATAGTTTCACCATTGTTTATACGCATATTAATTTTCATTTGTCCGGCAGGGATGGTAGACATTCCCAAATTCTGAATTAATACTTTTACACTCTCGGAAGCTCCGAATAAATATTGGTTATTGACAGGAGAGAGTATGCCTATGATTCCTGCGTCAGTGCCCGATACTTCACGAATTGCGATATTGTCCACACGCATTTCTCCAGCTTCTGGAGAGCTGATACAATTGAATACAAAGTAATATATTCCTGTTGAAGGGACAGTATAACGTGCAAATTGATTTAGTGTATTATCGTTACCGATTGCTTCATTTCTCCATATCTCGTTTAATGGAGTTTCGAGATTCTTGTCATTCGTTGCATAAACGACCATTTTGTTAGGATTACTTCCATCATTTGCACTGTAAGCATTAAACTTTATACTGTATGTTTTCCCTTCTTCCAACCATACGGGACGGGATAACAGATATGCATCACAATTGTTATCCGCATACTCAGGCTCTATATACCAATAAAAAGGATTATCATAATTGTTGTCCCAATAAGCATTATCGCTTTTCTCAATCGTAGTCCATTGGTCATCACCTATTTCTACACGTCCTTCTTCTGTATTTACGAAACTTGGAATATAAGGAATTTGTGCGGTTACATTTTTTAAATAGCCCGTTAATTCATTATTATCCATATTCTCATCTCCTTCCATCCTGATTCCGGCTTTAATACTGAAAGAAGTAGATGCTGTTATAAAATCGGCTTTTCGGGTAAAAGTGTATTTTGATGTTTCTCCTGATAATATAGCCGGTTGAGGAACGTAGGTCTCTGCAACTTCCGGTTGACCCTCTATTTGATAGTATAATTGAATCGTAGTAATAGGCTGACTTCCGTTATTAACAAAACTAATAATAATCGGTTCTTCATCTCCGTAAGCATTGGTGGTTGGTCTTTTGCTATCGGTTGAATAATTAATCTGAGTTATCTGAGGTTCTATAGCCGGAAGTTCAGATATAAAAATTCCGTCTATATATCCCTCTAATCCTCTGGGATTCGTTTTCATTGTTGAGGCGTCTACATAAAATTGTAAATGTATCTTAGCTCCATTGAATTGACTAGGCAGAATATATTTGTATAAATTCCATTCTTTAATAAGCTCTGTATTATAAGAGTCTCCTTCTTGCGATGAAAATAGATTTTCCCATGTTTTTCCATCATCTTTTGTTACCCGAAAACGAAAATCTACTCCTCCACTAAAACAATAAGACAATTCATAACCATAAAAACCTACCTGAAGGTTGCTTTTTCCTGATAAATCTATTTCAGGGGAAGTTAATGTCAGTTGAGTTTCTTTTGAATGAAGCTCTAATTTTGCCGATTGTGTACTTGTTTCGTCGATTTCTGAAAATGAATCGAAATCATTCTCTTCGATTTCCCATAGCTCTGATGTTGTTTGGTTCTTTTGTTGCCATGTGGTCGGAAATGTTTCACTGTCGAATCCTTCTTTAAAAATTGTTGCTCCGAAGTATTGTGCATACGATGTTGTCCAAGCAACTAATGCTACAATAATAAATAATAGTTTTTTCATAAACATATTTTTTAGGATAGTGAATTATTTAATAATTAGTTTGCTATAAAAACGTTCATTTTTCGTCTGTACAGTAACTAAGTAGATTCCCGCAGGAAGTCTATTTATAGAAAAAGGATACTCATTATTGCCTTTTACTATGTCGATAGTTTCCGGATTGGCAACACTCTTTCCCTGAAGATCAGTCATGTGTATGGAAGCTTGAGTGGTTTGATTTGCATGTAAGTTTATCCATAATATTTTTTGCGTATGGTCGGTATAAACAAGGAGTGATTCTTGTTTATCTACATAATTGTTCTCAATGAAAGAACCTATTTTTTCCTTAATATTTTGTACATAAATATTCCCATCTTTCGCTTCAGAAGCACTTGTCCATGCTATTATAAATTGATCGGGAAAGGATACTAATCCTCCACGTCCTTTGTTGCCGGGAGCGTTGCTGATTGTTACATTATGATTTATTGTATTTCCATTTGAATCAACTTTACTATATTCTAAGGTCGCTTCATCAAATCGGGATGCATTTCTATATATAATAATAACTCCATCATCCATAGGGATTAGTCCATATATAGCGAATTCGGAGGCGTATTCGGAAGATATTTCATCATTCTGCCAAACAAAACTCCCTTTTTCGTCATATTTGCAAAGAGAAATGTATTTTCCCTCCAGATTTCCCAATGAATATGCAGTATACAATGACTTTTTACCTTGATCAGTACAAATGACGGGAAGGTCTTCCAATAAAACACCTTCTTCATCAAATACTTTGTTACCATCTACATCAATTCGTTGTGCTTTGCCGGCAACAGAAAAACTGGAAGCAGCATATCTCCATCCAGTTATAATCCCGTCCGCTCCATCACTTATGACTGATGGCTCTGATGTTGTTTTTACTGATCCCGTATCGTCTATCAAAACCTTTTCCGTCCATGCTTCTTCCCCATTAGCTGTATATTTCATAGCGAGATAATTCCCGCTATTTGCCTCATAATAGCAAACAATCATTCCGTCATTGCCGGAAGGGATCATGTCAAATATACCATTTGCACCGGATAATGGGATTGAGCCTCCCCATGCAGTGCCACCGTTTTCTAATAACTTGATAATTTTCACGTCAATTTGAGCACCTATCACATTTTGAAAGCCGATAAGTATATTGTTTGCTTTTGTAACGCAAACATGAGGGTTAAGTCCATCCCCCTCATTTTCTTTGATCAAAGGTATTCCTGTTTCTCCCCATAGTTGCTCTCCGCTTTGGGAAATTTTATAAGCGTATGGTTGCCATCGGCCGTTTCTTATTTCGCTATTAACAATGACGGCACAACCATCTTGTGTGACAGCAAAACCATATCCGCTGGTCCATGTCGGAGTTGGCTGTTTGGATACATATATGCCTCCTTTATCTAATAATTCTTTCCCGTCTTTATCCAATAATTGCAATTTGATACAGGCGTTCTGATTCTCCCAGGAAATCCACGCGATAAAAATCTTTTCATCCGACGTTTTACCTATTTGAACCATTTCCTGATTGCTATTACCGCTTTCAGAGATTAATAAATTCTCACTCAGATTTTCATTCCACTGTGCTTTTACATTTGAAGTGAAAATAACTGCCAATATAAAAGGCACTACTAAATGGTACAGTTTTCTCATAATGATAATTATTAAAGATTATGATACAAATATTGGAAATAAGGAGCAATTAATCGCCTCATTTTGTAAATTGAAACTAATTTCACTATTAAATATGATGTTGTTTGAAGAGCTATTTACTGTGTAGACTTTTGTATTGTTGAGGCGTCATGTTTTCGTATTTTTTGAAACTTCGGTTAAAGGTAGCTTTTGAGTTAAATCCGGCTTCAAATGAAATCGCTAAGAGAGTCAGTCTATCCATATGAGGATCTTGAATCATTTTTTTGACTTCTTCAACTCTATACTTATTAATATAATCAAAAAATGTATTGTTTAGTTTCTTGTTTAAGATAAGCGATAGATGATAACGGGGAATAGAAATAGCCTGTGAAACATCATTTAAACTGAGGTTCTGGTTCAGATACATTTTATCCACTTCCATTGCATAAATTAATTTTCGGATAACCTCGTTACAATAGCTATCTTCTAATTGGATATCTTTCTTTTCTTCTTCCAATTGTTCTTTCTCCGCTTTAAAAGTGTTTGTAGATATAGTTGAATCTTTGGAAAATCGAGCTGTTACGAATAGCTCTCTTTTAACAAATAAATAGAAAGAAATAACATAAATACTACTACCAACTAAAAAAAAGAGGAAATCGAAGTAATAGTCTTTTATCAGATTAAATGTATATAGATTGGAGCCTAATGTTCCAAAGAACCAAATTGCGAAAATTAATAAAATCAGGTTACGTAACCAATACATTGTGAGATGATCTATATTGGAATAGTTTTCTTTTACTTGTTTATGATAACGATTGATATACTTTAATGAAAGCGTTACGTAAATGACGCCCTGAAGTATGGCTATATTGTCTACAATGAAATGAACAGTTTTCATGTATGCAGTGGGAGGAGAAGTCATTAAATATATCTTTTCTTCACCGGATAAGGTGAAAAAAGGTAGGAAAGCAAGGAATGCCAATAAAGCCGGTATAAAATGTAATATGTCTTTTTTTCTGAATTTAAAGACTTTTAGGCTCATGTATTTCACATATAGAAAAGGGAAGACAAAGAACATTAAAAAGATGACATTATTAAACTTAAGCAAAAAATGATGGTGGAGGATATAATCAGCATTTTGGAATACTGTATATCGATAATAACACATTGAACCCCATACTAAGACTTGTAAGCTAAGTAGTCTGTTTGCCAGTCTGTTCTCTGATAGGCTGAATAATGAAATGGCCAATAATATACTTTGTACGAAACAGAGCAATAAAAAGAATTCTATAAAACTCATTATGTTTATTTTGCTTTGTGATATTTAGAGTATTGTACAAATGTATAAATAATAGTAGAATAAATGAGAGATGCCGAGAATTTATATACAAATTTTCTTAGAACTTCGGTTTCCAAGGCTTTAGCAAATTCATTTAGGAAACCGAAGCATGATTAATTATAATATCAGTCGTTCTCTTCCAGACTAAAAATATCATTCACTTGCTTATCAAAGATACGCGCTATTTTTAGTGCTAAAACAGTGGAAGGAACGTATTTGCCGGTTTCAATGGCATTGATTGTTTGCCGGCTCACTCCAACAGCCTCAGCGAGTTGTTGTTGCGTCATCTTTTTGATAGCTCTTTCCACTCGTATTGTATTAGTCATTATTTATCCTCCTAAATTTATATAATGCAATGTTGTATTTGATAATGAACAGGAATAATACCGTAAAAATATTAATATCGATAAAATACAGATAAGCAATGTCATAGATTAAAAAGGTAGCTACAATAAGTAATGCATAGTTCACGATGATAGCCCATACCAAAGAGTGCATTCTGATTTCGGCAATGCATTCATCTTCATCCCGTTCACGTGAAAATGCAATAAAAATCAGAGATACGGTTAATCCCAATACTATGAGTTCATCTCCCCAATCATCATTATTCATAATTCCAAAAGGAATTAATGAAAATACTTTAGAGCTCGGAAAGGTTAGATCGCAATTACATAAATAGGCTATACCCAGAACAAAGAAAGGAATAAACATGATCCAGCCAATCTTTCTGAAGATAACCGGAAAAAGATAGTTTGTTTTCATAATAATGTGTTTTTGTTACGCCATAAAAGTAATGTATACTTTACATATATGCAAATAAAATAGATAAAAAGTAATGTATACTTTACATTTATTTTTAGATTGAGGATATAAATCAAGACCGTGCTCCATTTTCTTGTACCATGTTATAAAGTGTTGAAAATGCACGTAGTTCGCTAATCTTTACTATCTTTGCCCCGTTATAACAAGATATATATCATTTTAACATGAAACAATACAAGACAGTAAACAACCTGGTAGGTTGGTTTGTGTTCATTATCGCTGCGACAGTCTATTGCATGACGGTAGAACCAACAGCAAGTTTTTGGGATTGCCCGGAATTTATCACCACCGGCTATAAGCTGGAAGTAGGACATCCCCCCGGCGCACCGTTCTTTATGCTTACAGCTAATTTGTTTTCTCAATTTACTTCCGACCCTACGATGGTAGCACGGATGGTAAATTATATGAGTGCTTTACTTAGTGGTGCTTGTATCTTGTTTTTGTTCTGGACAATCACCTACCTTGTAAAAAAGCTGGTAGCTCCAAACACAAATGAAATGACTAAGGGACAATTGGTTACTATTATGGGTAGTGGAATTGTCGGAGCATTGGTTTATACATTCAGTGATACTTTCTGGTTCTCGGCAGTAGAAGGAGAAGTATATGCTTATTCTTCTATGTTCACGGCTGTGGTATTTTGGCTTATTCTGAAATGGGAGAATGTTGCCGATGAGCCGCATAGTGACCGTTGGCTGATTTTGATTGCTTATCTAACGGGACTTAGTATCGGTGTACACTTACTTAACCTGCTTTGTATCCCGGCTATTGTTTTGGTTTACTACTTTAAAAAGAATCCGAATGCCAATGCCAAAGGTTCATTACTGGCTTTGTTAGGCTCTATGGTATTGGTCGCAGCCGTACTTTATGGTATTGTACCGGGTGTTGTAAAAGTTGGCGGATGGTTTGAACTGTTGTTTGTCAATGGCATGAGCATGTCTTTCAATACTGGTCTTATCATTTATATTATTGTATTGGCTGCTTCTATTATCTGGGGTGTTTATGAAAGTTATGTGCAGAAGAGCGATACCCGGATGAAAGTATCTTTCTTGCTTACCATTGCCCTTCTAGGTATCCCGTTTTATGGACATGGTACCAGCAGTGTTGTTATCGGAATTATTATTCTTGGTCTTTTGGCTCTTTATTTATTTTCCAAAGGAATCAGTCAGAAATACAGGATCAGTGCCCGTACATTGAATACTACTTTACTCTGTATCATGATGATTATGGTAGGATATTCTTCTTATGCGCTTATTGTGATCCGTTCTACCGCCAATACTCCAATGGATCAGAACTCTCCGGAGGATATTTTTACGTTGGGTGAATATTTGGGACGCGAGCAATATGGAACCCGACCTTTATTCTATGGACAAGCTTATACTTCCAAACCGGAATTGAAGGTGGAAAACGGTTATTGTATTCCCGTTAGCGTTGAGGGAGCACCTGTATATCAACGTAAAGAGAAGGCTTCTCCCGACGAGAAAGACAGATATGAGGTAGTTCGCAACAGAGCTGAATATAAATATGCCCAAAATATGTTGTTCCCCCGTATGTATAGCGACCAACATGCAAAATATTATGAAAATTGGATGGAAGTCAAAGGACATGAAGTGCCTTATGATCAATGCGGAGAAATGATTATGGTGAAAATTCCTACTATGTGGGAAAATATTAAATTCTTTTTCTCTTATCAACTGAACTTTATGTATTGGCGCTATTTCATGTGGAACTTTGCCGGTCGCCAGAATGATATTCAAGGAAACGGTGAATTGGAGCATGGGAACTGGATTACCGGAATTAAATTTATCGACGAATGGTTAGTCGGTAATCAGGATTTCGTTCCTGCCGAGCTTGCTAATAATAAAGGACATAATGTGTTCTATTGTTTACCATTATTATTGGGAATAATAGGGCTGCTTTGGCAGATTTGTTCAGGAAATAAGGGAGTTCAAGGTTTTTGGGTCGTATTCTTCTTATTCTTTATGACGGGTATTGCCATTGTTATCTATTTGAATCAAACACCAATGCAACCACGTGAACGAGACTATGCGTATGCCGGGTCTTTCTATGCGTTTGCGATTTGGGTTGGCATGGGAGTTGCAGGTATAGTGGAAATGCTACGAAGAAAGATGAAAGAACTGCCTGCCGCTATCGTAGCATCCATTGCATGTATATTCGTTCCTATTCAAATGGCAGGTCAGACCTGGGACGATCATGATCGCTCAAACCGTTATGTTTGCCGTGATTTCGGACAGAATTATTTGTCTACTTTACCGGAAAAAGGAAATCCGATTATTTACACCAATGGTGATAACGATACTTTCCCTTTATGGTATAATCAGGAAACAGAAGGCTTCCGTACCGATGCCCGCGTATGTAATTTAAGTTACTTACAGACGGATTGGTACATTGACCAGATGAAACGTCCGGCTTATGATTCCCCGGCATTACCTATTACATGGGATCGTTTGGAATATGTGTCGGGAACCAATGAGTATATACCGGTTCGTCCTGAAGCCAAAGCACAGGTTCTTGCACTTTATAAGAGTAATCCTGAAGCGGCAAAGAGAGAATTCGGAGACAATCCTTTCGAATTGAAGAATGTTTTGAAATATTGGATACGCAATAAAAACAAAGATTTGCAGATTATTCCTACGGACAGCATTATTGTTCCTTTGGATAAAGAAGCAATCCGCCGTTCAGGAATGATGATTCCGTCTGCGTTGGGTGATTCCATTCCGGATTATATGACCATTTCCTTAAAGGGAAAACGCGGGTTGTATAAGAGCGAGTTGATGATGCTTGAAATGCTTGCCAACAGTAATTGGGAACGTCCTATCTATATGGCGATTACCGTTGGTAGTGAGAATCATTTGAATTTGGGAGATAATTTCATGCAGGAAGGTTTGGCTTACCGTATTACTCCGTTTAACACAACTCGGCTAGACGCACGTATCGATAGTGAGAAAATGTACGATAATCTAATGAATAAGTATAAGTTCGGTGGCATTGAGAATCCGGATGTGTATTTGGATGAAAATGTTCGTCGTATGTGTTTTACTCATCGCCGTATGTTTGCACAAGTTATCGGTCAATTACTGAAAGAAGGAAAGAAAGATAAAGCAGTAAAAGCTCTTGAATATTGTGAAAAAGTAATTCCTACAACAACGATACCTAGTGATTACCAAAGTGGTTCTAAAGATTTGGCCCAGGCTTGGTTTGCAGTAGGAAATAAGGAGAAAGGCGCTGCTATCCTTGATGACATGGCTAATAATTCGCTTGAATACATTACTTGGTATTTGTCGATGAGTAATAAGCGTTTAGCTTTATCTGTTCATGAATGTCAGTACTATTTTGGTTTATTGTATGATATAACTAAGATTATGGAAATGAATGGTTTGAAACAGGCTAAAGATTATTCGGATAAGTTTGAAGAACTTTATACCATCTTTGCCGGACGTGCAGGTGGTCAGTTTAACGGACAATAATAGATGAATGCACTATTTATCATTTAGAAGAAAGAGATGAAGAATCTATAAGTTTTTACGGGTTCTTCTTCTCTTTATTCATTTAATGATATTATTACTAACGATTTAATCCTTTAAATAAAAGCGTGTTTATAGAACAACCTCCTCAATTAGTCCGGGCACTATATCCGGGAGCTCTTTGGCGCATGAATCCGCATGAGAAGAAAGTCTATTTGACTTTTGATGATGGTCCCATTCCGGAAATAACTCCTTGGGTGCTGGATTTATTGGATAAATACAACATTAAAGCCACTTTCTTTCTGGTAGGAGATAATGTACGGAAACATCCTCAAGAGTTTCAAATGTTGCTGGATAGAGGACATCGGGTAGGCAATCATACATTTAATCATATTCGTGGTTTTGAATATCATACCCGGAATTATTTGGCAAATACAGATAAAGCGGATACCTTAATTAAATCCGATTTATTTCGTCCGCCACACGGGCACATGAGAATGAAACAGTATTATGTGCTGAGGAAAAAGTATCGCATTGTCATGTGGGATCTTGTCACACGTGATTACAGTAATAAGCTGAATGGCAAGCAAGTATTGGCGAAGGTGAAAAAATATGTGCGTAATGGTTCTATCATCACTTTTCATGATTCTTTAAAAGCCGAAGCCAATATGAAGTATGCATTACCTCGTTCCATCGAATGGTTGATAGAGCAAGGATATACTTTTGGAACTTTATAAAATATGAACGATAAACTATCCATATCCCAAGCTATAAAAGCCGAAGCCCTGCGCCTCGGCTTTTATGTATGCGGCATTACGTCTGCACATCCTGTGGGAAAGCGGGAAAGCGGTATGTTGAGACAATGGCTGGATAAAGAGTATCATGCCGGATTGAAATATATGGAAGGGCATATAGAAAAACGTTGTGATCCTTGTTTATTAGTAGAAGATGCGAAGAGTATTATTTGTGTGGCTTTGAATTATTATCCTGCAAAAAAGTTAAGTAAAGACCAATTGCAATTTGCATATTATGCGTATGGTAAGGATTATCATGAAGTAATGAAATGCAAATTGAAGAGCCTCTATGATTATATAAATAATGAGCTATTGCCTATCAATGGTCGGGTCTTTTGTGATACGGCACCTGTTTTAGAACGTTACTGGGCACAGCAGGCTGGGCTCGGTTGGATAGGAAAACATACGCAACTGATTATTCCGGAAGCCGGTTCATATTTCTTTTTAGGGGAATTAGTGGTAGATGCTGAACTTACTTATGATACACCTGTAGTTGCACGTTGCGGTTCTTGTACACAATGTTTGAATGCTTGTCCGGCACAAGCCTTGCGCGATCCTTATGTACTCGACTGTAATCGTTGTCTTTCTTATCTCACAATAGAGAATAAAGGAGAAATAAATGCCGAGAGACGGAAAGCGTTAGGAAATCGTATTTATGGTTGTGATGAATGTCAGAAAGCTTGTCCCTGGAATCGTTTTGCCCAACCTTGTGATAATCCGGAGTTACAGCCTTCTGAGGAATTCATGGATATGCGTCCGGAAGATTGGAAAAATCTGAGTGTAGAGGAGTACCAAAAGCTGTTTAAAGGTTCTGCTGTGAAACGCGCCAAATATGATGGGTTAATAAGGAATATAAAAGCGGTTGATAATAAATAACAAAGCCGGAACTCATTTGCCCGGCTCTGTCTCATTATATTAATTAAGGAAAAGGATTACTTGATAGTTACGGTCAAAGGATTGCGTACCTTTTGAGCATATTCATCAAGATATTGTGTCCATGCCTCCATACTGTCGAAACCGTATTTGCTCCAGCCTGCTCCCCAATAATAAACATATTCTGCTCCCGGTTCATAGTCGCTGATAGCCAATACATGACCGTCTGCACCTCTTTCTTTAGCTTCTTCTTTAGAAAACATAACCGGTTTGGCTTCTTTTACTGTTGCCGGGAATACAGCACCTACGTAAATAGTACCGTTATCATTGTTTACATTATCTGTCGGATCTGCATAGCCGATATAGCCTTTTTCTGCATTAGCCACATTTTTCCCGCCATCAGGTTCATGTAATACGATTCCGGTAGCCAAAGGCAATACTTCATTCGTATTTGTGTAAGTAATGACGGTCTTGTTCAACTGAGAGCCTTCGTCTAAAGAAATAACGCGGGTTTCAATTACATTGGCATCATTCTTGACGGTTAAAGGATTATAAGTCAGTTTTACAGTAAAACGTAGCGGACCATTGTCCAATATTTCTTGGGTATTATAGCAATATGGATAGATAATTTCATTATCCACATAAAATGCAGAAGTACCTCCGCCCAAAGTAGGACCTACTTTATAGCAATCCAAACCATTACCATGATCCACATGATAAGAAACAGACTGATAAAGGGCTTTGGCTTCATCTTCTTTACCGATTTGTTTCAGAGAATCGATTTGGGCTTTTGTAACCGGATTGAGTTCACTTTCATAGCGTGCTTCTACTACCGGTTCATCTACACATTTAACCCATACGTCATAACCGAAGGCACGTTCACCCGTTGCTTGTAGAGCCGGACCATAAGTACGGAAAGCAATACGGTCGTTTTCCCAAGCTACGTCATCTACACGTTCCGGATACATTTTGCCACAAGCCTTTACACTGACTACTTCAGGGACACCCGGTTTGATAGAGTAAGTAGCTTGTCCGTTCGCTTTTACAGATGCGGGGAAAATAAGTTTTCCGTCATAAGTTGTTTGATAAGGTACCTGTTGATTGTTCTCATCTACAACAATTACTTCGGCAGTATCTGTCAGTTGAAGTTTGGCTGAAACTTCCTCCATGGAAACTTCTACGATTTCATTGTTTCTATCAAGAGCTGTACTGTTTGATACCGTAACATTAACCGTTCTCTCGTTTGTACAAGATACAATAGCGAGTGCAGCCAAGAATAAATAAATTGCTTTTTTCATTTGCTTGCGTATTAAATTGAAAAAGGTGCATTCCTCCCGATAAAATAGGAAGAATAAGCACCTTTCGAGTTTTAATTATTTAGGTTGTTTACCAATATAAGCAAGGATACCGCCATCAACATAAAGTACATGACCGTTTACGAAGTTTGAAGCCTCTGATGCTAAGAAAACAGCAGGTCCCATCAAATCTTCCGGAGTACCCCAACGTGCAGCCGGAGTTTTAGCAACGATGAATGCATCAAACGGATGACGAGAACCGTCAGCTTGAGGTTCTCTCAACGGAGCAGTTTGAGGAGTTGCGATGTATCCCGGGCCAATACCATTGCATTGGATGTTGTATTCACCATATTCAGAAGCAATATTACGAGTTAACATTTTCAATCCGCCTTTAGCAGCAGCGTAAGCAGATACTGTTTCGCGGCCAAGTTCGCTCATCATAGAACAGATGTTGATAATCTTACCGTGACCTTTTTTCATCATGCTTGGTATAACGGCTTTAGAAACAATGAACGGACCGTTAAGGTCGATATCGATAACCTGACGGAATTCCGCAGCACTCATTTCATGCATAGGAATACGTTTGATGATACCTGCATTGTTTACCAATATATCGATTACACCAACTTCCTTTTCGATTTGTGCAACCATTGCATTTACTTGTTCCTCGTTTGTTACATCACAAACATAACCATGAGCTTTGATGCCTTTTTCTGCATAAGCAGCAAGACCTTTGTCGACTAATTCCGGTTTGATGTCGTTGAATACGATTGTTGCGCCAGCTTCAGAATAAGCTGTAGCGATAGCCATACCGATACCGTAAGAAGCTCCTGTAATTAGAGCAACCTTACCTTTTAATGAAAAATCTATCATCTTTTTTAATTTATAAAGTTATTAGATTGGTTATTTCAAATCTGTAATTAATGAGAAATCTTGGTCTCCGTAATCAAGATTCTCACCACCCATACCCCAGATGAAAGTATAGTTGTGAGTTGCGGCAGCCGAGTGAATTGACCATTCCGGTGATAATACGGCTTGGTCACCTTTCATCCAGATGTGGCGAGTTTCGTCTACCTCTCCCATAAAATGACATACAGCCTGATCTTCCGGTACTTCAAAGTAGAAGTAAGCTTCCATACGACGGGAATGAACGTGGGCAGGCATTGTGTTCCATACACTTCCCGGTTGTAATTCCGTCATACCCATTTGAAGTTGACAAGTAGGCAATACTTGGCTAACCAGCATCTTATTGATATTACGGTGGTTAGATCCTTCCAATGATCCCATTTCTGCCACAACGGCATCTTTCTTGGTAACTTTCTTATCCGGATAGTTACGATGAGCGGTTGTCGAGTTGAAATAGAATTTAGCAGGATTACTGGCATCTTTACTTTCAAAAGTAATTTCTCTGTCACCTGAACCAAGGTAAAGAGCTTCTTTATAATCTAGTTCGAATACCGCATTTCCGGATTTTACAACACCGGGACCTCCTACATTAAAGATTCCCATTTCACGGCGAGTAAGGAAATAGGGCGCTTTTAACGGATCAATAGCTTCCAATTTCAAAACTTCGCCAACAGGCATTGCGCCACCCACAATCATACGGTCATACATAGAATACACCATATTCACTTCGTTTGCAGCGAAAACCTTTTCAATCAGAAAATCTCTACGGATTCTTTTAGTGTCATAGCTTTTTGCATCTTCCGGATGCGCAGCATAGCGAATTTCATAGTTTGTTTTCATACCTTTTTGTATTTAATTGATTGTTCGTTTACGTACACAATGCAAAAATAGTAAAAGAAAACTAGATTGCATCCTAAAAATGTTCCAATTAGATGATAAATTTGTTCAATTTTGTGTTATTATTGATTTATTACCTTTTAACTACGTTATAAAACAATTTTTTGCTATCTAAAATTCTCTATCTTTGCAGTTTAAATCGCTATTTTAAATCGGATGATGAAATATATTTTAAAAGAAAACGCAGGCTTACCTTCTTCTGTTCTTTGGACGCTTGCCATAATAGCAGGCATATCGGTTGCCAATCTTTATTATAACCAACCATTGCTGAATGTGATAAGCCGTGATTTGCAGGTATCGGAATTTAAAGCGAATCTTATCCCGATGATGACACAAATAGGGTATGCCGCCGGGTTATTATTTATTATACCTCTTGGTGATCTCTATCAACGGAAAAAGATTATTCTAATCAACTTTACCATACTTGTTTTTTCTCTGTTGACAATTGCCGTAGCTTCCGGGATATATATTGTATTGGCTGCTTCGTTGCTGACGGGGATATGTTCTGTAATACCGCAAATTTTTATTCCCATTGCAGCTCAATTCTCTACACCCGACATGAAAGGACGCAATGTCGGGATTGTTGTGTCGGGATTGCTGACCGGAATTCTTGCTTCGCGGGTGGTGAGCGGAGTTGTCGGTGAATATTGGGGATGGCGTTCCATGTACTTCATTGCTGCGGGACTAATGCTGGTTTCCTGTTTGGTGATCATTCGCGTACTACCTGATATCCAGCCTACATTTAAAGGGAAATACAGCCAACTTATGAAATCTTTGTTGCAATTGGTCAGGGATTATCCGATGTTGCGCGTATCCTCAATCAGAGCGGCATTTGCGTTCGGATCGTTTTTGGCTTTATGGTCTTGTCTGGCATTTAAAATGGAACAAGCACCTTTTTATGCCGGAAGCAATGTTGTCGGTATGCTTGGATTGTGCGGTATAGCAGGTGCTATTACCGCTTCTTTCGTTGGGAAGTATGTAAAACGTGTAGGCATACGAAAGTTTAATTTTATAGGGTGTGCACTTATCTTTATGGCATGGTTACTGTTTTATTTAGCAGAAGATTCATATTGGGGCATCGTTGTAGGTATTGTTATTATTGACATAGGGATGCAATGCATTCAGTTGAGCAATCAAACTACTATCTTTGAACTTTGTCCGGCCGCTTCCAATCGCATTAATACTATTTTCATGACTACATATTTCGTCGGAGGTTCATTCGGCACGTTTTTGGCAGGAAGCTTTTGGCACTTGTTTGGTTGGCACGGAGTAGTAGGGGTTGGCATGATCTTGACTGCGTGTTCATTTTTTATAAGCCTGTGTGTGAGAAAGTGAATAAAGAATGGATGATTTTCGGGTGCAGTAATTTGATAAGTTGGACAGAAATTACATATTTGTATGTATTTTAGTTTTATATACTTATGCCTTCACCTTATCACGATTTGTTTTATATATCTGATATATAGCGCAGTATAGTGAAGGTACATTTTTTTAAAGTTGAAAATTGAGAGTTGAGAACTTAATCAAGAGATTTAGAGAACTTGGTTCACGGATAACGCTGATTAGGCTGATTATAACGGATT
>ERZ791808.724-NODE-724-length-32846-cov-18.778201_pt1 | contig 32846 bp, 35 predicted proteins | sample MGYA00510305_ERZ791808 | MGnify/ENA primary metagenome ERZ791808 (study PRJEB30046, sample SAMN00792024) | human gut metagenome | study: EMG produced TPA metagenomics assembly of the A metagenome-wide association study of gut microbiota in type 2... | reverse complement strand
GCTGGTGGCGAAACTTTACGAGTTGAACATCGTGCCGCAGCGGTTTGCGGCGTAAAATTTGTTTTCTTCCCTTCACATATCAACATCCCGGCCGGAGCCTCATGGCCCGGCCGGGATTTATTATGAGGGATGTTGTTTTTGCCGGTATATCTGAGCCGACAGGTGACCGGGTTGGATCGTTATAGACTGCGCGGCCATCGCGTCGGGTCAGGTATGCCCGACGACTCGCTACGCTCGCATGCGCGATGGTCGCTTAGAGCGGTTTTGCTCGACATTATGCCCCGGCATGCGCAAGCTGCCGGGGCATTTTTGTGTTGTCCGCATGCGTCTCCTTTTGGAACCGGGCCAAAAGGAGCAAAAGCCCGCCCGCTTTCTTTGCCTGCGGGAGCCAAAGAAAGCGGGGCAAAGAAATCTCCGGGTCGCCCTCGGCGCAGCACGGCCACAATGCGGCCGTGCTGCGCCGGGACGTGCCCCTACCTGCGCCGATCGGCGCAGAGAGCGGAAGCCTCCGGCTGCGGGCACGAACCCGATGACTTCGTGCCCTTCGAAGCGCGACCCGCTCGTCGCGCCTCTCCTTTCGAGCTCCGTGGAAGGGCTCAAAAGGTTCGGTTCACTCCTCGCTACCCCCTTCCGTCCCCCGCCGGGGAAACCTCCTTTTATCCTGCCAGCGCGATAAAAGGAGCAAAACCGCGTCCGCTTTCTTTGTCTTGAGGACACAAAGAAACCGGAACCCAAGAAAAGTCACTCACCCCGTTTCTTGGGCAGGTAGCGGCAATGCCCGCTACGTGCCCAAGTCCTCGGCGCAAAGCCGGCGCGGCCCTCCGGCCCAAGGCTTCGCCGCGTGTCTGCGGACGCAGCCGAGGCGTGTTTCGCAACCCGGATTCGGAGTACAGTTTCGGTTTTATCTTTCTTCCCTTCACTATTCAACACCCCGCCTCGGCGGGGCGGGCACCGGAAAACTCCGCTTTGCGGAGATTTTCGGTGCCGCGATTTGCGCCTTCGACAAGCTCGGCGCAAATTATAGGTATTTGTCTATACGCCGCCATGCGCTCCGCCGGAGCCTCGCTTTGGCGGCTGACAAAGCCCCCCTTTCTCCCCCGAATGGGGGATTCCTTCTTTCGTGAAGAAAGAAGCAAAGAGCATACAAAATCGACTGGGGCCGATTTTGTCCGCGGGCGGCTATTTGCCGCCCACCCGGCTACGCCTCAGATCGGTAAAAAAATGTTACCGGCATCTAAAATTCCGGGCGGTTATTCCCGCCCGATGCCCCGGCTCTGCCGGGGCGAATTTTGCGGACAACGGGCTTCGGAAAATTCTGGAAATTTTCCATAGCCCGGTGCCCGCCCGATGCCTTACGGACATCCGGATTTCAACGGACGAAGGCGCGATTACGCAAGCGCAATCTTACCCGAAGAGGGGCATTACGCCTTGCCCCTCTTCGGGTCGCCTTTACGTCCGCCGAATTCCGGCTGATCCTGTAACATTTTTTTTGTGAACAAGCGGGAATCACGCTGAAGCGTGATTCTGTTTTTATGATTTTATTGCTAATGTGTTGATATATAGTGTTTTATTGTTGGTTTATGTGTTGCATTTTTACCTAAAATTGTAACATTTAATGTGACGTGAATATGTTATTGTGCTGATATACAGTTGAATATATGTGACATGTGTGTGACATGCCACATATTTATCGCTAAATTCATCCAGCATCCAAAATAACTTGAAAAAGTTTTTTTGCGCTTAGGATTTACTCTAAGATACATATTCGATTTTTTGTGATTAATCACAAAAAAATCTCCCTTTGGTCTTTTTTATTTTATCTATTCCTTTGTTCTTATCAGTATAAATATTCAGAGAAGGAATGCGTGGGAAAAAGGAAAAAATTATTCTCAATACTATACGGATTTCTCAAATTGCTAAAGAGAAATTATCAATAATAGCTGATAGGAAAGCAACTTCATTAGGTGATGCTGCCTCACGAATTATTCTGCATTATGCGACGAATAATTTGGATTATGAGGTCTCGGCAGGTGACGTCCTGAAAGCTATTCTCCAAAACCAAGTCAGCCATCAGGTCACGCTTGTGAAAGTAGCGGGTTCGGTATCGCGGACAGAAGATTTTATCAAGTCATTGCTGCGTCGAGATGATCGTCCAGTGCTTTCGGAATCTGCTGAGCCCGGTGCTCCGGATCTCGATGATGATTCAGCCGTCCAAACAGAGGATAGCCGACTCTCGGAAGCGCTGTCGCTTCTGGAAAAATTCTTCTCAACTGCGACCGACGCCTTTGACTTCCGGGGCAACCCGATTATGCAAATCCGTCTGTCGAAAGAGGATTATGTGCGTTACAAGAGCCAATACGAAAAACTATGTACGTCACAGACTATGTAGACAACACCAGATACGGTCAAAGTTCCGTGATGGATTTTGCCGGGTATCTGGAGAAGGAAAGTCTTGTTCAGGAGCAGCTGGGGAACGCTACTTCCCGGCAGTTGTCAGCATATCTGGATAAACAAAACGACTCGGTTCGGGTCGAGGGGCGTGAATATTTTTTCAACGGGCGTGGCAGTACCTTCGATTGTGAAGATGTTACGAAGGCGATCGACGCCAATGTCAAAGGTCTGAAAAAGAAGGAGGCCCGTTATTATACCTTCTCGCTTTCTCCTTCCGGCGAGGAAATCGCGCATCTGCGCCGTACCATTGCCGACACGCGTCAAGCGCTCTCCGATGCCGGTGAAGTCGTCCCTGCGGATCTCGAAGACAGTCTTATGCGCACCTATCTCAAGGAATATGCGGTGAAATGTATGGATGCCTATGCCCGGAACTTCGGGCATCCCGAGGTTAAGGATAACAACGACCTGTTGTGGTTCGGCATGGTCGAGAAAGACCGCTACTGGAAAAAAAGCGATCCCGAAGTCCGCAAGAATATGCAAATTTACAAGGAGATCGAGAAACTGCGGCAGCGTATTACTGAGGATAACGAGAAGGAGATCACTCGTAAGATTGCAACGCTGGAGCGGAAACTTATCCGTGAAAACAAGGTTCGTCCGGGCGGGAGCCAAGAGATCCTTCATCCGATGATGGCCAAGACCGGCGATAACTGGCACGTGCATATCGCTGTCAGCCGGCGTGATATTACGAATTCCTTCAACCTGAGTCCCAATGCCAATGGCCGAGGCAGTAAGAAGCATGTCCTGAATGGTCGGAAAGTCCGGATAGGGTTTAATCGCGAAGCCTATAAAGTCGCGTGCGAGCGAATTTTCGATAAGACCTTTGTACATAGCCGGCTCATTACCGAAAGCTATGAGCAGTCCAAGCATCTGCGCAAACAGTCTTCCTATGCGTACGAACGGCAGCTTATGAAAGATCGCGCCGTCCGGCGGCAGGAAGCGTTGGAGTTTAGCCGGCTGAAAGTCGGCAGCTATGGGGAATACTATGAAAATTTGCTGCAATGCGAATCCCTCGATGCCCGGCAGTTGTACCAGATCAAGGGACAGCTGGTACGGCAGATCAAAGCCCTGAGTCCGGATGCGAATGCCGATGAATTGATGGAGTGCGGCTTGCACGATCTCCAGCTGGAATTGGCCCGGCTGGACACCATGCAAGGCGTGGCAATGCCTGCTTGGGCGGAAGGCGTCGCTGCGAATGTCGGAGATAAAACGATTCAGTCCGCGGGATTCCAAGGATACAGTCCGATATATACGACCCATAAATTACTGAAGCGCGGTATCGTGATGCGGCGGGCTATTGACCGCCGTCGTGAGGTCTTCGATAACTGGGTCGGGATATACTCAAACTCATGGTACCGGGAAAATTATCTTTTCGACAGTATCGAAGTGCGCCGGGAGACGGACTGCTTCCTTGTAAAAACGGAATTTCTGGAGGAGAGGCTCGGTCGCTCGGTAATCATGGACAACGCTCGTCGCTACATGGCGGATCAGGAGCGGCATTTAGTCGCGGATTTTATCCGGGAATATTGGGCTGAAAGGGAGCCGGAGCTCGTGAATCGTCAAGCCTTCGCGCTCTTCGGTAAAGACGCTGCCGGGATCCGGAATATGCGCGGCTTCGAGGAGATGGCGCGTGAACGGTTGCTGCCGGAAGAAGCCCGGAAGAGGGTCTCGGAAGTTGCGCAACGCTGCGAGCGGCCGCAGGATTTCGCATCGCTGAAGAACCAGATCCTCGGGCTGGAACCGGAGCGTGTAAAAACCCTGACCGCGAAACTGGATTCGTATGTCGCAGAGCGGGGACAGCAGGTGGTGCGCTTGCAGGAGATTCTCGCGGATAGGGGACTGACCGTCCATGCGAAAGAGGAAACCCTATTACGCTTGGCCATGGAGGATAAAGAATTGGATAAGGCGATCCGCGATCTGCGCCGGGGTGTCGTAAACATATTGGAAGAGGAACACCCCGACATGAAGTACGGCGCTCTGCACAAAGAACTGGAGGAAATATTCGAAGGGCTGGAGAAAGTCCGGATCGAGCGTCAGGCAGAGGTGGGGAAGGCGATAGAGGGGTTTCTCGCGTCGGAGCTTCCCGATTATCATGTCGTGGTCGAAAAACAGAGCCAGCTGGAGCAGCTGTTACGCGAACTGACCCCCGATCAGGATAAATATGCCGAGCGGCTGCTCGATGCGAATAACGAGTTGATGCGTCAGTTGTCGCCTCATTCTGAAAGGCTGTTCGAGCGATATGGGATGCAGCAGTTCGGCCCGGACGTCCGATTGAAAAACGAGTACGAATTCGCAGCCTACGTGGATAAGGCGTTTTCTGCGGAGCAGGCGCAATACTATAAAAAGGCTTTGCAGGAGAAGATCTACCCGCTGATCGAAGAGAAGCGCCGGGAGCTGATCCAGGAGTATGTCTCGACGAAGATTCCCTCGAAGGAACTCGCCAAGGTACACCATCGGCAAAACTATATCAACCGCTACATCAATAAGCGGTTTTCTCCTGCTGTGGCTAAGACCTACAAGGAAGAGGTGCAGCGCAGGGTTGCGGCAGCCTGTAAACGTTCCGTACTCCCGACCCCGGAATATAAGATTTTCGGACATGCTGCGCGTCACAAAGTTGCGGTACAAGCGATGGCGAAAGCCAATCTGGTGAAGGTCATACCCCTGACGCCGCAGCAGGTGTTGCTGAAAGGCGCTTTCAAACTTTTGAATGTACTCACGAAAGGATATTGAGTTGTAAACCGACGGAATACGGATTTAAATATTTGATACAGATGAATGGATATGAATTTACATGGCTTTCTGCCATGAAACTGCTGGGCGGGATCTTGCTGGCGGTCGTATGGTATATGATGCGTAAGCAGGCGATGCTGGATAAGAAGTACCGGGAAGAAAACGAGAAGGCCGGACAAGCTCATGGTTCCGAGCCTGTGCCGAGGCTTGTGGAGCGTTCGAATATCATTATCGCTGTCGCTGCCATGTTGTTGATAATTATAGTATTGATCCTTGGAAATCAATCGACGTTATGAACCTGCTCGAATATTTGGCGATAGCGGCAGCCCTGCTTCCGGCACTTTATATCTGGTGCAAGCCGCTGGGTGTCTGTGCTATACTTTTGGCGTTCGTGGTTCCCGGCTATATCTACGTCTGGGCCGGACTGGAGATCGTGACTTACCTCTGGTCGTGGGCGCTGCCCCTTGCCGCAGGGCTTATTGTGTTGATCCCGACGTATCGGTGGGTGTATATTCGCGTTTCCCGGTGCGTTAACGGGTGGTCGAAACTGACGATGGAAGTCGAGGACAGCCGGGGCCATGTGCACTATATCAAGCGCATCGACGACCAGACCTACATCAACGGGGGCTCGGGCAGCGGAAAAACGGAGAGCTGCAACATGGCGTTTGTCCGTCACGCCGTGAGGTTCAGGATGTCCATGCTGCTGCACGACCTGAAGAAATACGAGCTTACGCAGGCCGTCTATCCGCTTTTTGCGGAGGCCGGGATTCCCTACCATGTATTCGCGTTGTTCGACTATGAGCGCTGTGTGCGCATAAATCCGATCGACCCCATGTACATCGAAGACGAGCAGTCGTTGAAGTCGAGAATCGACTCTTTCCTGATAGCTGCGCAGGGCGGTGACGCGAGAGATTCGACATCGACGGGCGGCTTCTTCAAAAATACGGCGGCCTCGCTGCTTGAAAGCATAACGTGGTATCTGAAGCTCTATAAACCGGAGTGCTGCCACCTTCCTTTTCTGATGTCGATAATAAACGATCCGGATAACCTTCATTTGAAAGAAGGCAAAAAGGTGATCCCGTTCGGAAGGTTGAAGAAGATGTTGGGCCGCGATCCGCAGGTTTCTTCCATGGCGTCGGTGTTCTTCCAGGGGGCGGATAATCCTGAAACGACGAGTAATATCCTGCAAACAGTCATTCTGGCCCTCAATACGATCAATACGGATGCGGGGTTCTTCCTGCTGAGCGGCAATGACATCGACCTGCGGATCAACCGTCCGGGGAACTGCGAAGCGCTGGCTTTGGTCAATGAACCCAAGAATTCATCTTCCAACGCCCCGATCCTGGCCATGATCGCCGATGCGGGCCTGCTGATGATGGGCGATCAGGATAACGATTATGCGGTTGCACTGCTGGATGAAGCCGCGGAGCTTCCGAGTCCCCGCGTCCAGAACTATATGGCCTATCTTCGGAGCCTGCATGTCTGTGTAGTGTACACGACTCAGGATTTGAGCCAGATTCAACGTACCCAAGGAGGCAAGGAGTTCAACCAGCGTACAGTCCTGTCGAACCTTGCGCACCAATTCTTCGGCCGCACCCGCACGGAGCAGACTGCGAAATATTACGAGGGTCTTATGCCCCGGATCGTGAAAACCGAGAAATCCTACTCTTCGTCCTCGAACGGAACGACGGTTACGAGCCGCGGCGTCAAGCAGCCCCGCTATATAGCCAGCGATTTCTACCTCTTGAAAAAAGGGGAGTTCGTGTACTTCTACGGGGATGTCAAACGCTTCCGCTTCAAACACATCAGCGGGAAGAAAGAACTACCACCGAAAATCCGCAGTATGGATCGTGCGGCGCTGCACGAAATTGCCGTCAGAATACGCCGTGAAGCGAATGAATTTATGCAATCATTTAATTAACAATAAATTATATAAGGTATTATGAAAAAACTGTTTTTTACGATCGTAGCGGCTGTTTATGCGACCTCGCTGTTCGCGCAGCAGGCATCGCAATGGAGCCTTTCCTCTGTAAAAAGCGATGTGAAGACCCTTATTCCCGTATTATTTGGTTTGGGGGCACTTGTAGCGCTGGTCTACTGGATGGTAAACAACCTGATGGATAACGGGGAAAATTATAAGAAGATCCTCTCGAACGCTCTTTATGCCGTGATCGTCATTGCGATAATTACGGGTCTGATCTATGCCGGTATGAATGTTCTGTTGCGATAATGGAGTCCTATATCAACCGACGCTTACGCGACCGCGTAATGGTCGCAGGCATGCCTGCGGAGCGATTCATGGCATGTGTGGGTATTGCCTGCATACCGATCCTCATAGTCATCTTCAATCCGCTTTTTGTCCTGTTCTGGATTCCGTGGGGAGTTGTCGTTTTTTGGATATTCCGCAATATAGACCGCCTGTCCCGGAACCTGACTTATGGGAAACAGTTCCCCTCTCACTTAAAAAACCGTTGATATGCTCGTAGCTGTATTCATACTGTTCATAGGGATCGTCGGGCTGGTGCTTTATCTTGTCGTGCAGTCGTATTCACGCGCCAGGAGCGAGCAGTACGATGCCTCGTCCCTGGTCGAGGAGTACGCGAACAACAGGATGATAACGCAGCAGGGGGACGTCGTATTCTGCTACCGGCTTCAGCTGCCGCCGGCCTATTCGTATACCGGGGAGGCATACGACCAGATCGTAGAGATCTGGCGCGTGGCATTGAAGGATCTGCCGCGGGGTACGATCATCATGCGCAGCGACCGTTATGACCGGTCGTACTTCGATGCGTCGTGTATGCCGGAGATGTCCTATATCCAGCGCGAGGAAAAGGCATATGCCCGGTCGCGCCTGAAAACCAGCGGAACGTCGTACCTGTTCATCGTCTATACGGGTTTCCGAGAGACGCGCAATCCCAAATCGCAGAACCCTTTTGTCACCCTTTCGCATAAGGAGTTCCGGGAAGAGGATGGCGCCTATTCTCATTTCCTGAATACGCTGGATTCGATGTATTTGCAGTTGCAGGGATCGGGACTGCTGGATATTCGGCCTTTGTCCGAGCCGGAGATCCGGGAATATATGCACTACTATTTCAACGGTTATCAGAGCGATTTCCTGACGGATGTTTACGCTACGAAACGCTATGTCCGTGCCGGCGATAACTATGTCGGAGCTGTGAGCATCGAGCATGAACGCCAGTTCCCCGAAGTACTGCGCACGCCCTATCCGGGCCGTGGGGTGAAAGTTCCGATCGGCACGCTCGAAGATTTGGGTATCGGCTTGCCTTTTCCGCACATCTGCAACCAGATCATTACGATTACCGGGCATGATACGGAGTATGCCATGATCGAGGCGACGTTGAAAATGCTGCGAAAAAACCGTGGTTTTTCGGACGATGCCGAGGATCAGCGCAATAGAATGGAAACGACCCGCCATAATATCGGTGACAACATGGAGGCGATGCTTGTCCGGGGGCATACGAATATCATCTACTGGGGCGAAAGCGAACAACAGGTCAAGGAATATCGGACGATCGTCACGAATTTCCTCAAGCAGCAGCGGCATTTCGAGCCTGTGGTGCCGACGGGTGTGGAATTGCGAAATGTCGTCTACTGCTCCAATCCTGCGACCGTGGCGTGCATGGACAGCGATGCCTATTATATCGCGGATATAACACAGGCTATCGCGTTGTTCCAGAATGTCGGGGGATACGAGTCGGATGCCGAGGGTGTGTTCTTCAGCGATCCTGTGGATCATATGCCGCTTCGCTATGATCTTTACGATGCGAATAAGAAGTATGCGGATTCGAGGAATATCGCCGTGGTCGGTATGACGGGAGGCGGTAAAACCGTGACCTTGGAGAAGGTCGTGGATGCATACCACCATGATAAGACAGCCGAATACATCAATATCATTGTGGATTGCGGCGGCTCTTACGACAAGGCCGCGCGTTTGTACGATCCGGAAGAAGTGTTCACTTTCAGATATAGCCCCAGTGAGGCATTGGGACTCGATCCGTTCGCTTTCGGCTCTTCGTCCGAAGAGGAGCGGGTCGACGATATTTGCGAGACATTGTGGCTTATCATCAAGCCTGATGCGGTGCCGTCGGCCGAGGAGAGGGTCTCGCTGCGCAAAATCGTTATGATGTATTTGCACTTGCCTTTAGAGTCGTCGTGGCGCGGGTTCTATGTGTGGTTGAGCAATAATTACGCTGAAATTCTGGACGGATGCCAGATCCGGCCGGAGTATTTCAATATAAACCAGTTCATACATAACGGCAGCGAGTGGTGCTGTGGGGGTGTCTATGAGAATGTGCTGGCCCAAAGCGACAATCCTACGGCACGCCTCAAGGGTAAGCGGCTGCTGATCTTCGAATTGGAGAATATCAAGTCCAAGCCCCAGTTGCTGAGTATCGTAGTCCACCTGATCGGTATTGCGATCCGCACCCTTGTCTGGGAGCAGCCCGGCAAACGAGGATTCATTATTTACGAAGAGTTTGCAGAGCTGATGCAGATGGACATGATTTTCTCGGCCGTGTTATACCAGATGCAGGCGATTCGCAAGAAGGACGGCTCGGCATGTATCGTTCTGCAGAACCTCGACCAGCTGGCCTTGAATGCCGGGGATCGCTACAAGAAAGAAGGCGGAGCTGCGGGTGCGCTGATGAAAAATATCGCCACGACGATATTTCTCGCCGGGGCAGATCCGACAGGCTTCGAGAAGTATGCCAAGCGGTTCTCGGAGCATGACCGCAACTGTGTCCTTGCCCTTGAGAACAACTATACGGATGATCCCAGATACTCGTCGTTCTACATTTTCCGCCAGAAGAAATCTACGATAATGACACTCTGCGTCAGCCCGAGGACGTATCTGGCGTTCCAGACCGAAGGTAAGATATGTAACGAGTTGGGCAAGTTGTACGAAGAAACGCAGTCGATGGCCGCGGCGATCGAACTCTATGAGAAAGAACATTAACGATCTAATATTTATAGACTATGAAACGGATATTATTAGCAGGATTATTTATGCTGGGGTGGGGTGTTGTGCAGGCCCAGGTTGCAGTCGTTGCCCCGAGCCTGGAGTTGCAGGAGGCGATGAACCATGCCGAGCAACTGCAACAGATGGTGCAGACCTATCAAACGATGGTCAACGTCAAAGACGGTATCAACAAGGGTATCGACGCGGTTGAAAAGGTGAATAATAAACTGGCCACGATCCGGGACGTGCAGGAGATAGCGACCCGGTCGGCCGCGTGCGTGGGGCGTATCAAGCAGGTCTATGAAATGATCGGCAACCTTCGGCTCGATGTGCAGTACACCACGAGTTTGGTTGATTTGTGCAACCAGGTGACGCGCGAATGTATCGACGTGACGGCTTACGGGGCCCAGGTCTTTTCGGACAGGTTTCTGGTGATGAGCGATGCGGAGCGCCTTGCCGAGACCCGTAAAGTCCTCGACGATCTCGACCGGCTGAACTCGCAGGTCAGCTATATCGACGTCCAGGCTAAAGCGATCAAGTACAACAGCGAAATGTTAAACACCTATTTCTGAGCGATATGGGCTTCGATTTTCTCACAGACCTATCCAACATGCAGGTTGAGATCCCGCCTGAAGTAAGTCGTCTTGCGGGGTTCTTCGTGCTGTTGCAGGGCGGTATGATCTATCTCCAGAAGAAGAATAATCCCATGAAAGATATATGGGAAGATCTCTCCTGGGTATTGCTGGGCGGATTGTTCGTGTATTTGTTTCCGGAGCTGATACGATTCATGGAGACATTGGTCAATGCCTTAATGCCTATCGAGCTCCATGCCGATAGCGCCATCGCGGAATTTATGAAGGAGTCGAATCTCGGCGACGGGTCTGTTCCGCCGCCTGATTCCTCCACGTCATTCGGGAATATACTTATGAATGCGTTTCTCAAGAGCGGGACAGGTCAGAATGCAGCGGGTTATCTAATCGCCCAGGGAGTCCTGAAACCTTTTGCCGACCTGGTGAATTACCTGTGCTTCCCGACGTTTCTGACGATACGTGCCGTAGGGCTGAAGGTTATCTACTGGAGCGCCCCGTTGATTTTGGTGCTGGGGGCCATGTCGCCTTTCCGGTCGCTTTGGAAGCAGTGGTTTATGATCTATATCGCCCTGCTGGCCTGCGGCCCCATGTTGTATGTCGCGGATTCCTTCTGCGAGGAATGTTTCAGAATTTACGCTTCGGACGCAGATTGGCCCATCCTCGGCTTTTTTATGATCGCCATGGCCCGATTCAAAGCCTACCAAAGCGTCATGGAATTGAGTTATAAATTATTCAGAATGTAGCTATGATCCCTGAAAAAATACAGTCGTTTCGAAAAATACTGGAGCGTAACAACCTGATAACCGTCCTGTGCCTGCTACTGGTGCTGGTGTCGTTTATACTCAACTATCTCGAACGTCGGGAAACGCTCGGCAAGCAGCTGGAGTTCTCCTACTACGTGGCTACGGACGGAGAGGTTATTCCGGCACGGTATGCCCAGCGCAGGGATAATATCGAGATCGAGATTCGCCATCACCTGGCCATGTTCGTCGATGATTGGTATGCCTTGACGCAGGATACATGGGAGGCGAAGGCCGAAGCCGCCGGGTGGCTCGGCGGCAACAGTATCCGGGATATGTATATCGCGCGCAGGGAAGCCGGTTTTTTCAATCGCTTTATCCAGGGTAACATCCGCTATGAGGCCAAGATCGCGGAACTTCGGATCACGCCGAACGAGGATGGCACCTTTGCGTTCGAAATGGCGGTGGATCTTCATGAAAAGGGCACCGGCTACGCCCGGCTCTGGCGAGTGTTCGCCGATGGAAGTATCCGGGTGATCGAGCGCAGCTGGCCCAACAACCCGCACGGCCTGTGGATCGAGCCGTTTTTGGAACGGAAAATAATTCAAGTCAAGGAAGATGAACAAGCAGTTAATTAAAATCAGCGTGATAGTCATTGGAGCCTTGGTTCTGCTGGTTCTGGCGCTTTATCTGATGAAGAAGGATCAGGACAGGCCCGGCAAGAGGAATTCCGTGGAGACGATCGGCGAAGCGATTGCGGATAAGACCTTCACGACAAAATCAGAAGCGTATATGGCCTACGCCAATGAAAAGGATGAATTCTACCGGCGTTCAGCCGCGAGCTTCGCACCTCCGCCCGCCGTAAGTAAGAAACCCGAGGCTGAAAAGGCTGCGGCCGCGGCTTCCGCAGCTCCGGCCGTAGAGAATAAGGCGCAGGAGATCCGGTTCGAGCAGGCGTACGAAGAGATTTCCCGGAATGTCCGGAGCATATACGAGGAAGCGCCTGACGATACACGGACGGTGGCACGGGAGCAGCCGGAAGTTGCGACGCAGCAGACACCCGCTGCGGACGTGCCGCCGGCTCCGGCCGAGACGCCCGAAGAACGACGTCGGCGGGCCATGCGCCAGAACTGGGGTATGGGCAGCCCTTCCGAGGCTGCCCGGAGCGATTCCGCACGGCCTGCGATGTTCCGGGCCGTGATACACGGAACGCAGATAGTACGCAGTGGCCAGACCGCTTTGTTCCGGACAAAAGAGCCGATCCGCTATGGTGCCGTCACGATCCCGGAGAATACGCTTCTGGCTGGATATACGCAGATCTCCGAGAACCGTCTGACGATAAATATAAATTCCGTACGCCTCGGCAACAGCGTTTTCGCATTGCCGTTGGAAGTGTATGGATCGGATGGGATCGCCGGCATTCCGCTGGACTATGACGAGGTGGGGAAAATAACCGACTCGGAATCGTCCTCGTCGATGTTGCAGGAGGCGAGCACGGCGATGTCAGCCTATGGAGGTACGATCGGCCGTGTCGTCGGGTCTGTCGTGTCCGGTGTGGGCAACCAGGTGCGCTCTGCAAAAAGCACCGAGGTAAAGCTGATAGATAATCAGACCGTAATACTTAAAATCGTAGAAAAATGAAGAGATTATTATTCTTGATGCTGGCCGGGTGTCTGGCAACTACATCGTACGGCCAGAATACGATCGAGTGGCGTAAAGACAAGGTGACGCAAATGATCTTTCCTGCGGATATTGTCAAATTCAGGACTGGTTACATCGCCGGGCCCTCGGATAATTTCGACGCTTTGACACAGAGTGACGGCAAGGTGCTCTACATCCAGCCGGTTATGCCGCTGGATGAAACGAACCTCAATGTCGTGACCAGCGACGGTTACTACTATGCCTTTAACCTGGTGTATAACGATGCCGCGAAATGCGTGAACTACATTATTCGGCCGACAATGGCATTTTATCAGGACGAAGCCGGGAGGCAGGATGCCCCGGCTGTGGCGGAACCGGGCGTGCCGGACGTCGATGCGGTCGCGGCAGCCGAAGCAGTGCAGCCTGATTCCGCATCCCTGTTTTCAAAGGTGAGCGAACAAGGGTCATACCTTGTGACCAACAATGTTGCGAAACTGCAAAAACTGATTTTCGTGCTCAAGGGCGTGTATGTCGATAGGACGCATATATTTTTCAAATTCAGCATTCAGAACAATAGCAACGTGCCTTTTGATGTAGACTATATCGCCTTTTCGGTTACGGCGAGGAAGACCCGGAAAACATCTTCTCAGGAGCGGTTGCAGATCCTGCCTGTCGGGGCCGATGTCGATGTCCATACGATAGGGGCGAAGAGCATAACCGAGGTGATCTATTGCTTCGAGAAGTTCACCATAGGCAAGGACAAGGTGCTGCTGGCTGAAGTGCTCGAACAGGGCGGGGATCGAAATATCGGGCTGCGAATCCCGGAAACGTTCATTATCGAAGCCCGTAAGCTATGAGGTTTTTTCGGATGGGTTTGTCGGGGTATCTCTCTTCGGGAGCAGAACTCGGCAATATGACGGGGAAAGCGTTTTTATCGCTGTTCGGAACGCTGGCCGAGGAGGTCGGCATTTTCGCACTCAGTATGTATCGTAACTTTAAAAATAGAAGAAATGGTGAAAAAAGCATTGGTGGTGGCCGTCATGTTGCTTGCGGCCATGAGCGCCCGGGCGCAGATAGGGTATAAGGGCCAGGTGGCTCTTGGTCTCAGCGGTGGAATAAGCAATGTCGGAGGGTTCGTCGGCACCGCGCGGATCGGCGGCTATCTTTCGGAACGTTCGATCCTGGGGGCCGGGATGATTCTCGACCGAACCCGTTATGACGCGATGCAGGGCGACTCGTTCCATACGTCGCAGTGGCTGGGAGTGATGCATTATCAGTATGCGATCCCTATGGGCCGGTTTATCGTGTCGCCGACAGGCGGCATACTCCTGGGCGGGGAGCAGTGCGATCAGCGATCCCGCCAGGGGAACATCCTGCCTTACGGCAACCAGTTTGTCTACGGCCTCATGTTGCAGTGCGACGTCGAGTATGTCCTCGGCCGGCATTGGGCTATTGCACTGGAGCCCCGTATGACCTACCTGATAAAGACCCAGTTCGATAATGTCAGGCTGTCGGCCAGTGTTGGTGTGAAATATTATTTTTGATTTTCAACGGTTTGATATAACCGATTGAGGAATAACCTTTTAACGGAGTATTTGAGAAACAGAGGTAACGATTTGGCGATCGTGCGATTTTCAGCGCTATGCTGTCAAATAACTCTTTCTGATGCAGAAGGTATAACAATTATCATATTTTTGCTTTCCATCTTTGGTAATTTATTCATTGATAAGGAGATAATCTTGTGAATTATAGCTACCTTTACGGCTGAAAAATAAAGCATAAATCCAATGGCGAAAATTATTGTTCAAAACACACCGATTACTGTTCTCAATCTTGAAGAACAGGATTATATATCTCTTACCGACATGGCTTCTGCCAAAGAGGGAGGCAGCAGAGCGGCAGACGTGATTAAGAATTGGATAAGAAGCCGCTATACAATTGAATTTCTTGGCACATGGGAGGTTATTCATAATCCTAATTTTAAAGTGGTCGAATTCGACCACTTTAGGAAAAGTGCAGGATTACCGTCTTTTGTACTGAGTGCATCCGAATGGATAGATCGTACCAATGCCATCGGTATCGTTGTGAAAAAAGGACGTTACGGAGGAACATACGCCCATAAGGATATTGCGTTTGAATTCGGCTCTGCAATCAGTGTGCCTTTTAAGTTATATCTTATAGAAGAGTTTCAACGATTAAAGAGCGAGGAACAACGGCAACTCGGCTGGTCTGCGAAACGGGAACTATCGAAAATCAACTATCGTATACACACCGATGCAATCAAACAAAACCTTATCCCGGCAGAGATAACGCCAGCACAGGCAAGTATCGTCTATGCTAATGAAGCTGATGTGCTGAACGTGGCAATGTTGGGCATGACAGCAAAGCAATGGCGTGAAGCTAATCCCGACTTGAAAGGTAATATTCGAGATTATGCCACAATCAACGAACTTATTTGCCTATCGAACATGGAAAGCTTAAATGCCGTGTTCATCGAGCAAGGCATACCACAGGGTGAAAGGCTGGTAAAACTCAATCAAATAGCCATTCAGCAAATGAAAGTCCTGGAGAGCGGAAGCAATGAACGTAAGTTGTTAAAATAAAAGGACGCTGATTAAATTGGCTCAGCAGTAGGTTCCCTACCATGTTCGATAATGTCAAACTGTTGGCCAGTGTTGGTGTGAAATATTATTTTTAATGATTGAAGTCTGTTGTTGATATAGCCTAATCACCGGAGTATCCTTGCCCTTGAAAGTAGGTGGGCAATTGTGAATAGAGAGGCTGTCCGATAAAATGTGGACTTTTACCCATGATTTCCTTTGATTGTTGTGGAAGTACAACGTAAATCGAAAAGGGCTGACTTCGTTTAAGAAGTCAGCCCTAATTTTTCAAGATTCTATTTTTATCGGACAGCAATGATTTCGATTCATGTATTTCTTCCTTTTCAGGCCGGGAATGGGGGAATGGCACTTATAAATCGTTCAACAGACACATCTTTAATTCCCGCATTCGGATACAATACTTTATATTTGTCCGTAAGGTTCAAAGTTGCTGAAAATATATATGGACGAGATCCATTATATATACCTTTAAAAGAATATTTTTCGGATTTTTCGCCATAATTCAAAACTAAAATTTTGCCATCCCAACTAAATGTTCCCCAATAAGGATTATTAATGTCGTGAGGCCCCTTTTTCTGGAAGCCCAAAGAGAATCTCCCATCTGCTTCAAAACTATAATGAGCATTATCGAACTCGGACATTTCGGTAGTAAGATCTCTTATAATACTTTCTGCAATCTCTTTAGAATCCGCCGTTACACTGATTTTTGGAGCGTATTCTTCGAATATGTGCTCTTCGGTATATAATCCTAAAAGTATGGTAGATACTTTTATTTGCAGATCCTCATGATTATTCCCCTTTAAAAGGAGAGAGGTTCTTCCGACACCAGTTGCGGTAACAATAAGTGTTTTATCATCAACCGTAGCTTGTGCGACTGTCGGGTCTAAAGATTTTACAGAAAAAGATCCATCGGATATGATTGACAAAGTTTTTGTAGTCCCGGGCCAAAGGTGTATTGCATCTGCTTCCACTTTTATCATATTTTTGTTTTCTTTTTCATTATCATTACAGCCAACTAACATTGGCAATAATATGAGAAGTAATATTTTAATTTTCATGGCTTATAATATTTAAATTGGCTATCCCAAATACGCTTATTTTGCATTTTTACTTTCTTTTACAGTTCGGAAGTATAGTCTGTTCTGTGGATTTATAACTTCCAAAATCTGTGTGATAAATGTCATTCAGCTTATAGTATCCGTCATTAGAACCACCCCAACCTAAATTAGCAGTTACATAGGTATCATATTGGCTCGTTCCAGCAGAACCGCTTTTTTTACAAACGGCGTACCCATCAAGTATCCAACAATGTTCAGCACCCCAAATAATAACTGGCTCTAATGCGGTTAATGAATTTTGTACTGCAGTCCAATTATATGCTTGTTTACTACCGGTCGATATAAAACGTTGAATATATGGCCTAAATTTTGATTCAGGCGTATGTGTTCCAGAATGAATGCCAGCATCATTCCATGCGTAATATCCACCCGTTTGCTGGAATATTTCCAGCATTAAATTTCCAACCATATTCCGAGTAGCTAACGGGTCGGTAGTATATATATGCGGGCTAGCTTTTAAGATTCTCCAATCTACCGCAGGGCCTTGTGCCCTAAATGTAGGAACTTCACAATAAGCAAAAACTTGTGCAATCGCCACTTCAACACAACCTGCGTAAGGTTTCCCCATTTTGCCAGTATTCTTATCAAGAACTATATCCGGGTGCCTGCTGTTATAGGGAGCGTGTTGATCCCATTTAGTCGTTATCAAGGGATATACAAAGGAGTATATTCTTGTCGGAGGGGTTGTGACGGGGCTGACCCGAGTATTAGCTTCGCCCGCAATTTGAATTTTATCTTTAATTAATTCGTAAGATAGATTTTCAACAGGTATTTTTAACTTATTGCTTATCTTAGCATACGTTTTATCACGTAATGAATCTTTAAGACTCTCGATAAAAATAATATCGGACAAATGTGATGTTTTGGCAAGTTCGAGCATAATTTGCGCTCCTGCACATTCAGAATAGGCAGTTTCATCAAATTTAGGTATGTAAGCTATGAGTGCTGGAGATCTCTCATCTCCCGACACTAGCGCACGCCCTTCATTTATTCCGTCGTTAAGTTTAAACTCGTAAATAGAGGATTGGATATTATTGCTCTCATCTGTTGATGACCTTGTGGTAGTTTGAATATTATCTACCTGTAAAACTTTTTTCTCAATTAGGCTAATTGACGGCATGGGCCTCGCTCTTGTCATATAGCCTTCCTGTTCCATTTTGATAAAATTTATGAGTATATCTTTAGCTGTGTCTTCTGTCAATTCTTTAGGCGCATCAAAAGCAATACTTGCAAATTCACAATCGGAAATTTCGATAGGAATTCCCTCGTTGCCCCAATTATTATTGTTAGGAACTTCATTTGTGCTACAAGAAGCAAAGAATGCAAACAGGGTTATGTAAATAATCTTTTTCATAATTTTTGTTATTAGAGTAATACACTATTTCGGCCTGCACTCGGGAATTATTTTTAATTTGTTAGAGTAGGTTATACAGTCATAACCATAATCAATATCAAGTGAAGAATCAGCATTTACTAAATAATAACCACCATAAAGATTGTTAGAGTCTCCAAATTTGAGATGTAGATAGGTGCTATTAATGCCCGATGTCGATCGAGTTTTTAAGTAACCATCAATTACAAATTTATCTCCCCATTCATTACTGTTTACAAAGATGGGACGCGCTCTTCCAAGAGAGTTTAATATGGTGGCAAGATTGTAAGATGTCACACTATTACATGCGATATATTTTTGTAATACTTTTAAAAAATTGCTAGGAATATAATTGGTAGTGCCATTGGTAATATGATATCCGGTAGCAGAAGTTCCTTTAAATTTTAAGCCTAAATCGTCATTAACCATACGAAATAGCCGCCCAGCCATTTCCTTTTTTCGTTCTGTGTCAGATGAAAGAAGATATTCAGATTCGGTTAATAAATTCCAATCGATGCTCATGCTCGATTTATACCCATGACCTTCATAAGATTTTGCAGGAATTGTTATTGCCGGTTGGATGACAGATAGGATATGAAGAATTGCCGTGACTCCATCAAAAGGGGAAACTCTATTAGTATCCCAATAATAGGGCATATACCCACTTGCAACAGGACTATTGGAGCCAAACCATGTAACTTCGACTAATGGCCAACATCCAGATATTATTTGATCGGTTGGAAAGTCAATAGCCATCGATCTCGTTGACGGCATGTCATTACCATTTATGTTTATATCAAGCTTTATTTTATCGAAAGATATGTTTTGAATAGGTTCATTTAGCTTTTGGCTAATCTTTAAAAGCGTCTTATCTCTCAATGAATCCCTTATGGCCTCTATTTCACAAAGATGCCGATATACCGCTTCGTAAGAAAGATTGAGCATTATTTCAGATGCATCTTGTTTTGGCATATTTTCGCAATAGCCTGAAATACCGGTGCCATTGGATTCATCAACCTTTATAAGAGCAACTACCTTCGGGTATCTTTCATCGGTTGAAACAATGACACGGTGTTTCTCTCCATTTAATTCGAATTCATATTCTGATATAGTGCAGTCAATATTGGTAGCCTCTCCATTTTTTGTTGCTGCAACCGACATTTTTTCTGCTAACCCGTATTTCTTCGTTTGGTTCAACGAAGAAATATCAGCTCCTGTTCGGGTTTGATGTTTAGGGGCAACATATTCCTGTTTTAGAAAATTATCAAGAATAGTTTTGATATTCTCTTCGGAAATCTCTTTAGGATTGTCATAAGCAATGCTTATCCACTCTTCTGCTGACAGAGTGATTTTAGGATGGGGCAACAATTCGCTTCCCTCTGCATTTTCACTACTGTCTTTTGTACAGGCTGTAATTAAAAGTAAAGAAAGAGCTAAAATTGATAAGTTAAATTTTTTCATAATTTTCAATTTTAAATTAGGTGATTATTTTCCGGATAACGTATTTGGAGAGAAGACTTTGTGCCGCAAATGGAATTTGATATATTACACCTAAATCTCTTCTATACAAATATAATCTTTTATTTGATAAAGAACAAATTTTCCGAAAAAATAGTCTCCTTAATAGTACTCAACCTATTTCTTGTGATTTGTCACGATGAATTGGGGCCGAAGTTCATTCCGGCAGAGGTAGGAGGTGATTGTGAAATACCGATCGCCGGCAGCAATGTATCGGCAGGCTTCCCTTCTCCGGCCGATGATTACTTGGAGCTGCCTCTCGATCTGAATAAATACCTGATCCGAAACCGATCATCGACATTTTTTGTGCGGGTGGCCGGTGAAAGCATGAAGGATGCCGGTATCAATGACGGCGATTTACTCGTCGTCGATAAGTCTGTCGAGGTGTATGACGGATGTATCGCGGTCAGTGTGATTGACGAGGAGTTTACCCTCAAGCGCGTCCGATTCGAAAAAAACAGGATCTTCTTGTTGCCTGCGAATGAGAAGTACAAGCCTGTCGAGGTGAATCCCGATGATGAGTTCCGCATATGGGGAATTGTCAGATATTCGATCAAGGATTTGAGGTAGTCAGAACAGGCCGCGTCGTGGAAAATTTAGCCGCACGTATAATAATTAATGAAGCAAATTTGTTTCATATCCGAGAAATATTTATATTTGCAAGTAAATGGTATGAATATGACTTTGCATGAGGCTTTTGGGGAGTTGATTAAACAGCTGGGATGGTATAAAAATAGCGGTGTGATTAGGCAGGTGGCCGTGCGAGATAAACGCCTGTTCCTGTCTGGTAAGTCGATCCCCGAGGAGCGTATGCGACAATACTTGAGAACTGCGGGCTGGATACAGACGCAGCAGGAACAATGGGCTGAAAACAGAAATAAATAGGGCTGTTTAGAATCTTTAAAGATGGAAAATAAGGATTGGGCATACCAAATTATCGACAACGATGCTATCAAAATGAATAACGGGGATAACATGGTCGATGTGTCTACGGCTTACCTGGCCGTTGACCGTGCCCGAGCCGATGAACGGCATCGGTTGTTGGCCGGCTGGGAGCCGACAACGAAGCCAGTGCCGACGACCGGCCTTGTTGATATCCTTTTTTCAGACGGGACGATCCGGGAGATCGTGGGTGACCATGTACACAACTGGGTTTATCCCTATATCGAGACTGGATATGCTGTTGCCTGGCGGCTGCGGAAAGTCGAGACCGAACAGGTGGAGGAATAACTGACAATTTCTTCCCTTCACGAATCAACAATCGGATGATAATATGCCGGAGACTGAAGATAAATTGAGTTTGAGCCTGATGGCCTACCCGTTTCCCGAGATCAAACGTGTCGAAGAGGTATTTTCCACGCTGAAGGCAGATACGGCATTGCTTGAGGAGGCGAAGCGCCGCGGGTTCTACATGGGGCATACGAAAGCCAACCAGATGTTCAGCCGGTTGTTTGGCGGCGGACGCATAATGATAAAGCCGGAAGCCGATACGGAATTTGTCCGGCGGGTGATCCCGTATCTGAAGGCATTACTGAACAGCTATGCCTTGAAACATGAAGAGAAAGAGGCGATATGTGCCATGATCCTGGACGAGATCGCTGATGACGTACTGCCAGAACCTAAAAAATAACTGTAATAAATGCCGAAGGGAGAATATACACGCACTGAAGCGGGGCGACGAGCCTATTTCGTTGTTACAGGAATAGAGTTGCCGAACACGCTTACCCATGATGAAATCAAAGCGTATTCGCATGCGCTTCCTGAGGAACAGTGGAAACGCTGCCATGAACTCTATCTCCAGTATATGAGCATCGGCCGGCCTGAGTATATGAAGAATTATGCTGAAAACTAACCCTAAATAATATGGACATTCAAATTATTCAGAATAAGATATACGAGATCCGCGGCCGGCGTGTGATGCTGGACTTCGATTTGGCAAATCTCTACCAGGTAGAGACGAAGCGATTGAAGGAGTCTGTAAGACGCAATATTGAGCGTTTCGAGGGGGAGGATTTTATGTTTGAACTCTCGGAGGAGGAGTATAACGTATTGAAAGACAGATTAAGGTCGCAAATTGCGTCCTTAGAAATTGACGGTAAGGGGAAATACCCTAAATATTCGCCGTTTGCCTTCACCGAAGAAGGTGTTGCAATGCTATCGGGAGTTCTGCGTAGTTCTGTAGCCGTACAAGTAAATAGGGCCATCATGCGGGCTTTCGTTGCGATGAACAACTATCTCATTCAAGTGTCGCAGTATTCGGCCGAGCTTGCCGAGCTCCGTAGCCGGCTCCTGCTTGTTGAGCGGGAAGTCCGGGAGAACCTGGAGGCCATGAACGACTTGAGCGAAGACGTGCGGAGAGATTTTGATACAGTATTCGAGGCAATCGGGGCCTTGTCTGTGAAACTACCGGAAGCCAAGAAGTCGCGTCAGCCGATTGGCTTTGTAACCGGCAATAAAGAAGATTAATTGTTGTTAACCAAATAAAAAACTTGCGTAAAATTTCACTATTTATGAAAAAGATGCTGAAACTGATGCTTACGGCCTCTGTAAGTGCAGTCGTGATGCTTGCATCATGTACCGAGGGCGATTTCCCCCCCCCACGCCACCTGCTACGGAAGACACTCCTGTTCAGGTAGAGCTGAAACTTAAATCTGAAAAAATGGATACCCGTACCATTGATGAAAATGCGATTAATGACATAAATATCTATTTCTTCAGCAATAATATCAATTACCACTTTTACTATCCGGAATACGCCCCATCGTTCGTATTCCAGATACTTCCCGGAACTTATACACTTTGTGTTGTGACGAATGTTCATAAGGATATGGGAGAGATGACAAAATCGGAGCTTGCCCAGTATAAATATTCAGTTAACGGCATGGTCAAGGATATTCCTATGACAGCGAGCATGGATGTAAAGATTCTTGGGGCTACGACTCTTCCTACCGTGGAGGTAACCCGTGCAGCAGCAAAGATTGCTTACACGATCTCTGTTGATGCCGCAGTGTCGAAAAATATCAAGTTGCGTTCAGTTCAATTTTGCAATGTCCCGCGTTCGACGGTGTTGGTAGGTTCAAATCCCACTTCGACTGATAAAGGGGAATTCTACGATGCAGATGTGGTCAATATCGACAATGGTAAGTCATACTCCGATGTGTTTTATATGCTTGAGAATTGCCAGGGAGAGGTGGAGAGTATTACAGATCCCAGAGACAAATCACCAGAGAATGCCCCCGAGTGTGCGACGTATATGCGTATTGTGGCTGAAGGATCGGATAAGATATTGGAGTATACTGTCTATCTCGGTGAAAACAGTACTTCGAACTTCGATGTGCGGAAAAATACGAAGCATACGATGAACCTTGTTATCAAGGGTGAGAATGAAATTGACAATCGGGTCAGAGTGTATGACGGATTGTATTATGGGACAGCAAATTGTGTCGTATATATTGATACTCCGGTGACATTTGACGTGACCCCTTATAGAACATCTAAAGAATTAAATTATGCCTATACAGGGATTTATGCCGGGGACGAGTATAAAGGCATATCGGCAAAGCTTCTTTATTCTGATGCAAAATCTGACCCTGTATTGACACTCGATAATAATAAATTGACCGTAAAGGTTGATGAATGGTATCCTAACACCGGGGGAAATATTGGTGTGGCCATTGTGGATGTTAATGGTGAAATTCTTTGGAGTTGGCATATCTGGCATCCTCAAAGTACTATCAAGGATGATGAATATACAAATGCCTCAGGTGAAAAATTTCAGATAATGCACTGTAATTTAGGCGCTAAATTTGATGATGCTTCTACACTGGGATATGGTGGTGCGATATATCAATGGGGCCGTAAAGACCCTTTGTGGCCGAATAACAGTTATAGCTATGGTGATGGGAAAAGCGGCATTTTCTTTAGTAAATTTAAGGGAATGCAAAAAGATGCTGTCACTTTCGAAGATGCGATAAAAAATCCTACACAATTTATTGAAGCGGATGATTGGTTTGGTAATGATGATGCTTTATGGGGAGATCCCAACGGCAGAGAGTTGACAGCTTATGGTTGGTCTGGCGAAAAAAGCGTGTATGATCCTTGTCCCGAAGGTTATCGTGTTCCGAATAATAAAACTTGGACTGGTTTTATTGATCCTAAATCATCGCACACATTGTTGGTAATAGGTAGTTGGATATATGGTTGGCATTGTCCAAGATATGAAGGCGATACGGTTGGTGCTTGGTATCCTCAAGGAGCTTGGGCTATCTGGGGATCTGGTGCAGTAAGTCGTTTTGCAACAAATAGTCCTCTATGGGTAAGTCATCCTGGAACTGCTCAGGGAATGGGGGAACGATGGGAATTGACGGATCGGACTAAAACTATATGGAATTTTGATACAGAGAGAAGTCGGGCCTGCCAAGTTCGTTGTGCGAAAGTTGAATAGCAGACGTGTTTCTGCTAACGCATGAAATGTTTGAGTTGCGATTTAGAGATAAAATGTTAATCATTACTATAAACTTTGCGTCAATTACTTTTGATTGTTAGATCGTGAGTAATGAAGCGATTTTGAAATAACATAATAGTCCCCGGAAGCGAGTCATTTCCGGGGACTTTATTTTGTCCGGCTTGGTGCTAAGTTTTTGCTATTTTCCGATCCGGTTCCTGAGATCCATGCGTTCATGGAGGATTCTAACGATCTCTATGTCGCCTTCGTCTGAGACTATGTAAAAGACAATGGGTTTATTGGGCTTGAATCCTTACAGCGTTTCGGCGATCTCCTTGTATTGCCGCCCGAATAAAGCGGGCAACGCGTGATGTTGGAATTTTATCTGGCGAACATGTACCAGATACCAACCAAAGCCTCAAGCAAGCCGTAAAGCGTAATATTGAGCGCTTCCCGGATGATTTTATGTTCCGATTGACTGAAAATGAATGGCGTGAACTGGTCACAAATTGTGACCGGTTGCCATCGACGATAAAACACAGTTCAGTTTTGCCCTCAGCATTTACTCAAGAAGGTGTTGCCTCATTATGTGGTGTCCTGAAGAGCCCTATGGCAGTGAATGTATATTTGTCGATTGTGAGAGCTTTTGTGGCCATGCGGAACTATATTATGCAATCCTCGGTGATCCGGGCCGAGCTTGCCGAAATGCGTAACCGTGTTCAGCTCCTCGAACGCCACTGCCGGGAGAACCTGAGGCCATGAATGACTTGAGCGAAGACGTGCGGAGAGATTTTGATACAGTTTTCGAGGCCATCGGAGCGTTGTCCGTAAAGTTGCCGGAAGCCCGGAAGCAGCGTAAGCCGATCGGTTGCAAGTGCGAGGATAAATAGTCCTTACCCAACCTACACAATAAAAAATGGTTGTTTGGCTCCGCCTTCATTCAGATGAATATAAGACTGCACCTCCGGATGCCTGTAATAAAAAAAACGGGGAAGAGCATTTCTGCCCTTCCCCTCCCACAATGAGTTGCGTCACTCACAATTTTTGTTGGTAAATTTTTATCAACCTACATGTTTCCTGATTCTTTAGAGCATAGTGCAGCAACGTAATCCCGTAATTCAGACCGAGAGGCTAGACGGCAATAATTGAATTCCGTCGGCAGGGGATGCCACATTGTGAATGAATAAAGATCAAAGCTGCTTGACTCAAGGTAAACATTTTCACGATCTTGTTTGTCAAATACTCCCCACAGCGAAGTATCCGGGGGACATAGGGGATCGCAACAATGAAATAGATAAATTTCGCCGACCTCGAAACGGTAGGAAAGAAGGGGCGGATCCTCTTCTAACATTGATGATAAATTCGTGCAGATTTTTGTTAATTTTGTCATTCAGGCATATCTTTTGTATCGTTAATCAAAAAAATATGCGCGGAACTTGACCGGTTGATACGTACCTCCCACAGGTTATGACAAACTGGCTAAGACCGCGCATAATTGCGGTTTAGCTGCTGGTCTGTCATTGATTGGAAAGTGGGATTTTCGTATCGACTAAACAGCTTGAGAATACAAAAACTCGTATTCGTACAACGAATATAGCAAATTATTCCTTTGTGTCAAAATTTTGAGGAATAATTTTTATTCGTTACACAAGCCCTTATGGATAATCGAAGAAAGGGGGGTGTATGCTTAATGTTCATATAGCCGTAGAAGAGCTCTAGATAAACCCAATGACCCTTCCTGAAGGCTTTCCCCAAGACAGCCATGTAGCTTGCGGATGGAGTGCCGCATCGTTTCTATCATTCATATCCTTTATATAGAATAGGCACGATTTTTCGTATTAATGCGAATACACATGCGCAAGAGGGTACTGAAAAGAAGACGCAACTTCATATTCCTTACATAGCCGCACGCGCCGCTATACGACCGACTTAAATACTTGTTGAATGACAACACAATGTTCCATGACATTGCGTGCTGCCATTGTACTTCCCTGCGCCAGAACCGTACCTATGAACAGTCATTTCGATATATACGGACTCGTCACGTCTAAAGTCGGCTCCGTGCCCTACGTGAGCGAAGGAATCCCAGCAGGGTTCCCCTCGCCGGCCACGGATTATATCGGCGACCGCATCGACCTGAACGAAGTTCTCATACTCAATCCGGGTGCGACCTACTATGCCCGCATGCGGGATTATTATCTGGTCGAGGAAGAACTGGAGAGGGGCGATAGTATCCTGTTCGACACGAGCCTTGCACCGCGCTCCGGCGACCTGGCGCTCTGCGAGGTCTGCGGCGAGCGGGTTCTGAAATACATCCGCAAACGGGGCCGCGAGGTGTGGCTCGACGGTGGCGTAACGGACGAAACGGTTCCGGTCGACGGCGATACCGAAGCAAAAGTGCTCGGGATCGTGACGGTCATCGTCAAGGTTCGCCGGTACAAGAAACGACGCACCCGCATCATCCGCCGCCTGCCCCAGAAGGAGCTGCCCATGTTGTTCGAGCGGCGGGCCATCCGAGCTGACTGGTTCCCGGAAAGCAACGTCCCCGTCGAGGGGCTCATAGACCTGAACGAGGAGCTGATCCCCAATCCGGTCAGCACTTTCTTCGGGAAGGTTAAGGGCATTTCCCTGATCGACGACGACATCGACGACAGCGATTCGGTGATCGTCGACCGGATGCTCGAACCCCGGTGGGGCGACCTGGCCGTATGCGTCACGCAGGAGGGCTTCACCATGAAATACGTCGAGGTGCGCGACAACGGCGAGGTCTGGCTGATGCCCGGCAACAAGGATTTCGCCCCGATGCGCATTACCGAGGACAATGAACGCCTGCTTTGGGGTATCGTCACCCACTCCATCCGGCAGCTCCGGTTGAAGAAAGGAGGTAAGGAATGAGCCAGAAGATTCTGCCCCTGAATCCTCGGCAGATGGTCGGCCTCGCGGACGGAAATTCGTTTTACTGCTCCTGCGAGGAATCCGTGCAGCCGTGGCTCTACGGGAAGCCCATCATCGTGGCCTCGAACAACGACGGCTGTGCGATCGCCATGAACCGGCTGGCAAAAAAGTACGTCAAGATGGGCGACGCGCTGTTCCAGATTGCCGATACCATCAAAGAACATGGTATCGTCACCTTTTCCTCGAACTACGAGCTTTACGGAGATATGAGCAACCGGATGCACAGCATTTGGGCCTCCTACATCCCCAACCTCGAAATATACAGCATCGACGAAGCCTTCCTCGATTTCACGGGCATGGAGGGCTTCGACTTCGAGAAGCTCGGCCGCGACATCATCCGCACGACCCGGCGCGGAATCGGCATCCCCATCTGCCTGGGTATCGCCCCGACAAAGGTGCTTGCCAAAGCCGCCAATAAGCTCGCCAAGACCGACGCTGCACGGCGGGGACTCTACATCATCGACACGGAAGAGAAACGGGTAGAGGCATTGAAAAAATTGTCGATCGGCGATGTGTGGGGTATCGGCCGCCGGCATGAAAAGAGGCTGACGGCTATGGGCGTCCGCACGGCATACGATTTCTCGGTATTGCCGCGCGAATGGGTGCGCAAAAATATGACCGTCGTGGGAGACCGCCTCTGGCGCGAGATGAACGGGACGCCCTGCATCAGCCTGGAACTGGCTCCGCCCGACAAGCAGGAGATTTGCACGTCGCGGGCCTTCGGGAAGATGACCTCGGAGTACGGGGAGGTGAAGGCCGCAGTGGTTCGTTATCTCAGTTCTTCGGCCCGCAAGCTCCGCGACCAGCACTCCTATGCCCGGCGCATCTACGTGGGCATCGAAACCAATCCGTTCAACGAATACCAGCGCCAGACCTTCCGCGGCTACCAGGTCGAATTCCCCGTGCCGACGGACAACACCTTCGAGATGATTCCCTATGCCCTGACGATCCTGCGGGCGATCTGGCCGCAGTACGCGCCGGGCGAACGTCCCTACGTGTTCAAGCGGGCGACGGTCACCCTCTCCGACCTGATCCCGGCCGAGGCCGTGCAGCTCAACATGTTCCATCAAAGGCCCGATATGGAACAACTGCGGCGCTTGCAGGCGGTGGTGGACGAAGTGAACGGGCCGCTGAACCTCGATAGCCGACTTATAGTATTGGGCGCAGAGCTTACAGGCCGCAACAACACCCGCCTGCGGCGCGAGATGCTCTCGAAGTGTCCCACGACCAATTGGAACGATCGGATCGACATTGCCCTGTAACTTAGTCAGGATTTGCTGCCGGGCCCGAACAGGGACGGGAACCGCTCTTCGAACAGGTCTTCGTACTTTTTCCGCTCGAAATAGACCTGCCGGAAGATCGGGCTTTGGTTGCCGCGTTGCAGTTTTAACCGATAAGACGAATATTTCAGATCGAGTCGGATGATAGCCCGGTAAAGCTGGCTCGGAGTGGCGCCGCAGCTCTCCTTGATCGCCTTGTATTGCTCCGCCCGGAGAGGTGACGTATCCAAAGCCGCTATAAGTTGCCTTTCCAACCTGCGGTTAACCCGCCCTCGGAGCAGGTGCTCGGGGGTGTGCTTCCCGTCCGTGAGCAGGAATCCGAATCCGTGCCGACAGCAAAAATCCATGATCCCCTCGGCTTTGGCCTGCACCCTGTGGTCGAGCATGTCGGCCAGGGCCTTAACCTCGGCCAGGATGAAATGTCCTGACCGGAGGTAGATGCCGAAATCGGGATAGGTGCGGGCTTTGAGTTTCCCCCGCCAGTAAGGAATTGCGGCGGGCTGCTCCCAGTAGAATAAAACTTCCCCGCAGCGCTCCAACTCTTTGATAAATTCCAGCTCCAGCCCGGATTCGTACTGGATTTCCCGGTGGCATTTGTCGGAACGGAATACACCGCTTTTGTAGCGCGGCTTATGCGACACCTCCCGGCGCGGTTGCAGCATTTCGAAATAGTCGATGTCGAACTGGCCCCGGTTTTCGAACCATTGAATATATCTCCAAAGATTTTTATTTTTCACATATCTAAAACGAGGTAAATGCTTATGATATTTTGTAGGTCTTGGCAGATTTAACGGTGTATCTATTACATGCTAATGTGGCAGCCAGAAACTTTATCTAAAATGATTTATCGTATGCTAATTTTCCACTGCCCTGAAACATAATAGTTCCGCAGTTCTCAAAGCCGTTTTTTCTTAAGATATGTTGCATCCGCTCATTCGGGAAATCAGTATCTACCCGAATCGTTCTAACTCCAATTTTAATGCATAATTCCTCAATTAGTTTAAATGTGATCCCTGTCAGGCCCATTCCTCTAAAGTCCTTATCAAATGCCATTCGATGGATTACTGCATAGGGGCCTTCCGATCTCCATTTCCCTTGAATATTTTCATATGCAGGCTCCCCGGCAAAGTCAATACACATATACCCGGCTATGACACCATTAATCTTTACGACATATCCCTTTTTACTTTTTATATCATCGTAGATGGTGCCTTTATTTGGATAATTATCCGTCCATTGAACAAAACCCTGCTCCCTCTGGAAATCTCTCCCCATATTGATAATGTGATTACATTTATCCCACTCTTCTAACTGCGCGACTTCAAGTGTATTCATTCTCGTCCTTATATTTATTTTCCAAGAGTACGCATTAAAAACCAACAAGCACATAACTCATTTTGTTTAATCACTTTACCATTAACAACCTGTTAGTTCGTTTGAATACCATATAACCCTACATCCTCATTAATGTATAATATTTGTTCTGCAAGATATATAAAAATTTGTTTATGTGCTTTTTTACCTCTTTATCGGCAAATGCCGCGGCCGTGGCCAAAAGGTACGGCAAGCAGTTGGATATTATCGAAGCCGCGCGTCAGATCCTCGCCGAGCAGGAACAGACGGAGCGTGCCAAGCAGGAGGCCGATCCGAAACACAAGGTCAGTGTGTACGATATTCGGCTGGCCGAGGATATATACGTCATCCCGGCCTATGCCGAGCCGCAATGTGTCATCGTGTCCGGTTCGAATGAGTTACAGGTCATGCAGTGGGGACTAATCCCACCAACGGCGAAGAGCGAGGATGCAGAGCGCTTCGACCGGGAAAATCTGTTCAAAAACGCAAGGGCCGAAACCCTATTCGAGAAGTGGCCGTGGCGGATGCTGTGGCAGCATAACCGGTGTATTATCCCAGTAACCGGATTCTTCGAGCCGCACAGACTGCCCGGCGGAAAGGCGCAGTATTATTATACGACTTTGAAGGGTCAGGAAATCTTCTCGATCGCCGGGCTTTGGGACGAGTGGACGAATCCGCAGAGTGGGGTAAAACTGCAGTCGTTCGTGCTGATAACGACTGCGGCGAACGCCATGATGCGCAAAATCCACAACGGCGGCAACAACCCCTTTCGGATGCCGAAAATCCTCACACCCGAACAGGAGCAGCTATGGCTCGATCCCAAAATCGCGTCGGAGGAGGCCGTCGCGGCTCTGCTTACCGTATTCCCTGAGAAGGAAATGATTGCTTGGCCCGTAAGGCAGAAGTTCAACTATGGGAGCCCCTTCGATGAGAGTATAGTTCAGCCAGTTGCGGAAGTGCAAGATCTTAGTTTGTAATTAAGATGGTTGCATGAGAAAAGATGGAATGCCCATGCCCGCCTCGGCCTGCACAAGCGCATATGGAACGAATCCATTCTTCATTTGCACAGGAAGTCTCAATGCCTCTTTACGGGGCGAACGTTTCTTGTTACGAGCGATACCAGCCACAGGAGCACGATCGCACCGATAATCGATGTCAGCAGGCTCCCTATGGATCCCATCGGAACCCAACCGATCAGCCCGACGAGCCATCCGCCCAAGATGCCGCCTACAAGCCCAACCGCCAGATTGACAATGAGACCCGATCCTCTCCCCCTGACTATCTTACTTGCGATCCAGCCGGCCAGCAGGCCGATGATTAAATACCCGATAAACATAGCTTTACTGCATTTAAAATTACGTTGGGATATACAATGCGTGTACCCGTTTCATCCTCTGTCTGCGCAAAGCGTCCGTTATGTATTTACTGAAAAGATACTGAGCAAAGCAATTCTGGACTTTTTTTTGCATATTCAATTATGTTCGGTAATGTCCGGACGGATGGATTATGCCCCGAAAACTGACATTTGCGATAAAACGCAGGAGATATGAAGCCTCGCCCGTGAAGATCGACCGCCGCAAACTCTACGGCTGGACGGAGATCGTAGCCACGGACGATGCGGGTTCGCCGTGCGAGGTGGTTAGTGCCGACCAAACGGGACAGCTCATCATCCCCCGCGGCGGCACGGCGGTCGGACTGCTCACCCCGTCGGGGCAGTGGGTCGAGCGCTCGGAACTGAAGGCCGTCGACGGCGACGGCAAACCGGCCGAAGTGCTTCCGTCGAGTTTCGACACCGAAATAGTGCTCGGGAAAAAGGTTTCGGCCGGGGAGTACCTCGATCACAACATCACGGATTTCTATGTGCTGGCCGACGCTTCGGATGAATTGGTGCGGGCCGTCGGGCGTGACATCTACACCTTTTCTTACTGCTACACGTCGGGTTGCGAAGGGTTTCCGGCCTTTGTCCTTGCGGCGGACGGCGGGTTGTTCCTGCTGATCGGACGGAGGCTTCGCTTCGAAACGGTCGGCTACGACCAACCGGGATTTATCGACGAAGAGCCGGACGGGGAGGATACCGAAAACGAAGAAGTGGATTTTGCCATGTTCTGAGATGATACGCGCGATACACATATCCGATGACCGCAAACGGGATGCACAGGTGGCTTTCGACGCCCGGCCCGCACCGGACACCTTGCGCCAGGTGCTTCCCTCGGGCGAGGAACCCCTGAGCGTGCGGCTGGTGAAAACCACTGCCGCGATGAACCGCTGTCTGTACGAGCATTCCGATTTACAGCAACTCGCGCAGCGGATCGTCAAGGGCGATCCGGACGTTGACATGGAGGTGACGGGCCGCAAACTACTCCGCACGCGCCGCGTCTTCGTAGATCGGAACTACGAGATCGTCTACCACGTCAATCTGTTTCAGGTCGTCATGAACCCCGACGGCACGGAGCGCGAGCGACGGGAGCTGGCCAAAACCGCCGGCAACGTAAACCAGCAGATGCCGCTGCGGTGGACGGGCCGGATGTTTCCGCGCGAAGAGGCGTTGCGGCGGTTCGTATTCACGCGCAATTACCAACTGCGGCATGTAAACGGCGCGACGTTCGATTTTCTCTACAATATGGCAAGGCAGCTTGCCGCGGCCGATGCGATGGTGATGATCGGAGCCGGCAAGAGAGGCGCGAGCCCGATCCTGCTGAACCGCGGCGGCCAGCCATACCGGGGATTTCTCGAAGGACGTACCGACGGGGACAAATACTGCCTGATCCTGCATCTCACGGACATCGAATTGAAGGGACTCGAAACAGTCGATTCAGAAAACAAATATAAATAACATTATGAAAAAGCAAGCATTACAGAATCCGGTCGATGAATATTACACCGGGAAATTTCCGAAGCAGCATCAGCCCGCTCCGGGCGTGGAAAAGAAAATGACGCCCCGTCCCGATACGGGCGAGGAGAGTTACCGAAGCCTGGGCCGCCTGAAAGGACGGCGGGCGCTCATCACGGGCGGCGACTCGGGCATCGGACGTGCCGTGGCCGTGGCCTTTTCGCGCGA
>ERZ791808.715-NODE-715-length-33296-cov-10.958876_pt1 | contig 33296 bp, 31 predicted proteins | sample MGYA00510305_ERZ791808 | MGnify/ENA primary metagenome ERZ791808 (study PRJEB30046, sample SAMN00792024) | human gut metagenome | study: EMG produced TPA metagenomics assembly of the A metagenome-wide association study of gut microbiota in type 2... | reverse complement strand
TGACGGTGTTTTCCGCGTTACCAGCAGCGTTAACGGTGATGGTGTGTCCATGTGAACCAATCGCAACGGAGTGCGTATGAGCACCAATACCGACAGTATGCGCGTGTGCACCTGCAGATGCTGCTGTGCCGGACAGTGAGTGGCTATGATTACCATCTGTACTGGTATTAGCTAACCACCCCGTAGACATACCTACTGAGCCTTGTACACCCCAGGTATTTTGACCTGAGCTTGTATAACCATATTGATAAGTATCTTTAAAAACACTGGGGTTAAATCGACGGCCATCTCTATGGCTGTGATTACCAGCTGCATTCGTGCTGCCACTTAAACTATGGGTATGCGCACCAGTGTTATTCGTGGATTTAGTGCCGTAATCAAACGACGATGTGGTTTTCGTCCCCAAATCCGTACTGGATGCGCTGGCGCTGTGGGTATGCGATTTAATGCCGTCCTGTTCCTGAGACAATACGGCCCGACCACTGGCAGGTTTGCCCTTAATCGTCCAGCCACGCATATCAGGGATCACGCCTGACGGATAAGCCGCTGCAAGTTTCGGGTATGCAGATTTGTCAAAAGCCTGCCCCTGCATCAGGGCATAACCAGACGGAACGGTATCTGATGGCCACGGGATTGGTGCGCCGACTGGGTAGCTTTCTGGTGGAAGATTTTTCGAGGTATAAACTTCTGCCCAGTCTTCCTCAAAACCATAGCCATCTCTTGAGGAACGGTAGAACAGACCTCCATTTCTGTAATGCGCCTTCATCTGCAGGGTCCGGCAACTTCCGACTCCGGTATAGAAGTTAACCAGAATATAGCTGTCGCCAGAGCGGGTGACATTGTAAGCGCCTGATTCGGCATTCCATGGAACGCCCCCATCCGCATCGGCATACGTATCCGTTGCTCTTCTGGCAAAAGCAGCCACATGCGCGGCGGTTAAAGTAATATCTTTGGAACCATCAAACTCAACACCAGAAACCAGTCTTGGCGTTTGCAGCTTTGTTGCTGTTAATGCATTACCGTTCAGACTTGCGGACAGTTTGGTTCCAATAACCAGCTCGCCGGTTGCGTTATCAATAGCAAACGGTCTTAATATATTCCAGCCACCATAAACATCACCTTGATTGGTAAGCAGCAGGTAAGTTTTAGCGCCATCATTACGCCATAATGCACCATACTCCCCACCTATCATTCGAATCTGATTACCACCACGCGCTACAATTTCGTCTGTGGCAAAAAGTTTTTTGCACGACAAGTTATCGTTAACGATTAACGAATGAGACTCATAAAAACCACGCCCACTCTTAAAATCAAGGATAACGTCCGCCGCGATACATTCAGTCGCTGGATTTGTTGCCCCAAACTTATAGGTCGTATCATTAACAACGAGATCAGCACCAGGTGCGGATATTGACAGGCCATCTTCGATAAACGCAAAAACAGGGAAAGCAGCGCCATCAACATAGAACACAGAGCGCAAATCATCGCCCTTATTACTCATCATTATTGAGTGGATGGCTCGTTCATTGTTTTGATATTGCCAGAACATTCCATAAGCATAACGCCCCCTGTCAGTCCAGCCACCAGGCATAACAAATCCGTTAAACTCGCAGTTATTCATCGGATCGCCTGCGGTTCGCGTTGCCGTGGTGATAATGATCCTTGATGCCAGTTCGCTTACTGAGCCAGCAGAACGCATAACAACAACAGGGTAATATTTTCCAGATGTTGCACCTGCAGGAGCGTTAACCCGCACATAACGCATACCACGCTTATCAGCAAAGTCTGTTTTACTGACCGCGTTAATGTTGTTCAGGAAGCGTCCCTTATCGGGTATATCAGCGCCGTTCTGGTCTTTCTGCAGACGTTTCTCTGCATTGTCATAGGCTGATTTTACTGCCTTTGGCGTTGCCGCCAGCGTTTCAGACGTGCTGTTGGTCGCACTGCTGAGCTGTACTATCCCCTTTTTCGTCGTACTTGCATCCTCAAGCGCCACGGCGGATGCAATATCCTCTGCCCGTTTAGCTGCTGTCTCGGCGCGCGTTGCCGCGGATTCCGCCGTACTTTTGCTCTGAGCTGCCGCCGTCGCACTGCCAGCTGCCTCTGTCGCCTTCGTGGATGCCGTCGTGGCGCTGCCCTTTGCTGCTGACGCCTGTCTGGTCGCCTCATCTTTTGAAGCAGACGCAGATGATGCCGATGACGCTGCCGAACTGGCGGACGATGCGGCTGCCGTTTTTGAGGATTCTGCACGGGTTTCCGACGCTTTCGCGTTCGTTTCGGATGTCTTCGCTGCGGAAGCAGACTTCGCTGCTGCGCTGGCCTGTACAGCGGCTTCGCCAGCATTCGTTGTGGCTGTTGAAGCAGACGATGCAGCACTTTCTGCCGATTTTCCGGCGGCGGTGGCACTGGCTGAGGCCTGCCCGGCACTTGTTGACGCGGCACTGGCAGATAATGCAGCCGCTGTTTTTGAGCCTGCCGCAGCTGAGGCGCTCTGTCCCGCTGCCGTTTCAGAAGACCTGGCGTTCGTCTCGGACGTTTTTGCCGCCTTCGCGGAATTTCCTGCCGCCGTTGCCGAGGAAGCGGCACTACTGGCGCTTGATGATGCGTTCGTTTCTGATGATTTCGCTGCCTCTTTTGAGGCCGCCGCATCCCGGGCTGAGGTGGCAGCTTCTGACGCCTTTGTGGTCGCTGCGGATGCAGAAGTGGCTGCAGATTTTTGTGACGCTGCCGCATTCGTTTCTGACGTTTTCGCCGCACCGGCACTGGTAGCTGCCGCGCTTTTTGAGGACTCTGCAGCGGCAGCACTTTTTGATGCTTCAGTGGCCTTTGTTGATGCCGTTCCTGCGCTGGAAGACGCTGACTGAGCCGACGTCGCGGCCTGCCCGGCTGATGTGCTGGCTGCGCGTGCTGAGCCTGCAGCATCAGTCGCATGGGTTGCCGCCTCACGGGCTGATGTGCCGGCATCGCTGGCTGACTTCTTCGCGGCTGCCGTGTTCTGTGCCACCGCGGACGCGTTACGCGCCACCTCTTCCACCATCAGTTCAAAACGGTGCAGTGCCTCCGGACGGGCATCATCCTCCGTCATGGCACCGAGAAAATCATTCAGCGTACCGGGTCGGGAATCTTCATACACGGTGATGGTCCCGGCATGTGACGGCGGGAATCCTTCCACCAACAGAATAACGCTGTACTGACCGTACTCAACGTCCATGCTGTAACGCCCGGCTTCATCCGGATTTTCTGAGGCCAGCGTGTTCACCACCACCGTGGTACTGTTACGTTTTGCTTTCAGCTGGATTGTGCAGTTCTGTACCGGTTTTCCTGTGCCGTCTTTCAGTACACCTGAAATCTTTACTGCCATATTCACCCCACAAAAAAGCCCGCCTGAACCGGCGGGCTGTCATAACACTGTGTTACCTGGCTAATCAGAATTTATAACCGACACCCACGATGAAACCGTCAGTGCGCCAGTCGCCACTGCCGGAACCTTCATAAGCGACATCAATGGCCACGGACTCGGTCGGGTTAAACTGCACGCCAGCCCCCCACGCCAGAGACGTGTTGCTGTGGCGACCGTCATCACTTCCGGTCAGCACGTCGTGCGTTTTCCCCTTGTTGTCAGTTACGCGGAGATAATCCCCGGAGAAAGTCGACACACGGCTGTAAGCCACACCCGCCATCGCATACGCGCTGAACCATTCATTCACGCGCACAGACGGCCCCGCCATCACGCTGAACCAGCGGTTACGAACGGAATCTTCATGCCAGCGGGTATCGCTGTAATGGGTCAGCTGGCGATTCTTGTCTCCTGCATAGCTGAATGACGTCACCATCCCCAGTGTGTCCGTAAACTCATAACGGTATTTCACGTTAATCCCGTTCAGATCATCGCTGCCGGGAACGTTCGTCGAGGCATGAAGATACCCCGCGCTCAGCGTGGACTGATGTTCAGACGCCCATACAGGCGCACCGGATACGGCCAGACAAATGGCTGCGGACAAAATGGCGGCATAAAGTTTACGCATAATTACCTCTCGCTTTTCTGCAATAAAAAAGGCGTCATTTCTGACGCCCGTTCTGGGTTATAAAATTCAGCTGATACTGATACCTGCTGTGGATTTTTTCATCACCACAACCAGCAGATCGCTGATACTGGTTGTTGGTGTCCAGTTATTCGCTCCTGATGAAGATACGGTGAATGTCAGTGTCAGCGTCCCCTGTCCGGCAGGCATATCTATAACTGAGGAAAATACGCCCTGAGCATCCGTCGTGGACTGATTAAAAATCTCCTGACCATTGCGGGTCACTCTTAACCGGCAGGTTGAATACCAGTATGACTGTTGGTTATTACTGTTGAAATTCTCATGCTTACCACCGCGGAATAACACTGGCGGTATCATGACCTGCCGGTCAAATTTCTGATCATCACTGATTCTTACCGTGATGGTGCCGCTGGCATAAGTGCTCGTGCGGGGGAAAGACTTGCTGACCGTTTTGACAATATCGCCTTCAATCTGGTTGGCTGACAGTTTCCCCTTAATCTGACAGTTCTCATTAATCGTGACGTTGTTGAGCGTCCCGGAGTTCGCATTCACACTGCCACTGATATCCGCATTTTTAGCGGTCAGCTTTCCGTCTGGTGTCAGGGAAAATGCCGGCGGATTTCCACCGCTGGTAATGGCGGGGGCCGTCAGGCGCTTCAGGAACACGTCGTTCATGAATATCTGATTGCCCTGCGCCACAAACATCGGCGTTTCATTCCCGTTTGCCGGGTCAATAAATGCGATACGGTTAGCGGCAACCAGAAACTGACTCAGTTTGCCTTCCTCCGTGTCCTCCATGCTGAGGCCAATACCCGCGACATAATGTTTGCCGTCTTTGGTCTGCTCAATTTTGACAGCCCACATGGCATTCCATTTATCGTTGGCATCCTTCCACTCTTTCGAAAACTCCTCCAGTCTGCTGGCGTTATCCTCCGTCAGCTCGACTTTTTCCAGCAGCTCCTTGCCGAGATGGGATTCGGTTATCTTGCCTTTGAAAAAATCCAGGTAACCTTCCGCATCATCGCTCGCCCGACCGACGGCCTCCACGAATGCCGATTTGCCAACGGTGTTCACACTGCGGATATAAAAGTAATAATCATGGCCCGGTTTGATATTGATACTGGCAGCTATCCAGTACAGCGCCGTACCAAGATAGCGGGCTGTGGTTTCAACCTGCCTGATATCCGCAATCCGCTTTTCCGAGAACCAGAACTCAAACTGTACCGTCGGATCATAAACCGCAAGATGCGGCGTGGCGGTTATCTGAAAATAGCCCGGCGTCAGCTCAATCCGAGACGGCGCTGCCGGTGCGGCAATCCGGAACGATACCGATGCCGGATCGCCCTGCTGTCCCCACGCATTTACCGCCCGGACTGTCAGCCTGTAGTTCCCCAGCGCCAGTTGCGTGAAGCGGTATGTGGTTTCCGCCGTCCGGGCCGTGCTGACCAGCCGCTCACTGCCGTCATCCGCTGCCACGGTCAGGCGAAGCAGGAAGCTCACGCCCTTCACCACCTTCGGCGTGTCCCAGCGGGCCAGTACCTGATACTCCCCGCTGTCTGCGGTGACTTCGGCAGTCAGGTGCTGCACCGCTGGCGGCGTGACACCATTCACCGTGCCGCTCTGGTCGCCGTCAAAGTGCGCCCCGTTATCCACGATGGCTTCTTTTTCCGGTACATGCTGCACGGCAGTGATGGCATACGTGCCGTCATCGTTCTCACGGATACTCACACAGCGGAACAGGCGCTGGCGCAACGTCGGCAACTTCAGCCCCCATACGCTGTATCCGGCAACGCCGTCAGGAACACGGCTCACTTTTACCTTCACGCCGTCGGTGACGGACTGGACCTCCACGCTGACCGGATTGCCACTTCCGTCAACCAGGCTTATCAGCGTGGTACCGGAGGATGGCAGCGTGATTTCACGGTCGAGCGTCAGCGTCCGGGTCTGGCTGTTCACCGCCAGCACGCGCCCGCCGGTGCTGATACCGGCATAGTCATCATCGCAGATTTCAATGACATCGCCCGGTACATGGCGAAGCCCTTCGGCACCCACGCTGAAGTCCACGGTCTGCGTTTCCAGCAGTTCCGTTTTAATCAGCCACAGCCCGGCTCGGTGCGCCTGCCCCCGGCTGGTACAGCCAAAGGCATCCATCTTCGTGACGTTACGACCGTAACGGGCAATGGCCTGCGTGTCCTCCACAAGCTCTGTCGCCGTCTCCCAGCCGTTATCCGGGTCAATCCAGTTCACCTCAACGGCATTATGGCGGTCCTTCAGGGCGCTGAAGCTGTAGCGGAACGGCGCGCCATCATCCGGCATCACCACATTACTGCGGTTATAGGTCCACACCTTATCCGACGGTCGGTCCTGCACGAACGTCAGCGTCTGCCCGTTCCATACCGGCATACAGCGCATCGCCGAGCAGAAATCACTGAGCACATCCCACGCCTTGCGCTGTGTGGTCAGGTACGCATTACAGGTGATGCGCGGCTCCGTGCCGCCAAAGCCGTCCGGCACTGACTGGTCGCAGTACTGGCCGATGATATACAGCGCCCATTTATCCACATCCGCCGCACCAAGACGTTTTCCCATGCCGTAGCGCGGGTGGGTCAGCATATCCCACAGACACCAGGCCATGTTGTTGCTGTATGCCGGTTTTAACGTTCCATCCCAGATACCACTGTATTGCCGCGTCTGCGGGTTATAGTTCGACGGCACCTGCAGAATGCGCCCGCGAAGATGATAATTACGGCTCACCTGCTGGCTGCCGAACTGCTCCGAGTCCACCTGCACGCCGACCAGTGCCGTGTTCGGGTAGCACTGTTTCACATCGATGATTTCGGTGTATGACGACCAGAGCGTTTTGTTCTGCAGCTGGTCTGTGGTGCTGTCCGGCGTCATCCTGCGCATCCGGATATTAAACGGGCGCGGCGGCAGGTTATCCACCACCACCGAGGCCAGATACTGCGAGGTGGTTTTGCCCTTAATGGTGATGTCTTTTTCCGTCACCCAGCCACCGTTACGTTGTATCTGAACCAGCAGGCGGACTTCCGATGGATTCCTGTCCCCCTTTGAGGTGGTTTCCACCAGTGCCTGCACGCCGAAAGTAAAACGCAGACGGTCAATGTTTGCCGACGTGATGGTCCGGGTGATCGGCGTGTCATATTTCACTTCTGTACCGAGCACCGTCTCGGAGCCGGAGGATTCAAATCCCTCCGGCGGTGTCTGCTCCTGCTCACCGGCCCGGAACACCACCGTGACGCCGGATATATTGGTATTCCCCTCACTGTCCAGCACCGGCGTACTGTTCAGCAGCACGCTTTTTAATCCATCCACCGGACCTTCAACCGGCCCTTCGCTGATGGCATCGATCACACTCAGCAGCTGCGTGGACTTCAGGTTGTCCTTCGCTTCGCGCGGGGTATGCCCCTTACTGCTGCCTTTACCCATTCGTCATGCTCCATAAACGATAAAACCGCCCGGAGGCGGTTTCACATAAAACGTTTTTCATCAGCGACCAATCACCACAACCTGACCACCATCCCCTTCGTCTGCCGTGCTGATCTCCTGAGAGACCACCCGCGACCCCACGCGCATTTCACCGTACAGAACGGGCAGAACATTGCCCTGGGCAACCATGTTATCCAGTGACGAGAAATACGTGTTCTGTTTGCCGTTATCTGTACTGGCTGCCGTGGGCGTCCTGGCTTTCGGTGCCAGCATCTGCGCCACACCGCCCAGGATCATACTGGCCCCTGCCGCATACATACCCGATACAGCCGTGGCCCCCAGCCAGCCCACAGGGTTCCACCATGCAACCGCAATCAGCGCCGCCCCCAGCACTGCCTGAAAAATACCGCCACTTTTAGCACCCGCCAGACGCGGTACGATGTGGATCACGGCACCATTTTCCAGCGGCTCATTAAGACGGGCAGACAATTCAGTTTCACCTGCATCACGCCCGGCAATGCGTACCTGGTACCAGCCGTCGCTCAGTTTCTGACGAAATGCCGGGATCTGCATGGCCAGCGCCCGGATGGCTTCGGACCCCGTTTTCACTCGAAGGTCGATGCGGCGGCCAAATCGTTGTAAATCCCCGTAAAGGCAGATGCGTGCCATGCCCGGTGACGCCAGAGGGAGTGTGTGCGTCGCTGCCATTTGTCGGTATACCTCTCTCGTTTGCTCAGTTGTTCAGGAATATGGTGCAGCAGCTCGCCATCACCACAGTAAATGGCGGCATGATTCGGCACCGATGAACCAAAACAGCACAGCAGCACATCGCCCGGTTGTGCTGATGACAACGGCACCTGATACAGCCCTGTGGCCTCCAGATTATCCAGATAGAGATTCTGACCGTTACGCCACCAGTCATCCCCGCGATGAAAATCCGGCATCTCAATTCCCGCCAGATGGTAAGCGTCCCGGAACAGCGTGTAACAGTCCGTCACCCCGTGCTCAAAGCGCCGCCCGGTGAGATGCGGCACACAGCGGAATTTATGAATCGCCCCCCGGCAGACCAGCCACCACGGCAAATCACTCTGTACCTGCAGCCGCCGGTCGGCCTCACTCAGCCAGGGCAGACCACCGGGGTGGCTGTGGACCAGCGCCACAATCTCTCCCTGCATTTCTGCCTGCAGCCAGTCCTCCGGCGACATCCGGAAATACGCCTCCGGCTCACCGGAGATATTCACGCAGGGAAAATATCTTTCCTCCTCCGGCGTTCTCACCACGAAGCCGCACGACTCCGCTGGCGCACATCGCCGGGCGTGCGCCAGAATCGCTGATTCTGTCTCTGTCATGGGATTTACTGCGAAAGTTTGTTAATGGAAAGGAAGTTGCCAAAGTTGCCGACATTATTGCGAAACTTACAGCCACTCAGGCATTTGCTGCATTTATCCTTCGTGATATCGGACGTCGGCTGGTCATATTCATCCGCGACCGCCGGACCGCTATAACCGCACTCATCGCCGCGATAGGTCCAGGTGCAGGTGTTGGCCAGCATGATACGTCCCGGAAAAACAGCGCCATCCGTTTCAGTCGGCGTGGACAGTACAAAAGAGGCACTGACCGCGCTCAGTTCGCTGCACTGCTCGATGCGCCAGCGGCTGATCACCTCCTGCTCCGGATCGGCTTCGCTGTTTCCGTTGACGAAGTTCACCGCATCCAGAAAGCGGGCGTAAACCTTACGCCGGACCACCGTTCCGCCGACCAGACTCTGCAGATCTTCCGCCATCCCGGTGATCATGCCGTGCAGGTTAGAGACCGTCAGTGTCGGACGGGCAGCACTGCCCTTGCCGTTCATCTCAAATCCACTCCCCTGAATGGGATAGGCCTGATACTGCCGACTCTGCCAGGTGACAGACTCACCTTTTTCATTCTGCTCATTACAGAAAAAGTAGCGATCCCCGCCTACCTCGGTCAGGTCGATTTCCCAGAGCACCACGCTGGCCGACTGCTCCGCACGAATGCATTCATTCAGCGTTTCCTGTTGTATGTCCTGCATCAGATCACCACTTCGTCAAACTGACACGAAAAATCGGTATAGGTGATATGTTCTGTCGCTGACCACGTTCGACACACCACTCTGATTTTTCTGTTAATACCCGGCGGGCGCCAAAAAAAAGATTTATAGCCTTCATGCCGGGCTAAAAATTTTTCAAATGAATCACGTTCATTCGCCTCAACTTTGAAATCACAGGTGAAAACGCGCAGAGAATGATTAAGTCCATTTGGACTTCGTTGCTCATAACCATCGCCAAATCTTACAGTTTTTATCGATGGTTTATTTTCTGTTTTCATTCCATCCTCTGGTAACCAGTGAAATTCTTCCGTATTAGCCACTTAACATTCCCCCATCACGTCGCATATTTAACAGATTGCCCTGCACCCGCTGATCAACCATCCCCATAAGTGCTTTTATTGCCTGAGGGCCAATCTCTCCATTCTGGCCGTCATTTTGAATAGTGATTTGGTATACAGGGGCATAGGTAATATCTCCGCCTCCATTACCACTTTTACTATTAATAGCTCTGACACCAAGAGAACCATCGGAAGTTCGTGTTAATGGCATAATGGCTTCCGGACCAGCCTCACCAAAAACACCAGCCCCTCTTGCAAAAGCAAAAAATTGCGGGGAATCATAAATACCGTTCGAATACGTGTTCAATGACGGAGACTCATAAACACCGCCCTTTGCATTCGGAATAAATTTACTAATAGCACTCCCGATAGTTCCTAAAATCCCCCCAGAAGAACTGTTACTAATGCTGTCGAAAATCCCAGTAATTGAAGCCTTTAATGCTATTCGACTAAGATCCGAAATCACGGAAGTAGCGAAAGAACGAAAATTTGCCTTGCCTGTCGTGACAAAATCACCCAACGCATCGGTCATTCCATCAAATATCTGAGTCGTGGTTGATTTTATCTGCTCACTGATATCCTTAGTGTCATCCAGCCAGTTATTGAATCCCTGGGAGGCACCACTAACCCAGTCTCCTGCCTGAATATCGAGCTGCTCGTTTTTCTGTCTGACAATTTCTTTTTCTCGTTCCAGAGCATCATTCAGAGCCTGCATTTTCTCCTGAAAAACATGATTTGACATCCCACGGGATTTATCTGCATAGTCACGTTCAAGTTGCAGACGCTGATTGTTATATTCACGTTCAATCCGCAGTAATTCCTGCTGGCGTTGCTGATTTTTATCGCCAACCCCATAACCAGCAATCTGAATATCATACCCCTGTTGACGATTATCAATCGAAGCCTGCAATGAATCACGCCATGCAGCTATTTCAGCGGATTCCTTGATTAGCCTGTTATTTTTTTCAATCGCAACATTTTTCTCCATCAACGCGGTTATTTCTTCCCGGTGTAAGAGAAGCGATTTCTGATCCTGGGTTAATTTCGATGACGGTCGTGACTCCAGGTCGGCAATCTGCTGACGCCACTTAACCAGTTCCTGTTCAGAGGAACTTAATTTAACGGTTAATTCAGTTTGTGAACTTAGTAACGCATTCTGTTGATTCAGATGATCAATCATTCGTTGGGCAGCATCATCCGAATAACCTTTCGCCTTTGGTTGCTTTGGATCTTTATAACGCTCATTTATTTGAGCGATAAAATTATTATATTCTTCCTTTGAATACTGACTCTTTAGCTTTTCCAGTTTTGCAAGTTCACTAGCTCTCTGCTGCTCCCGGGTCTGATATTGTTTTGAAAAGGCATCTGCTCTCTGTCTGAGTTCAATTCCTTCCTGTTGTCGCTTGTTGTAATCGTTTATTGATGAATTTAGGACGTCCTGAGCAATTTTTTCTGCTTGAAGTACGCCCAATTGCTGCTTTAATCGTGCCAGCCTTTTATTTTGAGCTCCGCCATCTCCAATGCCACCTAACCCGAAAACTCCGGGTCGGGTATTTTTTCTATTTCATCAATTTGACGGAGAACATCTGAGATTTTTTGATCAAGGGAGGCCTCACGGCCAATATCCAGCATGGAATCCCATGCCCATTTTGCGGAGTCTGCGACAGCTTTCCATGCAGTCTCAAGATAACCAAGATTTTCTTTAATCTGGTTGGTGCGCTGGATCATTGAGGATGAGTATGCTTCTGTCGCAATGCGGGCGGCCTCCTGCTGGTTCCCTTCATCCTGTAGCGCCTTAATCTGGTTATAAGTCGCAATTGTCAGAAAATGGTACTGATCATTAAGTTTTGATATGACACTGACAGGATCCTTTGCAATTTCATTGAAGTCATTAACCAGTTGTTCGGTTGATATTCCTGTTACTTCGCTCGTTTTTACTATCGCTGTCGTCACTTGCTCCAGCGAACTGCTCGCTACCTTTCCCGAACGCACAAGCTGGTTTAATACTGCCGCCGCAGCGCCAGTTGTCGAATCAGCCGCATTCCCGGCACGTTGAGCTATATCGGCCAATTGCCCGCTGGTTGTCCCCAACTGATTTCCGGTAAGAATAAGAGATTTATTAAATTCGTCCTGCTCCTGAGAGCCTTTATAGTAAGCCAGCCCTAAGACGCCAACGGCTGCTGCGGCCAGGGTAAAAGGATTAATTAATCCCAGCACATAAGAACCAACACCTTTGATCGCCGGGCCAATCCCACCGAACATATCTTTTAGCTGGCCGCCCTGCTGCATTAACACCATAAAAGGCGACTGACCAGTGGACAACCCAACAACAATATCCGTCATTTGTGCAGGCAACATGCGCATAGCAAAAGCCGTTTGTTTTGCCGACATTCCGGTTTTGCTTAATTGAGATTGAGTAACCTCAAGCTCACTCCGCATAGCACGAAGTTTTCCAGAAAGTTCCTCATACATTTCAGGAGAGAGCATCCCCTTAGCTTTTGCTTCATTGAGCTGTTTCTGTTGTTCTACCAGACGATTAAAAGCAGTTCCGACAGGGTCAAGTTGAGCAATCAGACGTTGCAAAGCAGCAACCTGTTCATCATGCGCTTTTGCTGCTTCTCGCTCTGCCTGAGCCTCTCCGGTAAGCTCTCGCCGTGTTTCCTGTATTTTTCGGCTATAATTCTCAAACTGAGAACCATTTATTTTCCCGGATGCAAACGCAGCATTAAGTTCATCCTGCTGTTGTTCAAGATTTCTTAGCGCCGCAACCAGAGGGTCGATCTTGTCCAGCATTCTTTGAAAGGCCTGAGCCTGCGATTCCTGCTGGGCGGCAGCAAGTTTTCCGGCCTTCTCGGCTTCTCTCTGCGCTTGCGCAACCCCGCTCAATTCCTCTGTGGTTTCATTAAGTTTACGGACAAGAAATTCATATTCTTCTTTATCAATAAGCCCTTTATCGAAAAATTTCTTTAATTCAGAATAGCGTCGACCGACAGTATCAATTGCGGCACCAACTGGATCAATAGCTGCTTTTAATTTTGCGAGCGCGTTCTTCTCATCTTCTGTTGCCTTAGTCACTTTCCCTGCGCTATTTGCAGCAGTTTCCCCGGCCTGCGTCATTTTGACTAATGAGGAGGTCAGATTGTCAGCATTATTTTTTGCTCCAGTGCTATCAATAATTATTGCGAGACGCGAGGTTTGCTCTGCCATTTATTAAAACTCCAGACAACAAAAAGCCCACCGAAGTGGGTTTCAGGCGACATAATAGTAGATATAGCGATTACGAGGCCACGCAATGCTTTTCTCCAGGAGCATCATCGATTTAATTAAAGACACCATCACATCTCTGTAACAAAGTGTACGTAATTAACAACTACACACACTGCTCCTGAAAATACTGGTCATCCAGTGCAAAGATCACTGCTTCAAACTCATCGCGCTCAATCAATACCGGATGAGTGGCTAAATATTCATTTATCTCTGTCAGAGATAAAGGCAAAGGCACCCCGGTCATTCCAGCATAACGTCGGGCACGGGATATTACCGAATAGGCGTACAACAATTCCTTAAGCACCGGGTCTATTTCTGGTTCCGGTATCGGTGGCAACCTGAGTTTTTCTCGCTTCCATCTTGCCTTTTCCCCCCTTTCTCCCCCGAACTCCGATAACCACCGCTGGGCGGCTATGGCTTTTTTATCGTATCCTGCTTCTGCTGCTCTTTACCCTGGGCGATGCTGGCTGCTTCTGCAAGGATCTGCCAGTACAACTCTGGATTCTGCTTAAGCAGCGCGATCCCTCGTTCTGGCGTATATTCCAGTGCAACCTCAGCACCATTAACCAGTTCACCAACCCCTTTCCAGTCTTTCAGCAGATAACGAGCAGCATTATCAATGAGTAAATCATCAACAGAATCTACCTCGGAAACCTTTGAAATATCAAACTCCTTCGTTCCGACGTGCAAACTGGCATCCATTTTCTCAATGTGACGACGGATTAATGCATTACGGGAGCGATACTGATCGTTATCGCTGCTTGCCACCAACAGTTTTAACCCGTCTACAGGTTTTAAGTCCTTCATTGGCGTAAACCAGCGTTCTCCACCGATGATAATTTTCTGATTAAGAATAAACATCCATAACCTCATTCAATGCGTCCCCCTGTAGTGCAGTACCACAGGGGGAATAACGGAAAATCAACTAATCGCATCAGCACTGGCTTTTGCGATCACGGCAGTCGGGGAGCATTTTTTTCTGGTTATCGTAGGTGCTTCATCTGCTGCGGTAATGCTCAATTGAACCTGGATAATGTCAGTATTACCCCTATCAGGCCATTCACCTGACACCTGAACCTTCGGGAAACTGAAAGTGTATGCCCCCTCTCCATTCGAAAGCGTGAAGCTGAACGGAACTGTTTCTCCAGTCAGTGTTTTACTCCAGATTTCCCACGCGGCTTTAGACCATGAAAGCGTCACCGTACCGGACGGTGTAAAAGTAGTCGGAATATTTGCTCCTGCATAAGGCGAGCCAGTCCCGATACAACGCTGTGTCTGGAGTTTGTTATCGAACTGAATATCAAAACTGTCGATACAAAAACCGTTACCTCCGGCAACACCATTCAGGCTTACTGCTGAAACCTCCTTAAACGAATAGCGTAACTTTCCTGCACTATCCACAGGTTCGCCTTTGATAAAATTCGTATCATCGGCCTTTGATTCCCAGCCCAGCCCGGCAAAGGTTACGGTCGCTGTAATATCGCCGTCGTTAGGGATCTGCATTTTCCATGAGCCAACCTGCGCTCCTCTGACGACAGAGGCAATTCCGACATCGGACGCATAGGTCGCCAGAGAAAATGTTATTCGCTCATTCCCCATTGTCAGAGAATCGCCTGACCATTCCGCGCCGAAACAGGATGCAAGAAAATCATCATGTTGACCCCAGCGAAATTTGGTACCAACATCACCGCCGACATCCACAGTGCCAGGCGTCGCCCCCTGAGCCATCCGGGAGCCACCAATCTCATTATTTTCGCCTTTATTCTGGGTGGGTTTTACTCCCCAGCTTGTGCGTTTTAATAAACTCCAGTCACCACTTGCTGGCGTAGTGCCTGCAACTGTCTCCCGGATAAATGCCGAGATAACCTTTGCACCTGAACTCACAGGAGCCTCCTATGTCATTAATTGCGCTAGAGCGCGCGATATGGAATTTGAAGATTAAGCTGGAACCAGCCATTCTTTTCGCCGACGGCTATTGAGGAAACAGCCTGGTAACTGAGACGATCGTCATCCTGAAACTCAAACAGTTCCCGCAATTTATCGGCTGTCTCAGTAATGAGTTTTGAACCAGAACCTGCGGGGACAAATAACTGAATAATGATTATCCCCGTGCGATAAACAACCGGCCCCGCGCCAATTTCATTAACTCCAGCCTGCCCGGGAATATTACTTAACCGCGCCCAGATTAACTTACCGGAAGGATCGAACGTTGGCCCGTTCGGATACAATACGTCTTTTCCATCAATAATTGTCTGTGCCGTCATTCTGGAAATAACCGTATTTCTGATTTCAGTAAACTTCATTTGTAAGCCTGTAAAACACCATGAAAAGCGTTGGCATACACGCCAGTTGGCGCTTGTTGTGAATGACCGTTTTCAAGAGCCTCTGCATAAGGAAGGTTATTCTGGATATAAATAACTCCGTAATTTGCAGCTTTCGAAATAACCCCGATCCCACGCTGAACCGCAATCGTACCGTTCGGATCCACGTTATCAGATATACCAAAATCGGGATGCTGTAACGACACCAGGTTGTTATTTCTGAAACGTCCGGTATCAACCGGAGCAGCAATATCAATAGCAGTAAGAATCTGCATAGCGATGTAGCGAATTTTCAGCCCCACATCTTCCTCAATCATCCCGGCAAATATTGACGGTTCTATATCCCATGCCTTTGCCATTTACGCTCTCCTTAACTGGATAGAGTAAACTGATGCGGAAGGATCTACACTCGCTGTAATTACCTCGTATCGTTGTAACTGCCTTAATACAGGATCATAAATCTCAATAATATGGTCGACAGCGGGTTTATCCGTAACCTCGCATACCAGAGCGGTTAATTTAAGGTCACCATGCAAAATATTAATCCCATCAATTCTGCCCAGCTTATAACGTGTCAACACGCCTCACCCGGTATAGATTGCGGTGGATTCGCCGCCAGTTTCCGTCACAGGATCCCAGTGCCGGTGCGTAACGTAAGAACCAGAAAAATCACTCACGGCGTCCGCTAAATCCTCATCAAAAGCAGCGGCAACCTCTGACTGAATCTCTTCACGAAGCCCCATTATCCCCCCCTCACAACCCTGACTTGTGAGCGACTAAGTCCGTACGGTTTCAGCAGTGCTATCGCAAGCTGTAAATCGGGTTCAAGCAATACAGTGCTGTTTGCTGGCAACTCAGCAAATGATTTCGATACACTGACCCCGTCAGCCGACACGGCTTTACTGATAACAACGCCAGAATCATTTTTCTGCTGAAACAACTTACCGAATGAGGCAATTCTGGCTGCATATGCTCCCGCAAGTTTTACCTCTTCCGGAATACGGGATGGGTTAATTTTCAGGTTGAAGCCATTAAGCCAGGCATTAGCCATTAAAACAGCTTTATTTTTAGCGTTCTCACTCGTCCAGGCGTTCCCAAACGCATTATCAACGTCATCACAGGTCACGTAAGTGATCATGTGTTACTCCTGAGTTTTCCAGCCCATAGCCTTCCAGTTGTCAACTTCATCAGGATGAACATTAGCGATAGTTGGTGCGCCGGGAAACATCTGATAATCGGTCACCATAACCACTAACTCAATTTGCGTTTTTTGTGCGGCTTCACGCTGTGCTCTTTGCTCTTTAGTTAATCCGGCCATATGCCCTCCATTAAAAATGGGGCCGAAGCCCCGTTTGAATGTTTAACCAAGAATCAGACAACCATGTGCCGGCTTCACTGATGAAACACCCCATGCCAGTCCAACTTCATAGCGCACCTGGCGATACTGACGATACAGTGCAATCTGGAACGTAATCCCTGAAATCGGGTCCGTAACATTCATTACATCATCAGCATTATCGCCACCTTCCGGCATTGCCGGAGTACGGGATGCCAGCAGAAACGCGTTGCGATCAAACGCCATATTTGCCGTAAAGGCCCCAACAACTGTGATGGCAGTATCATCGGCCAGATCCTGACGCAGTCCGGGCGCTGCAAGAGTAATCAGATTGCTGGTCGCTGCTGCCACAACATACTGATTCGGATCACCAGCGAACGTAACAATCTGACCTGCAGAAATACTCCCCGAACCAGTATCAATGGAAATAAGAACATCGCCTTCTTTTTTCTCTCCATTCACGAGATAACCAGTTGCAGCAACCTTTGGCGCTCGTTTCACACCTGCCGAACTGTGAATATTGAATCCCTCCAGACGCCCCAACACGCCCTCACGCAGTAGCTGTTCAGTGCCGGATTCATTCACTTTAAACAATACAGACTGTTTTCCGCGCAAATTAGCAATGGCAGTGGAGCCAAGCACCATCTGCAGATCGGTTGTCGGTGCGCCGTTATCCTCCAGAACCTGACGAGCCAGAGCAGCATCAGAAAGATCATCTTTAACACCAAACGGCGTTGTCCCTGCGGTTCCCACGGCGCGGGAAGCACCGAAATACAACGCACCAAGATCAGCCTCAACCTCGTTTGCAAGGGCGCGAAAAGCCTGCTTGAACTGATCAGCCAGAATGGTGTTGTAAGTCCCTGAAGGGCCAAGAGCCAGTTGTTCTTCACCATTCCATTTAACCGGTGCCATTTTGGATTTAGTAATTTTTACATCAACAGTGCCAATATTTTGATCACCGGTATTCGGAGCTGACGGCCCCGGTACGATATCTTCGGTTTTCGCCTCAGGCGCAACTGGCGCGGTTACCGTCTGATCTTTTGCTGCGGCGTCAGCTTTTGCGTTTTTTGCTACCGCAGGAATAAAACCTACCTGCTCACGGGATACAACATCCAGGGCGGTATAAATAGTCGGGATCAACCCGGTCAGGGTATTTCCAGCCATAATTAAATATTCCTTAAAAATTTGCGTAATTGTGAATAGATGGAGTAATGAGCTATCCAGCCCTGACACCAGCTCCCATCCGGAAGCTGACAAATGTGTTAATCAACGATTGTGATACCGTCTTTCAATGCGTTTTGCTTACCTGCAACATCCAGTGCATCAAAAGCAGAGCGTTTCATCGTTTTCTGACCAATATCATGCTGTGTCGGACGGGAGCCGCCGCCATTGTTGCCACTGGCTTTCAGGATGTAGTCTTTCTGAGGGTAATTTTCGACAAGGAACTCCAGCGCCTCATCAAACTGCGCCAGTTCGCCAGGCTTCGCGCGGGAATAAATTTTGTTGCCGGAAGCGTCATAAGCAACGATCCTCCCTTCTTCCACTTTGAATGCCTGCCCGAAGCGGGCTTGTAATAAATCTGCCGGGATCGCAATTTTATCGGCAATATATTTTGAACCCGCAAAACTACCGCCAATCATAGAATCGTAAAGCTGCTTCTCCAGCATCTGAGAGCGTTGCTTTTCTTCATCTAATTGCTGCTGAAAATTTTTCGTAATTTCTGCCTTAACCTGGTCAACCTGTCCCGCATCGAGCAGCTTTTTCTGGTCGATTTTTGACAGCATTTCCAGTGCCTCGATCGCCTTCTTCGGGTCTTCGATAGCGGCAAACTTAGCCAGTTTTTCCTCTGCAGCTTCTTTAGCCAGGCGATGATTTTTTGCCTCGCCATTAAGCTCTGTAATTTTTTTTGTCGCCAGCGGTGCATCGAAGCCAATTTCTTTACCATCGTCGTGCACATAAACTGGCAGGCCAGCAGTATCAATTTCTGCGTATTGTTTTCCGTTAATCTCGACCGTTTTCAGTTTCATATTAGTACCTGGTTTAAGTCTTCCGACAGTTACGCTGCTCACCATCCGGATCGCAGCAATAAAAAAGGCCACCCGAAGGTAGCCTGTTGTAATAAATGATTTATTTAAATCCCTGCTTTTCTGAATACCTGTGCATCACGCTCACGGAGCTGCTTCAGCGTCAGCCATTCGCCTTTATCGGTGTAAAATTCATCTGGCGACATACCACCATCCCGAATCAGCTTTGCTCGGGTTTCCCCCACAATCTGTTTTTGTCTGGTGTAAGGCTGACGCAAAAACCATTCCCTGTAGGTTGTATCTCCGGCCACCACGCCATCCATGCTGGCCCGCTCAGCCGGGGAAATATCGCGAACATCAATACCCAGTTCCTTCGCTGATTTCAGAATGAACGTTTCCGTTGAGCGGCAGCAGAAATGAATTTTTCCCGGCCCCTGCAAATAAGGCACGCTGTGACCTACAGGTTTATTATTCAGCGTATATTTGAGGCGATCCCTGATTCGACATTGTGGCGTAGTACGATTATCAAGCGTTGATAACCATTGCTTACCCTTAATCAAATCATTATTCGCGCTGGCAAAACTCTCACGGGCAGTAGCAGCAAGATGTCCAACCGCTGTTTTTGCAATGCTGGCCGCATTAGCCCGGCTCATCTGCAATGCACCATCCTGAAATCCCTTACTGACATGTCCCCGAATTTTTCTTGCGATCTGCTCATTGGTATCCCCCAGCAAAAAACCCTGACGCACTGTATTTGTTATGCGTCTGAGCCGATCCGCCTCAAGATCTGAGGCCCACTCACTGAGCAGTCGTCCCTGGAATGGTCGCGCCATTGCAGCGGCATAAAGTGCATCAGGAGAGATACCAACCAGAGGGTGAACATCAGCAACAAAATCAGGTAGCATAGAATCAAACAGACTTAACTGATAACCAGCCTCATAAATTGCCAGCTCGTTCAGCTCTCCGGAGAGACTGGTAAACATGCTGTTAATAGCAGTGCGGTTAACCTCTCTGACGCTCGCCAGAAGTGACTCCAGGCGCTTAACGGTAAAATTACCTGGATCGAGGCTGTCCAGTGCTATCAGCAGGCGAGCAGTAAGTTCCGCATCGCTGTCATTCAGTATTTTCATCATTCTGGCAGCCACGCCAGTGCTATAGCGGGATATCCAGACTGCATGAGCAATTGATTCATCACGCAGCCGTTCATTCACGGTTTGCATCATTGATTTCCATCAGCATTACACTCTGATTTTTTAATTCATCGATCACTTCCTCTGGACGGGAATCCTGATCGATAAATTTCAACGCCTGCAACACCCGAACCGCATCAATCTGACGTATATCACCGCCCTGACGCAATGACTGAACAGCCAGCGCGGAGGATGAGTCAAACACCTGGGCAGATACATCCAGTTCAGTGCGCACATCCACATTGCCACCGCAACTCTCTCCGATCCATTCCGCCATTATCTGGAGAATATTATCGAGGGCATCTTCGAGGGAGTTCGCCATTGTATAAAGCGGCGAGTTTTCCTGCATTCGCTCTTCATTAGTCTGATCAACAGATTTGGTGGATGTATTTTCAGCACGCAGAAGTTTAGCGCCGGCATGACGCATCTGATTTTCCAGCTTCTCAAGTGATGTTTCGCCAGATTCTATCGCTGCGCCACTATGTTCAACATATTCGAGGCCATTTTTTGTTCTGTCCTCAAAAATCGTAGCGGTGGATGCACCAACCGTCAGTTCTTCATTCCTGTCCAGCCCGTAGGCCACCAGCAATGGAACGCGGGCAACATGAAGAATATTGTCCTGCTCGCTCTGGCTTTGCCAGTGCTTGATATTCAGCAAGCCAAGATTAAGCAATGGCGGTGTACCACGCATAAATCCTGTTTTCTTCGTGTACAGTGTTACCAGAGGAATATCATCACGGCTGGTATTCCATGACTCATGAAGCGTCCAGACAGATTCGCCATTAGTGCCTTCGCTACGTCGATAAATTTCAACTCGACGGGGCATAATATGGCGGATCTGCTCCACCTTCTTCTGCCCGAAATCATCACCATCAATAATGATGACCTCTTTTATACGCAAATCAGTGAGAACAACTTTCCCTTTTTCAACTTTCGATTTCCATCCAATAACCTGGCGTGGATTCAGCATCGTAACGTACGGACGACCACCGGTCGCGTTTTCATCGGCTTTTGTCCGAATCTCTTTCATATCCGTTCGTGGATAGTCCACCAGCGCATGTGCCACACCATACTGAAATGCGAGGCTGAAAAATTGCTGCGCCCACACATCCAGTCGGCTCCCCTCCATGTCGATATTTTCTGCATATTCCCTGATTTTTGCCGGCGTTTCCTCACTCAATACTGTCGGCTCTGCAAATATGCGCCCAATATTTTGCTTGATGCTTTCTTCATACACAGGAAGTAGCGTAGCCACAGACAGGCGTTTTTTATAAGCGTCTTCATCTTCGTTAGGCCATTTTGGGAGATAATTTTCCCCCTGCCTGCGCATTTCAAGCGTACCGCCCATCAGTGCGTCGTTAATATCCCACGCCTCCAGCATATCGTTATAGTCGAGGTTGGGTGTTGATATATCAGCCATAATTAAATCCGAAGTGATGTGACTCTTCCGGTCGGTTTGACAATAGGGAATTGTTTAACGATGAAATAACCTCCGGCATCATTCGGGTGATCATTGCCAGATTTTTTATCAGGCTCCCCCTTCTCATCCCAGACCTGTTGCTCCAGAGATTCGGCATATAACGGGCAACGCTTCACATTAACTTTATAGCGACGCTCACCATTGGCATTGCAGAACATTGCATTCATTGAGTTAACGCGATCTTTTACTGGCGGGTTCGAGCTGTTCACCACAACGTTAAAACCAGCCTGCTTAAGCTGGGCTATATCCGTCGTACTTGCGTTACTTGATTTTCTGGAATCCCCGGAAGCATCTGGATAAATATAAATTTCCCTCACTTTCCGGTAATCATTCCCATCATACAGCCAGAAGCGTTCTTTAATGATGCGGATCATATCCGGCGTATCGTAGGCATTGATGATTTCAGTTACCGCACATGGAAGCCCCAAACGCAGCACATGGACGATTCCCGCCATCTTTCCAACGTTAAAATCCATCCCAATATAAATCGGCTCCCCTGGCTGCTCCACTTCTTCGCAATTATTCAGTTTCCGGTCAAACTGATGGTAAACAGTACCACTTGTCAGGTTAGTAAACTGTCCTCGAAGATAGGCTTTAATCAGCTCTGGAGGGTATGATTCAAGAAGCGAAGGAATGTAATCTGCTGGCAGGTTCTTTTCATTATCGAAAGTAGATGCCTGCACCAGACCATACAGTGAGGCCAGCTCTGTTTTTTCACGCACGGCTTTAACAAACTGCTCGTAGACAAATTTGAATCCTTCCGGCGTGGTTGTAACGTCAATACCGTTGCGAAGTCCATCAATCTTATAACGCATACGTGCAATTATCTTGCGCCACGCCGTTCTGGCTTTTTCCTTCGGCAAAATGTCCAGTTCATCCACCAACGCATTACCAATTTTGAAACCGACGATCGTTTGTGGCTTCTCCATCGATCTGCAGATAGTGGTTCCCCGATACTGGCGTCCGTAATAAAAGTGAACCTCTTTATTTCCCTCATTAATTTTTACGTTCAATCCCCAGTCAGCAGCAACTTCTTCCACTGTAGGGTAAAAAATATCGCGAATTTGGGGATACGTTGGCGCAAAATATCCCTGATTTATACCTGGATGCTCCCAAATCCCCTTGCATATGCCGCCACACCCAACCCATGTTTTGCCCGAGCCAAAACCAGCAATATAGGCTTTAAATTTATGGGGCATTGAAAGAAATCGCGCCTGAGGCACATTAAGCGTCGGAGAGATCATCTTCATCACTCCTTACTCTGGCATCAACCACATTAATATTGATCGCCACAGGCTGGGGATGTTCATTATCTTCCACCGTTTCGATCTCTTTGCGCAGCTTCTGGTTTTCCATTCTGCGCCGTTCAATTTCCAGTTCCTGTAGCCGTTTATCTGCACATAAAGCCCCGCCAGCAGAAAACAAACGCAACAATTCACGCCGGGCGGCAGCCTTATCCTCCAGCAGGATCTCAACGCCGAATTTTCCGAATTTTGCCCCTGCATATAATTGCCGCGCATCCCCATCAAGCAGAGTGGTATCAGCCATATAAAGCTGTCCCGTTCCCTCACCGCAGCACTTCGGGCAGTCCGGATTGGGTATGGCGTTATCAACAAAGCCGAGGCCTCCATATTCCGGTTCGGGTTTGCCATCTCTGGAAGCCTGCGCCGCTGCCTTGTCGAATTCTGCTATATCGCGCCACTGGTAGAGATGATTCTCGCCCCAGCAATAACGGCAGTTAACACGGCGAAATTGTGCAAGCTGATTGGGGTCGGCCAGGACAATAGCCATCAACTGACTCACTAGTAAATCCAGGTCTGCGGTATAGCGTTTCTGGTACTGATTGCGGAAGTAGCTGATAGCGCGAAAAACCCTGGCATTTCTAAGCATACGACTGGCGTTGCTGTTAGCTGTCGCACCTTGCCCCTCATAACCGGCTAGTCGGTACGCCTCTGTCGGCTTTTTACCCTGAGCAACAAGCATCGCAAACTTAGCCTGCTGGTCAGAAATGCCGAATTCATCGGGACAGAACGAAAATTCCTCCGCGTCGCCCTCATTCAGGCCCGCATCGAATACTGGCTTTTTTTCCTGAGATTTTTCGTTCCGCTTTTGTGCAGTCTGCGCAGATTTTTTCTGCGCACTTTTTTGCGCAGTTTTGCACATTTCTGTCTGCGCATTTTTCGGAGTTTTTTTGATGTAACGACGGGCTGTTGCGTAATTCAGTCCCCTTGCTTCACACCATGCCACCGGAGATATACCGGAGCGGGTGTATTCAGCAATATACTCCTGCTGCAACGCCCCCCAGTCCGGTCTGCTCATCAGTTAGTCCTGATTTTTATCCACCCTGAGTAGTTCGCGCAGAGCAAAGGCATCCCCTTTTCTGGCAAGCTTAAACAATGCCGCTCGTAACTCGGCTTCACCCTTCGCTCTGCCCTTACGGATGGCCGCATAAAAATCTGTCATTGCTTCCCGATTTTCTTTCAGTCGGTTCAGATCAACATCCAGAACGTCAGCGATTTGTTGTGCAGTCATCCGGCACGCTGCCAGAGACTCGACTTTCGAATACGGAATCATTTGTCACCCCCATTGATATGCAGGGTGTCTTCTTCCTGTATTTTTCGTGAAGGATTTTTACTGCAGCGTTGTTCCAGGTGACCTGATGGTGAATGCGTTTATGGCTGGCACCCATCAGTGAGATTTTTACGCACGACGGCGCATACATGACGGAGTAAAAACTTTTAACGTAGGTTCCGGAATCCAGATACAGCTCGGTCATTCCGCCGCTGTTTTTCTGCGTCTGTTTCTGCCCTAACTGGACAGCACCGATCGTCATAAACAATTCACCACAGCGACCGAGATTCGTGTACGTATTCACATCCTCGTTAATGCGCCCCATGAATGAGAACGGTCGATCAACCGAACAGATAAAGCTGTTCATTGCCTTGCGTTTCACCCACGAAGCATGGCCGCCATTGTCACCAAGAAAATCCCCGCCCTGCGACATAGCGATGGAAAGAGCAGGTATTGATTCGTAGTACGCCAGCATTTCAGAAAGGATCGCATCCAGTTTCCTTATCGGAAAATAGGCCTGGTCATAGTTGCGATCCACCCGAAACTGGAACTCGTGATAATCATCATCGAGCTGAATGAAGTATTTACACCCGACCAGTTTTGCCTGGTCGAAACAGGCATTACGGGCGTAAAAAATTGAGCGGCGGTCACAGAAATTATCGGCTTCGTCAAAACGACTGGCGATATCGGCTTTGGAAAACACCAGCACCTGTTCACCAAATTCAGCCATGTACTGATGCCGTGTCTTATCTTCATCATCAACAACGATAAAAATTTTCCCGGTATAGCCAGCACGACGCAACGTCCGGTAAGTCAGAACTTTGTCCGGTCGCCCGTGAGTCAGAATAAAGGCGCAAAAATCATCACGCATATTCTCCTCCTCACCACCATGCATGATCTCCACCATGCGCTGCGTCATCCGGACAAATCCATTTTCAATAGCCTGCTGATAATCAATGATCACCAGCGCCGACTCCTCGAAAAAACACTGAATTTCAGCGGGGGCGTGAGCGTAATAGTCCGCAATTCTGCTGAAATTAAACACCGTGTGACGTTCTGCCGCACACAGGAGGAATTTCTCAATATCAGGCTCAAGGGACGCCGAACGTATCCGGCTCCTCCTCATTTCCTGTACCGGGCAAAACATCCGTCAACAGTTCATCAATTTCTGTCGGGATGAAGCCTGTCAGGGAGACATCAAAATCAGCATTGATTAGGTCCGACAGCTCCATCCGCAACAGATCTTCATCCCAGCCAGCATTCATCGGCAGGCGATTATCTGCCAGGCGGTACGCCTTTTTCTGCTCATCCGTCAGGCCAGACAGAACAATGACCGGAACAGAATCCATTTTGAGCATTTCAGCCGCCATAACACGACCGTGACCCGCAATAATTTCGCCCTTTTCGTCAATCAGCACCGGATTAGTCCAGCCGAATTGCTTAATACTTTCTACCAGTTGTGCCACCTGCTCAGTACTGTGCGTCCTGGCGTTGTGCGCATACGGTGACAATTCTTGTAATGGGCGATAGACTATCTTTAATTTCTCGCTCATACAGCCTTGCTTTATGAATAAAACGCACCCCAGCAGCCAGTGCTACTGGGGACGGAGGTGTTGCTGGTAAAGTTAGGTATTGGATCAATGAGTGAGTCAACATAATATTAAACTCACAATTATAAATCAGCCATATATTAGGAGCGCCAAAAAAAACCTGAAAACAATATAATAACAGGATAAATTTCAAGGCGACCAAGAATCATAGCTATGCACATTAAACATTTTGCAATGTCATTAAGCACTCCGAATGACGATGCAGTAGCCCCAAAACCTAATCCCATATTATTAATACATGCAGCCACTGTTGCAAATGATGTAAGAAAATCATATCCCATACCATTTAACACCAGTATAAAAAACACCGTGAAGAGAGTATAAAGAAAAAAGAAACTCCATACAGACCTCATTACACGATCTGTAACTATCTTCCCTCCTACATTTACACTCAACAACGCTCTGGGATGAGAAAGCTGATTTATCTCGTGTTTGCTTTGTTTGAAAAGTATAAGAAATCGAAGTGACTTAATTCCACCACAAGTTGAACCTATACATCCCCCAAAGAAACTTGACAACAGCAAAAACACTATCGTGTGCGTGGGCCAACTTGCATAATCCTGCGTAGCTAAACCATTATCAGTGAGCATGGAGCTGGCAAGAAAAAACGAATGAATAAAACTTCCATGCAAGTCATACATACCTATATGCCAGACCTGGAAAGAGGTAACAATGATCACCCCTAAGGCTATTAACAGAAAGAAACGAAGTTCAATATCTCTGATTAAAGGTTTTATCGTTTTCCTGCTAATAACAATATACCAAAGAGTGAAGTTGAAAGCCGATAGCAGGGAAAAAGAACCAGCCACCAGCTCAACCAAATAGTTATTAAAATATCCGATACTCTCGCTATGAGTTGAGAAACCACCAAGCGAAACTGTGGAAATCCCGTGACAAATAGCATCAAACAAAGGCATTCCTGCAAGTCTATAACAGACAATACAAGCAATACCTAATAAAGAATAAGTTATCCACAGTGTCCGTGACGTATCGGCCAGGCGGGGAGTGAGTTTGTCATCCTTAAATGGCCCCGGCATTTCTGACTGATAAAGCTTTGCACCACCAATACCCAATAATGGCAATACAGCAACCGCCAGAACAATAACTCCTAAACCACCTATAAAATTTAACTGTGACCGATAGTACAAATATGCCCGAGGTAATGAACTAACATCATCAATTACAGTTGCTCCTGTTGTTGTTATTCCAGAAACCCCTTCAAACAGAGCATCAATGAACGTTAAATTAAGTTCTGAGTCAATCCATAAAGGGAATGCACTAATAACAGAAAACAAAATCCAAAACATTACAATTATAATAAACCCATCACGGGTACGTAATTGAATGCCAGATTTCTTAGTTGTATACCACGCTCCGCCACCAATGCAAAAAAATATAACGAAAGTTATAAAGAAAACGAACAGGCTTTTTTCTTTATAAAACAATGCTACAACCATTGGTGGCAACATTGAAAGACTATAGAGCCAAACCAGGAACCCACACATATGAGTAACAACTCTTACATGAGATGTATTCATATCTAAATATTCTTTCAATTATAACCACCTTGCTGCAATATTATGATTATACTGTATAAAATTTAACTCCTCTTAGATCTTACTTCACTGTTCCTTATGAAACAATCATCAAAATGAATCATATTGTAGTTAAGATTTTACTTTAAACACTGCTCGGTTATGTATTGCTGAGCACCTTCAAGTTGGGCCTGCATCATTACCAGTCGTTCCCGGAGGGTGAAATAATCCCGTTCAGCGGTGTCTGCCAGTCGGGGGGAGGCTGCATTATCCACGCCGGAGGCGGTGGTGGCTTCACGCACTGACTGACAGACTGCTTTGATGTGCAACCGACGACGACCAGCGGCAACATCATCACGCAGAGCATCATTTTCAGCTTTCGCATCAGCTAACTCCTTCGTGTATTTTGCATCGAGCGCAGCAACATCACGCTGACGCATCTGCATGTCAGTAATTGCCGCGTTCGCCAGCTTCAGTTCTCTGGCATTTTTGTCGCGCTGGGCTTTGTAGGTAATGGCGTTATCACGGTAATGATTAACAGCCCATGACAGGCAGACGATGATGCAGATAACCAGAGCGGAGATAATCGCGGTTACTCTGTTCATTGCTGACCCCACAAACAGATTTCACGCTCAATCTCACGACGAGTCATGAGACCTTTCCATTGCTTACCGCCAGCATATGTCCAGCGACGTAGCTGATCACATGCGCCTTTGATATCGCCCTGGTTTATTTTGCGAAGAAGCGTCGATGTTCTGAAATTGCCAGCACCCACGTTGTAAACGAATGAGTAAAGAGCGCCGCGCGTTGTTTCCGGTATATCGACTTTGATGTACGGGTTAATTTGTCTGGCGACAGTGGCAAGGTCTTTATTCAAGAGTGCTTTGCATTCTGCTTTGGTATACGTTTTACCGAGCATGATGTCTTTTCCTGTATGCCCGTGACATACAGTCCATACACCAACAATATCTTTATATGGTATGTAGCTGACACCTTCCAGACCATCGTCACCACTCGGACCAGTGATGAGCACAGACGCTATGGCAACAGCCCCACCACCAATAGCAGCTGCTACAGCCTTGCGTAATGATGGCGACATTATTCACCTCTCGCAGCCTTACGCTTATCTTCTTTAATCTTGAAATAAAGGTTTGTCAGGTACGTCAGCAGGCCAAATACCAGACTACCCAGCACACCGATTGCAGCCCACTGTGACGGAGTTACTCTATCGAGCAACTGTAAAAACCAGTAGCCAGCACTGCCTGCGGAGGTGCCGTAGGCAATGCCTGTTGAAATTTTGTCCATGGATTTCATAGCCTCACCTCCGCACGGAACGGATGGCATAGTTATTATGTGTAGGCTTTCAGACACATCTATCAGAGCCTTAATTGATATATATGCTGGAGACGATGCAATATAAAAAGCTCGCCGTAGCGAGCTAATAAAATGTATTTCTCTGATATTATGTTTATTTGTATTAGCTCAGACTTGACATCACAGGTTTCGTATATAGAACATCATCAAATCTGTCAGTTTGCTATGAATGAGATATAGTAATTGAAGAGCTAACCTCGCATGTCAAAGCCAGATTTCTGAAAATCTCTGTAGACTTCCGGATTGTTGAAGGCCGGAAATTTGGCTTTATGAGCTGCGGACTTTATCGCTTCGCAATAGGCTTTATCACCGTTACTGGTAGATATTTTTAACGCCGTGCCATCCTGAGAGAATTCCATATGCAACCTGCATTTTTTCCCTTTCCAGTTATGCGGCTCATCAAGTTTGGCATTAATTGCAGCTCTGATTCCCCGCGCTTGCGCCCCCCATTCATCCTGATCATCCCAGCGTCCTGAACTGCAACTACCTGTAGCAGTAGTTTTGTGGCAATCTGAAGGGTGTAAAGGTGTGCATCCCGCAACAAAACCGACCCAAAAAGTCAACATAACGATTTTCTTTAATCCCACTTCTTGCTCCTCAATCCATTAAAATCTCAGCAATAGTAGTTGTTACGTCCGCCACTGGCTCAGAGCTGACTATCCGCTAAATTTAGCTCAGTGCCGTAGCTGTGTCAGAACAAACCTAAGCCGAAACCGTTTATTACAAAACAATAAATATCAGGGTTTAAAATCCAGCACCCCATTTTGAAATACTTTATATACTTCCGGCGAAGGGGGGGCAGGTATATCAGCATTCTTTATCGCATTCATCGCTTCACGACATAAATCGAGGTCTCCACTTTCTCTTTTAACCTCCAGTAGAAGGCCATTCGGGGCCATATGCATTCTCAGTGTACACTCTTTTCCTGAATACTTACTCGCATCCCCGAACTGTTTTTCGATGGCGCTCTTGATTTGATGGGCATACAGACGGATATCCTCACTAACATCAGAAGTACGTTCAGATGAACTCACATACTGTGTCTCTATTGCTTTATCGGAGTAATATGATGTACGGTCATGATAATTTGTCGATACAGCATCAGTGCACCCGATAATAATCCCACTAATAATCAACGTAAGAATTGATGCGCTACGAAAACCCATTTTTCCTCACATATGTCATATAGTAAAGGATTATATATACCGTTGTTTTGGACGCTCAAACAGCGAATCAGATCAAATAAAACGCACATTTGTTAACATTTACACAAAGTCTGCGTGGGATATTCTGAAAGAATATCCATAATGTGGAGAGAATCTATTGAAGTGCATGGTGCCGGGTGCCTCCCGGTGAACAAAATGTTCGTGATACCTGTCGGCGACAGAAAAGGTTAATGGTATCACCCCACCGCACAGGGGGATTCACCATGCAGGAGTTTTCTTAGCAAACTCACTGCGCGCCCGGCAACTCCCAACCACATAAAATGCGGAGTTTGTGGCATTTGTGCATATAACTCGCAGGAATTATCTTAAAAAACTGATGTCGATCCGGATTAAAAAGAAGCAGGTCATCATCAGATGACTGGAAAAAAGGAAAACAAAAAATACTCATCATACAGTTTTGATTGCAGGGATGAGCCTGCTATGCACAATATAAGCAAGATAAAAATATGCAGGCATATTATTTCGGATTTTGTTATTAACACAACCTTTTTAATAATCATTTGGCATACAATAAACCAGCCCAAAAAGAACCGCCTAAACAGGCGGTTGGTCAATACAAAGGATGCTTCGTCTTTATTATAGTAATCTGAGGCGTCGGGTGTCTTGTATCAGACAACATATTGTCCCGCTAAACAGCGAATTACAAACCACCCGGCGATGATCTCTCATCTCATTTTATATGAGTTGACGACATCAGGATAACGCATCATCATCCCCTGCCAAGGAATATCAAAACTCCCGCCAGCAATGTGTTATCACAATATTGTAAAAAAAACACAGCACCGAAACTATAACTGGTCTCTGTTATAATTTGGGGTAGCGATAAAGGAGCTCAGGAGACCTTTCCCCACGAAAAAACGCCAGTGCTGCAAAACCAGAGCCTCATCCACGTCATCAGCCTGGAAGGCTGAGGTAATAGCCATTATACGATACCCGCATATGGTACCAACTATCGCGCTCGAACAAATAAACTACTGATTAGATTTCAAATCATGAGCCATACCGACTAAACCAGATCTACATTAGTTCTTCGTGTCAGCTCTAATCAAACAATAAAAGCCGCTCTCCCCGGAACTGGCACCGATACTAAAAAGGAAGAAAAGGCACTTCAATCGTAATAATCCGAAAGTGGTTCCAGTTAGGTTAACTTATTTCCTGAGTTACATTTTTTATTAAAACAAACCGTCCTGAATTCCATCCACCATTTATTTCTGTCATTACAACAGGATAAAGAGCCTTAACCAAGATTCAGGCCGTGAAAACTGATAATATGCTAAAATAATCATAACAAGCCGCAGGATAAACTAACAAGTCGTGTAAAAGATGTGTATTCTGCGCAAGTTACACGCCAATATGCGAATTCTCCACTTAAGCAAGCAGAAAGACCAGTTGCCCAACTAGCAGCATTCTCCCCTGCTTTCCTGACGTAAAAAAACCGCATTAAGCGGTTTTTTTACGATGTCCATGTCTGCAATCCGCCTCGCGATACAGCTTTGCGAAGCATAGCAAAATTGAAGCAGTTTATACGTAAGAAATCAAGCCATTTTCTCAGCAAATGATTCACGCATGGGAATATATAGGGCATACTCAGCAACAGCTAACCAATTAGCAATCCGTTTTTCGCATGTGCTAAAACACCACTCTGGGTGTGCATCATTTAGCAATTCAGCCATTTTACGCTTAGTCATCCCCCGCCCTTCATAGCGTTGCCGGAGAATGCAAATCAATCCTGGATGCTCTGCCAGCACCTCACTTATGACTCGATCAATACATAACGCCTCTGCATCAGTACAATGCGCCAGCCAGCTCTTTTGCTTGCCGTTGATCATCTCTCGCAAAAACGCTTCCAGCTCAGCTTTCTCTATTCCCGCTTTTTTCATTCTGCGCAGGGCTTCATTGATGGCTGTTTTCGTCAATTTTTTGGATGCCAACAACTGATTGAACATATTTCCTGACCTGCCACCGCCAATATACGACCAGCGCCCCCACATACGCAGTTTGCCCTGAATCCAGACACTTTCCAGCGTGGCGAGACGAAGGTGTTCTCCGCTTTTTCCTGTATTCGTTGGGTAAATCACAAATATCCCTCCTTTCTCCAGATTTCTTGTGTGCGAAAAACACCTTCTGCATGCATCAGGCGTAATTCTTCTTTGGTGTAATCGCTGGTTTTTACCCGCCCGTCGATTAGATCGTGGCATGAGCTACAGGCAATCGCCGCCTGCAGATCGTGTGGTTTTGTCGCTGTTCCGCACGTTCCCGCCAGTCGGTAATGCGCCAGCACAGACGTTTCCGGATCGTGATTGCAGTAGCCAGGAATTCTGACGGTGCACATCTGCCCCCGCGCCGCTTTACGTAAATCCACCATTACGCAAACTCCAGCAGCTGCGCGGTCACATTTTCGACTTGTTCCGGAGAGGAAAATTTACGGAACAGAATCCAGTTCCACAGCACATTCAGAACAGATTTATAAACCTGCTGAAACTCGGTTTCGTCCATATTCGCAAAAGCGATGGATTTCGCCCGACGCCCATGGCTACCATCAGGATAAAGATGCTCGGTGTAAAATCCGGCCTGAATGGTTACCCACTCGCGGAAAGCCTCAAACGACTTTAGCAATGCCGTATCCCGGGTTCTGCGTGTCGCAACTGTATTCAGATATTGCTCTGCGGCTTCGCTCAGAGCTGGCGTATGTTCCCGGCCTACTGATTCACATAGGTAATCAACGAATCCTGAAACCAGCTTTCGTTCGCGAGGCGTGATCGCCCCACCGACCGGAGTCCAGTAATCGAATCCCAGTTGCAGGAGTTTGAAAAAACGCTTGTGGAATGCGTAGTTACGCACACGCTTAAAGTCTGCGTGTATCCACTCGCCTATTTTGATTTGATGCAAAAAATCGCAACTCTCCGGCGTCGCCGGGAGAAGTAGTCCAGAAGAGGTTTGTTTGACCAGTTGTATATGCGCCATTTCTCAATCTCTCGATGGCGCAGTGCAGCAGATGCCAGTTGTTCAGGCTGACGAATAAAGTATAAATAAACTGGCTATGGTGTAAAGCTCCACATAACATGAACAAACACTACATATCAAATAGCTGATACAAGGATAGAAATACAACACTTATTATTAAAAACGATTAGATAAATTACATTTTAATGTTATGAAAAAGTTCTTTTTTATCATAACATTTCAACAAAAGCATTACAGATGCACATCCCGTCATCATCAATTATTTAAGGTGGTTAAACATGGAAAATAACAACTATGCACATCTCGCTCCTTTTTTATCCGTAATCCTTTTCGCTGGCTGTTTTATATGGGCATTATTTTTATAAAGTAGCCGCATGATTAGTTTCTGGAATCATGTTTCCCACTCAAATCATTAACATTTGATAAGATATATCTAAAAGGATGCCGGTAATGCTGCCAACTTACTGATTTAGTGTATGATGGTGATTTTAAGGTGCTT
>ERZ791808.681-NODE-681-length-34464-cov-18.198727_pt1 | contig 34464 bp, 40 predicted proteins | sample MGYA00510305_ERZ791808 | MGnify/ENA primary metagenome ERZ791808 (study PRJEB30046, sample SAMN00792024) | human gut metagenome | study: EMG produced TPA metagenomics assembly of the A metagenome-wide association study of gut microbiota in type 2... | reverse complement strand
GACGTCCGTAAGCGTGGCGGTGACCTTCGAGCCCGACCCGGCGTAGGTCGCCCGACTGCCGTCGGACTTGGTGTACTCCGCCTCCACGGACTGCGCAGCGACCGGCGCGCCCTGCGCGTCCGTGATCGTAAGGTCGAGAAGCAGGTTACGGCTACCGGACTTAGCCGTAAGGCGCGCGTCTGTGTCGTAGGTGAAAGCCGCTTCCCCGGCCGGCACCGTGACGATATTCTCGTAAGTTTCGTAGCCATCCTTGGCCACGGCGACACCGCACCGGAACTGCTCCGTAGTGACGTCCTCGATCGTGGCCACGACGTGTCCGCCCGTAGTGGCGTAGTAGGTTTCCTCGCCCTCGGAAGGAGTGTACACCACGGCGACCTCGGCGCCTTCGACGGGGATGCCCGACTGGTCGACGACCGAGAAATCCAGCACGAGGTCGCGGCGAAGCCCCTGGAGCGAAACCGTGTCCGAGTAGGTATAGTCGCTTTCGCCCGCAGGGATTACGGTGCTATGGTCATAACCTCGGAAGCCTGGCTCCGAGACCGTGACCCGCAGCGGGAACGAGAGCACCGTGGCCGCGTCGATGAGCGAATCCACGACATCGAAACCCCGGTAGCTGTTCCGCCCCGTGCTGCCGTCAGGCCGTGTCCAGTAGATTTCCGTTTCGGCAGCCGTGACCGGATTGCCCGATGAATCCGTGATCGACAGGTGTACGCGAACCTTGCGCGAGGCAAGCGCCGTACCCGCCTGGTGCACCGACACGGAGCGGCGCCCGAGGCTCCCGTAGGCGTCCGGCCCGAACTCCGCGACCCCGTCCCGTTCGTACTGCGTCGCATCGGCAGACAACGTGATGCCCGTATTGCCCGCGAAGGAGGCACGAAGCCAGTCCATGCCCGCATACTGCTTGATCGGGAACAGGCCCGGTTGTACCTCTACACTGCGCGAGCCCCCGACGACAGGCAACTCGACGGACGTGGGCGACAGCACGAAATCTGACTTGCGGATCAGGCGTAGCGTGAGGTCGTAGCCGGCCTGAACGGAGGGAGCATAACGCACCAGATCGACGAACACCTCGCCGTCGAAGTAGTCATCATCCAGAGCGCCGACAAGCAGCGTCCGCCCCTGCGAATCCAGCAGGGTGCGCCCCTGCGAATCGAGCAAAGTCGCGGGATCGGTCATCTTCTTGTAGAATCTCATCCGATGCCCGGCCAGGCGCGTATTCCATGCCGTTTCGGTTTGCTCGTAATTCCAGACGATGTTACCGCTGGCATCGGTATATTGTTCCATCAGCATGCTGTCCTCGAAGCTGGCGGCGACCGTAATGCCCGGGATCGACGCGCCGGTCACGGCATCGACGGCCTTGATCCGGAATGCGACAGGCAACCCGACGGGGTCGGTCAACCCCACGCCTATTTTTTTCAGGATCGTATCGGCTTCGACCTCGCATTCCACCATCGCGTAGTGGCCGTCCTCCTGCCAGTTCGGATCGGGCAGAAAGTGCATGACCTCATAGAGCTGTCCGTTGGCCGTCATGCGAACGTAATCCGACAACCATACGATACGCAGCGCGTCGACAAGGTATTCGGGGGCTTTGCACTCGAAACGGAAAATTTTTTTGCCGACCTGCTTCTCGATGTACGGATAGCCGTCGCGCGCCTCGGATTCCTCCTCGAACTCATAGTCGGGCTTCCCGAGCTCGGAGCAGATGTATAGGACGTTCCGGTAGCCGTTCGAATAGTCTATCTCCCCGCCGTTGTACTCTTGGTTGTCCGACGACCAGTATTCGAGCCTGATATACCGCGACAGGTCGTCCACGACATTGAACACCTCCGAAAACCAGGTTTCCACCCCATCGGACAACTCGGCGTAATACCGCCCCGGCGCAAGCCGCTGAAAGAAGCCGGTGCCCCCGTCGTTGCAGTATTGGATCACATCGAAATCCTCGCCGCTCACCACATGCAGGTCGGCGGCGACATCGGCCGATACGTTGCGGTACTGCGTCCCGTCGTCATACAGGATACGTACGATGAACGTCGCCTCCGGGCGGTGCGCGCGGCGTATCTGGAACGGCAGCAGCGCACGGTCGGGGGCGATAAGCTGGAACACGTTGCCATACGCATAGGATTTGCGGAAATCCTGGTACTTCACGGATTTGTACCAGGGGAGCGGGAAAAAGTTGTTGTTCGGGGTCATTGCAGCTCGTATTTTAATTGCACATCGGCCATATCGCTCGACAGGTTCAACGATATTTCATCCACCATACCGTCACCCAGCGTGGTTTTTATCAGCTGGTAGGGATTGATCCCCGAGGCGAACGGCGGCGGGACGCTGACGCGCTGTTTGAGGGCTTTCGAGATCGACCGCACCGCAATAGGCGCCGCGGGCCCGAAGGTTTCCTCCCCGTTGTTGATGACGCAATCGCCCGACGGCAGGTTGTAGACGTAGAATTTCGGAACGATGTATAGGAACGAAGCCCAGAAATTTTGCACATTGGCGACACGTCCCTGGTAATAGAAATGATCCGGCACCCAGTTGCTTCCGTTCCACACACAGTACATCGGATCGTACTGCGTCCGGAATATGCTCGACAGGCGCGCCGTGGTGATCGGCCCCGTCATGCCCCGGCCGGTAGCGTAGTTCAGGACGACGTATCTCGTGTCGCCCGGGATGAACACCTGTTTGTGCTGCATGAAGGCCATATCCTCGCCGGTGTTCAGGAAGCATTGCAGGACGTTCCGGTCGGCATCCAGGCACACGCAGCCCGGATAGTCCCGGTTTCCCCAACAGCGTATCTTCACCGTCTGGCCGGCGATCCCCTGCCCCGTGACATCGTAGGTGCGGTGGAATCTGCCGGTTCCGGCCTCGACCGTCCCGTCGTTCTTCATCCAGCCGCCCGTCTGCTCGAAATAGTTGTAGAATTTGTCATTGGCCGCCAGCAGCACGAAGCCATCGGACGACACGCTGCCCGAATTATACAGCATCGTGTCTATGTCCGCCACGAACGACCCTACCGTAACCTGCTCCTTCTTGCCGTCGGTGGTAAACGGCGCGTTGATCTCGACGGGATAGCCGTTGAACACCGCCCCGGCATCCTCCGGCCATTCGAATTCATAACGGTCGGGAAGATCGCCCTTGTCATAGTTCCACTTGGCCGTGCCGAAACTCCACGGCAGGCGCGCCCGCGGGTTGTATATCTGCGTCAGGTCGACCGACACCGGGCCGACGCCTTTGTAGCTCCCGCCATTGAGGAACCATTGCAGATGCTCGATGCGCAGGCGCTTCTCCTCGTCGATGAACCAATAGAGCTGATAGACGTCGCGCAGCATATTGAACACGCTTTGCAGGCTCGTCTTGGCGATCTGGGCCGGTTTGTCATAGCTCACCGAAAGCAGGTTGCTTTTCGGGGCCACGAGCAGCCGGAAATTCGGCACCGTCGTAGGATGCGTCGGAAAAGGTTTATGCGTATCGTCCTGATTTTCGGCCGTGCCCGAAAAATACAGGAACTCGCTGTACTCGGGGAGCGGCTCGTGCTTGATCTCCGGGGCGAATTTATTCAGCAGCACTTTAATGACATTGCCCACGTCGTAACAGTCGTTGACCGTCCACTCTTTCAGGTTGGGCGGAGTATTCTCCAAAGCGACCTCGGTTTCCGTAAGCGTCAGTTTCATCCAATAGGACAACGTAGCCCAGCGCGATTGGAAAACGGGAAAAAACTCGTCGCTGAGGCCATTCGGGCGCATGAAATAGTCGCCCCTCTCGGTACGGCCCCATTCGGTCGGCTCGGGGGTGCTCTCATTCGAAACATAAACTTCGTAATTTGTTTTGTCATCATATGCCAAAGGATATACTTTCAACGCAGTGTCCGTAATATCGGCATCGCTCCGACTTTTTCCCGATACGGCATTGATAATCCGCTGGTATATCATCGAGGTCTGAATCGTAACGACCAAAACATCTGTTGTTCCGCTTAAATACCGAAACATGCGTACAGAATTGCTTCGAAAAACAGCTCCAGCAGCAATCGGATTTCCGATTTCTTTGTCTGCATCCGGATTATAAGCATATAAATATAATGTCGGGTAATTCGGGGTATTAACTTCCTTCAGGCAGAATAACGTGCGGGAATTGACAAAAAACCGATCTTTCCCCTCGGCACTACCACGCGTTAGACGATATGATCCTAAATAGCCCCCTAACTCTGTGAGAGACCAGTTACCGCCGCCGTACGCCACACCCGCAATACCGACCTCCCGACCAGGGGCAAAGTGGTACGTATCGGTAAGCGTTTTTTCATCCGACGGGTTGTCGTTCGTCTCTTTTTCCCATACGTGGTTGCCCTGGAAAACGGAAATCTTATCCGAGCCGACCCCGTTTTGCACCAAATACACCTCAAGCAGCGGCCGGATGAAAGTTTTTGTGCTGATGCTCTCCGGCCCAAGCGGGATCAGGTTCTCCTCCGAATCGTAATTTTTCAGGATGTCGACGTAGTTGTCCGACGAATCCACCGTCGCCGTGACCTTGCGATTGTCCCGGTCGAACTCGCAGTCGGTCTTGAAAAAGCGGCCGCGGTATATCTCCGTCCATCCTGCTTTGTTCCGGCGCTCGATACGCAGGATAAACGTCGTCGAGAGCGGTTGCGCATCGATGTAGTCGTAGTCGCCGCGAATGAAATTCAATTTGCCGCTCAACTTCGAGCGGAAGAACCACCGGGGCGATTCGCGTGCCGTTTCGACCGACAAGTCATCTTTGTAGTAGGGGCAGCACAGGCGGTCGTTGATGTAAAATCGGTAATTCGGGTTCATTGTCAGTTTATTTTTCTTGTAAGGTTCTTGTATCGTATGACTGTACGGCCTTTCGCGTCGGTATACACCTGGCGTTCGGACATCTTCCGTAGTTCCGTCAGAATATCGCCCAGCTTGCGATCATCATTCGTGTTGCTAACCACAACGGAGGCCGGCGGGGCGGCAAATGCGGCCCGGATGTACGTCCGGTCGAACTCCCCGCGGTTGAGCGAATTGATGATCGCGGGCAGTTCCGAGCGGTATTTACGTACGCCGGCCTTGTTCACCACGGCGAACATTTCCCCGCCCTCGACCCGGCGTTCCTTGCCGGTCTTGGGGTTGATGCCCAGCGGTACGTCGTTGCCGCTCTGATGGCTGCCGCCGTCGATAAACTCGTAGGTACCGTCACCGTACTGCTCCGTTCCGTTCGAGGATTTGGCGAGTTGCGAAGCCTTGATCTTGGCCGCACCGAATGTCGCCCACATGATAGCGATAGCGGGAATCGCCAGCCACGGCAGGACAAGGGCGCCCCAAATTGCGGCCGAAGCCGTCACCAGGCTCGAAATCTGCTGCAAAGTTTCGATCTGAGCCTTCTGTTTCTGCGCCTTTTTCTGCTCGGCGATAGCTTTGGCTTGGTTCTGCTTCTCCATCGCAAGGCGTTTCTCCGCTTCGGTCTGGCTGTACGCGAGGCCGTTGGCCTTGGCCTGCATTTCCGCATCGAGGGCCGACTGCGCCGCCGTAACGCGCTCGTTGGCCGCATCGACCGCCTGCTGCGCCATTTCGATCTCGGCATCGAGTATGGCGGTCATCTGCTCCAGGGCGAAAGAAACGCTTTCGGAAATTGCCTGTTTCTTCTCATCATCGAGATTGATACCCACAACGTCCCAGAAATCGCGCGGCCTTTTCGCCTTTTCGAGTTCGTTATTTGTTTCCGCAAGGGCATTTTTGACAATGGCGACATCTGCGTCCGACACGACGCCGCCATATTGCCGCATCATGGCGAGCACCTTTTCCCAGCGCTCCTTTTCCGCCTGCAACCGCAATACGGTCTTTTCGCGTTCGGTGGCCTTCAGCGCTTCAATTTCGCTGTTACGAACCGCAAATTCCGTGTCGATGCCGGAAATACCCGACTGCAACCCTTGCTGGCTACTTTGGAAGCGATATTTCGCGTTTATAGTATCCTCATCCTGCCGCTGCTCTTTGGGGCGGGACTTGTTCTCCAGCAATTCGATTTGACGGGCATTTTCGAGCATTTCACGCTGAATACGAATATACTCGGCACTCCCCTCCTGCACGGCAGCAAGCCGGTTTTGCAAGGTTTCCTGGGTCAGCTGGCGGGTTTCAATGGCATATTGGTTATCGAGCTCGATCAAGGCGTCGTTTTTCGCCTTTTCATTGGCAAGGACGGCATAGGCGTAATCCTTCCACAAATCGGCATCGCCCTCGGCAAAGCCTTCTATTTTATTATACCGTCGCTCCAGCTCGGCCTCCTCCCATTTGGCGTTGAACTCGATGGTCGCACGGCGTTTGGCATAACCTTCCTGCATCGCATCGATCTGCAACTGCTCCGACTTTTTCGCAGCATCGAAGGAATATTTTTCCTGACGCTCGGCCGCCCGGGCCTCCTTGTCCGCCCGGGTCTGTTTACGGCGGGCGGCAGCTTCCTCGGCCTTGCGCTTCCGTTCTTCCTCCTTACGGAGTTTTTCTTCGGCTTTGTTCGTATCGAACGGCGTCAATCCTGCACCCTTGATAGCAGCTTTACCGGCATCTTCGGCAGCCGCCTGAATTTCAAAATATCCATCGGCGACACCCTGTAACACAGCTAACTCACTTTTCAGCGAGGTCACAACATCTTGTTCCATCCGTTCGCGCTGTTTATAAGCCTCATATTCCGACTGGGTCACTTCGCCGCCGACAATCAAGGGTTCGGTCGATAACCGCCCCGAATTTATTAGGCCTTGTGTGCGCTCCAGTACCTTTTGAGCGTCTGCCAATTCTAATTCCTTTTGGATGATCTTTTCATTTTGAGCCACAGCCAAATTGCGAGCAGCAGCCGCGCGGGCTTGTTCTCGCAACGCTGTAATCATCGCATCCGAATTCGACACGAACGCAATTTGTGCGTCGTTAGCATCATTGATAGCGACTCCCAAATTTCCGAATTCTGTCTGGTTTTCCTTGATCCATGTTAATTGCTCGTCTGCCTTGCCTTTTAAATTATTCCACTCTCTTTGCAGTTCACGGTAGCGTACAATATTTTCTGCAAGCGGTTTCGCACTACTTGAAATAGCTTTATTTACATCGCCAAACATTTGTGTCATAGTCCGCATCTTGGGGGTACCACCGAACAGCTGAGAGAAAAAGTTCCCGATCTCCTTGCCGTAAGCGGTCACCAGCGTAATACCCACAACAAGTGCAGTTTGCCATGATACTATTGATTTCAGCAACTGTTTCCAAACCGGAACACCTTTCTGCCCGGATGCCAACAGTGCCTCATTGGCAATTCGCGCACGATGCACCTCGTCAATAAGCATCGGCAGGTTGTTGGAGATCGCCAGAAAGAATTGCCGAAGCGACATTGTCAGCGACGGCAATTCGCGCGCTACCTGCTGAACCTGATATTGCAGCGGAGTGAATGCGCCGCCATAGTTTCCGACATTCCGCTGGTAGTTTCCGATCGAAGCGTCCAATTTCTTCATTTCGGAATCGAGCAAGCCGATGTTCTTGCGTGTAGCTTCACCCAGGGGCGAATTACGCTCGGCAGCCGTCATATCGCGGTAGGCCATACGAAGCCGGCCGAGCAGTTGCGACATCTCGTTCATCGAGCCGCCCGCGGCCTGCATCTGTTTCGTTTCGGCATTCAGGGACTGTTGCAACTGCGCAGAGGCCGTTTTGTGCTCCTGCTCGGCACGGATGATCCTCTCGCGCCGTGTCGCAGCCTCTTCGGCTGTAAGCATGCCGTCCTTTTCCACTTTGGCGAGGTTGGCCTTCTGCTGGCGCAATTTCGCCAACGCGGCCTGTTCGGCGGCAAGCTGCTTGATGACCTCAGCCCGGGTGCCGAGTATTCCTTCGACAATCTCGTTAAGCTCCTGCGTCGTTTTCGCCTCGGCCTGTGTGGCCTTGGTTTCTTCCTGCGTGGCCGAAGTCAATTCTGCTTTCTGCCGGCGGAGCGCAACGATCTCGCTTTCGAGTGCGGCGGCCTCCTTCTTCATCTCCTTGTAGGAGCGGGAAAGCCGGTCGGCCTCGACGGCAGCCTCCTGCGCCGCACGCTTTTGTTCGTCGGTCGTGCCGCTCAGCTTACGCAGGCTCTGATCCAGGGTGTTCGCCTTTTTCTGTATCTCGTCGATCGACTTGACGTACTTGTCGCGCAGCCGCTCCAGGTCAGCAATCAGTTTGTCGATCGTGCCGTCGTCCTGGAACAGATCGCCGGTCTTTATCGGGTTGTTCACCTCAGCCATGATAATGTCAGTTTACTCGTCTTCGTAATTTCTTGGCCTCGTTTTTCATGTATGCGAGGGCCTGGTAAAATTCCAGCACCGTCATGTCCCGGGCGTCCATCTTCATGGACTTCGAAACGAGCAGCATGATGTCGGTGTAGTTCTTGTCGAACAGCACATCGGCGCCTTTGACTGTCGAGAATGCCTGCGGGGGATTCTGCATCAGGATGAAATCGTCGATGCGGCCGATGTCCTCCGAAGCGTCCTGTTCAGTAGTTATTTCCGAAAGAACCAGCCGCGTGCGCCGGATGATCCTTTCGGTCGCATCTTTTTCATGTACGTCGTTAAACGTAGCCGGGAAATAAACAGAAAGGTCTTCGCTGATTTTTTTTTTGATCGCCTCGGCGAGCCGGGAGATCACAGTATGTTTCACATCGTCCAGCAGGGCCAGCGTTTCGTTCAGCCCCTCGTCGCTCAGGTCGTCGCGCGGCCGACCGTCGACCTCCGCCACCAGCGCAGCAAAGGCCATATGCCGGGGCGATACGCCCTGCACGATATAGTAGAGGTTGTTTCGCATGTTCTCCAGCTCCTGCAAAGCCTTCGCGGGGTCTTTGGGGATATACGATGCGATCCGTGCCATGTGGACATCCACGTCCGAGAAGTCCGATCCGATACCCGTGTCGTACAGCAGGCATTTGTTGAACCGCTGGAAGCGCCTGATCGGCATTTCGTCCACACCCTCGTATAGTTTCACGGTGTGCCCGCGGAATTGTTCCGTTCTCATAGCAGCGCGCGGGTTATAGGGGTGGACATGAAGGGTATGAACAGCAGCGCCGCATCCCACATAATAACCGCTGCGACGACGGACAAGACGACGGCCACCCACCAGGACAGGCAGTAGTCGCAGCTGAAAAGTTGCGACACGAACCGCGGCGCCGTGGCGACAACCAGCTCGCGCAGTCCGGTCGTGATGAGGAAGATGATTATAAACGCAGCAAAGAGTGCTACGCAGAACATAAGGCAAATAAAGGCTATCATATCAACTAATGGTTTAAATTATTTTTGCGGAACCAGGAGCAGCCGCCTCTTAGAATCCTTGAGTGCGCGTCCTTGGTTGTCGTAGAGTTGGTCGGTGGCAGCGGCAGGCACGCATTCTTCCGACAGTTCCAGTTCGCCTTCGACGGCGAAGCCCCCGTAAGGCACCATCAGGTACTGCGTGTCCACCTCGGAGAGGGTATAGCCGCGGTAGATGTTCTCGTGGCGCTCGTATACTTTCTCGACCCACAGCCCGCCGTCGGAAAGGGTCGTTTGCCCGAGCACGGCCAGCACGTCCATTTTCAGCTGCTCGCGGTTGCTCACACCTGGCCCCCAGATCGTCCGCTCATCGAACCACACCACCAGACGGAACGGCGTGAAGAATTTGTTCGGCATGAAGCGGTTGTACTCCGGAAACCGGTAGGCGTCCGGCACGTCGAAGAAACTGAAATTTCCCAGGCGCGCATCGGGCAGCATCGACAGGTATTCCGTGTCGCCGGTATAGATGGCCGGCATGTAGTAATCGCGGCCCTGTATGCGTTTGACGATGCGCTGCGCCTTGCCGTAGGCGTGCGTAAGCCAGGAAACATTCGTTTCCAAAGCCGTTTGCAACTGCCCGAGCACCTTGTCGAGCAAAACCGGATTTTCATTCATTTTCTATTGTTTATCGTTTCCACAAGTTTTTCACGCAGGAACGGCAGGATATACGACCGCACCAGGTCGTCGAGGTTCTCGCGGTTCAGGCCGAATATCTCCTTTCCGTATTTGCGCACCAGATCGTCGGTTTTCCAGTCGGAGGCCGTGATCTCGAACCCATCGTCCGTATAGCGGATATAAAAACTGCTTTCGAAATCGCCCGTATCGCGCAGCGTTACCCGGTTATAGGGCTGGCCGCGGATCCGCTTCTCCTCGACGGTGACCGGAGAATAGGGCTGGTAGTCCGCGATCGACACGCCGAGGCGGTTTTCGCCCCTTTCGAACAACTGCTCCTCGGCATTGGCATCGATTACGACCGCCTCGTTCTCCCGTACGCATTCGAGCACGTAAAAATCCTTGCGCTGCATGAAATCACGAAGGGCGTTTATCATGGACTGAATCGGGTTCATTGTTCTAAAGGTTTGTATTTTCCCGGGGTAAAACACCAACTTTCAGGAGTCAAATTGTTCTTTTCGTCACATTCCAGCGACCGAGCCGTAACGCACGCCGCCATTGTGGCAAGGCAGGCAGATGCGCGACATCCCGGCCGTATCGAGTTGCAGGGACTTGTACGCCCGGGCCAAATCGGCGACCAAGCCCGAAGGCCGGCCGGCGGTGTTGCCCTCCAGTTCGAACAGGATGTCCGTCCGCGTGATGTTCGACTGGTTGCGGTTGATCCTCACATTGGGATTGTAGGCCATCGTACGCAGTGCGTTCACCGCAACCTGCTTGGCTACGACCTCCGCGAAGTTCATGCGCTGCTCGACGATGAAGTCGGTATAGTCGCATTCGATCGTCACTTCGAGATTCATCCCATAGTTGCGCGTATAGGTGTAGCCCATGCGCGCTATGTCCCACAATTCGGGGTTCCGGGCAAAGTCCGCCTCTGCGCGGACAGCGAAGGGGTAAATCTCCAGGTATTTGTGGATCATCTTCCACAACTCGTATTCCCCGCGCCGGCAGGCACAAGGCTGTTGCGACCAGTCGCGGTTCAGGTTCACGGCCTGCATCTCTGCGGGCAAGTCCGGCTGGTTGTAGCACACATACCACGACCCGCCGGCATTCCCCTGCTGCAAATAGGGCATGTAGCAGTCTTTCACCGGGAACCACTGATACCCTACTTTGGCCTTCACGTCGAACTGGAAGGTATACACCGGTTCGAGCAGGCTCGAATGGAACACGTACACCGTTACCGGGCCGCTGCCGGTCATTTGCAGGCCGATGCGCTCGATTTTCGTCGTAACTCCCAATGCGCGGATCGGCACCACCTCGTACCCGACGACCTTGCCGGTGCTCTGGATCGCATCGGCAATACGCCCGGTGCCGTCGAAAAACGCCCGCTTGTCGAGCAGGCTCTTCGCCCTGTTATCGACCGCATGACCGTTGATGAAGGTCTGGACGGCCAACGCCACCCCCGACTGGCGGATCGAGCGCAGGAATGCGGAAAACGGATCGTATTTCGACCAGTATTCGCCATCGGACAACGCGGCACCCGTGCTGTCCTGCAAAGCCTCGTACAAATCCTTATTGTCCTGAGGGTTCGCAACGACATCCCCGGCCCGATATTGGAAACCGGCGTCGTAGACCGCGTAAGTCACGGCAGTCCGGTCGGGCATGCAATGGTACAGGTTCTCCAGCGTCAGGAGCGGATGCACGTCCTGAAAGTAAAGGCCGCTGTCGGATTGCGTCAGGTCTTCGTCAATCCGGTAGGCCGGATTCGGGTCTTTGCGCCATCCGACGAGCCCCGCGAGCGCGCTCTGAATTTCGGGTATTCTATACATTTCCAGTTTAATAAGAACGGGGGCAGGGTACTACCCTACCCCCGTCGGTTGAACTTGTGTGGTCGATTACGCTCCCGCCACCTCTTTCGTGTTCACGGGCGATTCGGTCGGATTGACTACCTGCACCGGAATCGTCGTCACGGGCGTCATGGTCGATTTCAGGATGTCGAACTTCATGATCGGGTTGGCGATCTCCGCAGGGTCGGAATTGTAAGCCACCATGTAGGCCACGTCTACCGAGAAGCCGTAGTACTCCTTGTGTACGCACTTCATGTCGGCCGAAGCAGCGCCGGCAATACCCGAGTAGTCGCCTACGCTGTCCTTGAAGAATGTACCGACGGGAATGTTCAGGACGGGCAGCGTCGAGACATCCCACTCACCCATCGGGCCGAGGTCGGTACGACGCAGGGCTTCGCGATCCACGCGGAACAGCATCCCCACGTTGCCGTGCTCGACGGCATAACCGCTCGCATAGGCGCTGGATTCGTTGGCGACATTGTTCGTGAAGTGGAAAATCTTGTTCAGGTACTCGTTGCGCTTGTCTACATCGTTGTAGAGACCGTGCTGCGCGAGTTTCGTCACGAGGGCCTGAATTCCTGCGTTGCCGACGATGTGCATGCGGCCGAAATAGTCGTTTGCAGCCATCATCGCGTCGAAATCGGCAAGGGCATCCTCACGCTGCACCCACGGCACCTGCACCGAGTTTCCCGCCTGCGTGTAAGTCAGCAGTTCTTTGAACACCTGCGTTTTGTTGGCCGAAAGAGCCGCGACCGCACCGACATCGAGCGTGTCGGCCAGCTTGTAGAGGTACTTCAGGAACTTGCGCTCCCAGTCCTTCTGGATTCTGATTTCGTTGTTGTCGTACAACGTCGGAACCATCGTGAATCCCCACGCATACGTTACGAAGGTAACGTTTACGAGTTTCGACGTATTCTCGTCGTCGGCGATGTCGCAGCTACGGACATTCGAAATGGTTACTTCACCGTCGTAGTCGATGACGGGGATTTGCACTTCGCGGCCGTTGGCGGCGAAAACACGCTCACGCAGTTCGTCGGTGATGATCCCATCGCGGGCGTAGGACTGCTCGACGAACAGGTCAAGCGCACCGTAACGGGACGGGCGGGCCATATTCTTGTCGAGGTCGGAATTAACCCGCAGATTCTGCATTTTTGTTTCGATAAGAGACATAATAAAAAATTTAAATAGTTAATACTTTCGAAGCCGACCCTTTGCCCCGTTGGTTATCGTTTTATCTGAGAGGTAGCTCCTGGACTTTGTTCTCCGCTCGAATCTTACTGTGCTCATCTGTGAATTCGGGCGTCCCTTTCACGAACCCGTCACGGCAAAGCTGCTCGACGATCATCTCGTCGGCCTCTACCTGCGTACGGGCACCTCCGATGTCGTATCGGCTGCCGCCTGCATTCCCCGGCGTGGCTTTTGTCCCGGCACCGGCCTGCTTCTGTCCCTCGGCCAGAATACCGAGCGCCGAGAGTTTCTGCGTGAGAAGCTCGGCCGCGGTGAAAGGCTGCAGGCCGTTGGCCGGGTTGTTGAGCTGCACCCCGTTTTCGTCCTTGAAGACCAGGCGATGGCCGCCGTTGCCGTCGGGGATGAACTCGGGTTTATGAGCCGTTTCCATCTCCTTGACGATGTTCTGCACGGCCAGGTCGGCCACAGCCTGCGGAATCTCGGGTTTGAACTTGAGCGCCGCGGCTGCTCCCTTGATCTCGTAGCCAATTTGCAGCGCGGTCATCTTCGATACGCTCTCTTTTGTCAGCTTATCCAGGTCGGCCTTCGTGTCAGCGTAGAGTTTTTTGGTGTTCTTCAGCTCGGCCTCCTTTGCAGCCAACTGAGCCGAAAGGTCGCCGGCGCCCCCGGCCTTCAGTTGCTCTCTCAGCGCATCGCGCTCGCCCGTCAGCGCGGTGACTTTCTGCTGGAACTCATCGGACTTATCGGCTCGGCGCTTGATCTCGCCGGCCGCGCGCTTGAGGTAGTCGTAGGTCTTTTCCCCCTGCTGCTTGGCAATCCCGGTCGCTGCCAGGATGTCGGCATCGTAGTCGCCGTGCAGTTGACCGATCCGGTTGGCTATTACGGTGTTCTCGTCGTTGCGCGAAAGCGTTTCGATCAGGTCGACCTGTTCGTCGGAGAGCCCGGCAAGGGCTTCATTCGCCCGAAGCGTTTCTTTTGTAAGTGCCATAATTTATTTTCCCTTTATAAATTCGTGTGATTACTGCTCCTCCTCCGAATCTTTATCGGACTGTCTCTCCCCCGCGCTCTCGTCCGGCTTCCCGTCGTCTTTCTTGGTTGCCGGTGCAGGTGCTTCTCCCGCACGGATGACCGTTACCGGCGTAGGAGTTGCCGGAAGTTGCGCCTCGGCCAACGTCTTCGCCGTGGGCATGTAAAGCAATTCGACCGTGTAGCCCTGCTTATAGAGCTGATCCTTGACTTTGGCGTACTCGCGGACGCCGAATTTCTGCATGCGGGGACGTGAGAGTTTCTGCCCCGTCCGTTTGTCGTAATTAGGCTGTTCCAGTGTTACGTGGACATAAGCCTCATCGCCCGGAGCCGGTTTAAACGGCTCCTGCGCCTTCCCTGTTTTGTTGTTCTGTGCCATAGTTTCTCAAAGCGTTAGTGATTCGTTGTATTTTGGTGTCGTGTGGAATGTTCACGCCGAAATCGACTACATTCATATTCTCCCGTTCGAAGCGTGAGATAAAGGCTGAAAAATTCAGTTTCACAGCCAAATCAGCCGGGTCGGCCAGCCCCTTGTCATTGAGTTCCAGCAACTCGCTGCGGGTCAGGTGGCGGTATGGTTCCAGCTCCGAAAGGATCATCATGCGTTGCAGTTGCAACGGATCGTTCCGGTACTCGGTTTCGATGATCTTGCGAGACAAGGCATCCAGCTCGGCGTCCGAGGCGCCCTGCTCCTTGGCCTTGGCGTAGCGGGCCCGAAGTTCCGATGCGGTAGTCAGGTAGAACTCAGTACCCCAGTCGACCGTCGCCGACGTGAAACCCGAACCGTAACGCAGGCGGCAGACCGTTTCGTCGACAAACCGCTGGGCGTTCTCGAAATTACGCTTCACGGTCATAAGTACCGTCGTGCGGTTCTCAAAGGACGCTTCGACCTGGCGTTCGTTGAATGCCTGGTCGTTGGTCGCTTCGTTATCCACGCCGACGCAGTTGCGGATGATGTTGCGCTCCATGCGTTCGACCTCCTCGACATTGTAATCGAGGGAATTGCGGTCGACCGTAAGTATCTGCACCGGATTGCGCAGGTCGGGGCCGTTGGGTTGCGGCACGGGAACCTCGACGAACGAGCCGGGGCCGCTGAGACGCTTGTTGCCGCACACCGGGCAGCGCTCCACGGCACCGGTCGCCGGGATGATCTTATAATTCCCGCTTTTGTTACGCAGGAACCCGCCGTCGCAATAATCCCCCGAATCGTCGTTGTGGAAGTTGCAATCCATTTCGAAACCCGAATACACCGGGTACGGCGCATAAAGGTCGAGGCATTGCTTCGATATGGCAAAGAACAGGTACCAATCGAGCGCAGCGAGCTCCTTCGACAGCGGACTGCGCTTGACCTCCGGTTCGCGGAGGTTTACGGGCGTCGTCCAAAAGAAGCGGGCGGGGCAATAGCCCAGTGCGTGCGGGTTATCCACGAGCAGTTCTCCGACGTTGCCGTCCTTTCCCTTGCGGAACAGACGGTAGCGCTCCTCGTCGAAAACTGCGATCCGGTCGTCACCGACCTCGAAAATGATCCATTCGAAATTCGAGAAGCCTTGCTTCGTACGGTCGATCCGGAAGTCGATCACTCGCTCGATCGACAGCCAGTAGAAATACGGCTCGGGCAACTCTCCGACCTGCACTTCGGGCACGTCCACGATCAACACCGAGTTGATCCCCGTCTGAAAGTGTTCGAACCCGTCCGTCTGCCACACCGTAGGCTCGTCGAGCCTCTCGGCACGGTATTTCTCCCAATCGTCCCGCTGCGCATTGTCCCGGAATTGGTAGGAGAAAACCGGATTGCGCCCGTCGAATACGCGGCTGAGTTTGTCGAAAATAACCCCCGTCAATTCATTCGTCTTGACCGGAAATCGAAACAGCGAGAGGAACGTAACGAACTTGTCGTGCGGGATCAAACCTTCGACCCAACCGAGGAACTGCGTTGCCATCGCGCCCATTCGGTACTGGTCAAGGTTCGTTTCCGCATGAAATCGGATGCGTTCCTGCTGCCGGATAGCCTTATGCTTCGTCCCGCCGTGGTGCGGCGTTCTTATCCGGTCGCGTATTTCTTCGATGCTCAATCCCATTTGCAAGGGTGAATGTGAAGGGTGAATCTTCGGGTAATTTCCAGCCGCCGTTGCGCGGCATGCGCAGGAGCCTTTCGGCATGCTCCATCGAGTACTCCCGCTTCATGCCGTCGGCGGTAACGAGCGTCACTTTCGTTTCGCGCTTCATGGTTTCCGGGAATTTATTCGGCAGCGGCCACAAGGTCGCGCAGCGGGTTGAAGTCGGCAGGCTCGACAATCACGAAATCGTCCGACCACCCGGGCAGGAACGAGAACGAGATATTGTTGCTGTCGGGGGCTTCGAATCCGCCCAGCCCCTTATCCGACACGAATACCGACTGCACGGGGATCGGATAATAAGCCGTCTTAGACGGTTCGCCCGCGGTCGTTTCCTTGCGACAGCCGATGTTGCCGTGTTCATCCACCAGGTAGACACCGACATTCTCGCACATCAGTTCCTTCATGGCCTTGATCGTGTCCTGCTGAGATCGCAGAATTTTAGCCGTGAAGGCCGTCGGATTCGTGCCGAGGATGATTTCGACACCGCCGACGGTGGCATTGCCGCCGCCATACGTGCGGGCCTCGCCCGGTTCTGCCGTGGGTTCGACGATAAACGGCGTGATGACGGCCTTCGTGCCGTCAGTCGCCGACAGGAGCGGCGTCCAGGACGCCAGTTTGGTAGGGTCGGCGATGCTGTTGAGCTCGTCGCCCGATTTGTAGATGCGCTGGAAGATCAACTTCTGCACCTGCCCCATGCTCTCCGGGCAATCGTGTACCGGAATAGTCTGAAGCGATGCGCCGCGCGGACAACCACAATTCATACGTGAAATAAATTTATCGGTTAAACATCCGGGCGACCCTTAGCCCATTTTCATCACAAAGGAAAATATTATTTTGAGGCAGATCGGCGTCAATTCCGAACTCTTACGCCGCGCGTCGGTTTTCGGGTGCCGTTTTCACACTCGGCGATACCCGTAAGCACGTCGGCAACCTCATCGTGCGCGTTGGCCTTGAAGATACGTTTGAACGAAACGGCATCCGCATAGAACCGCGGCCAGCGCTGCGCCCAGTCGTAGGGCATGACGATACACTGCTTCACGGTGGGGGCATAGGTGAGGATGCGCGATTCCTTGTTGCGCGACTGGAAGAACGGCGTGATCTCCACGCCGGGGCACTTCGAGCGGAGTTTGCGGGCGAAATAGCCGCCGCCGTTGTTGCTCTCGATCATCGCGGCCCGCGTCTGGCTCCTGGAAAAAAGCATCGGCAATAACTTCTCCGCTTCGTCGAGGTCACTGCCCGTATACACTATGTCGGTGACGTAACATTTGCAGAATCCGACGCCGTCGACGACTTCGGCGGCGCCGACGCGGTACGAAACGGACAGCGTATTATCCGTGCCCGTATCGGCAATATCCGTATAGTTTTTATTCCCGAAGGTTGCGGGCAGCTCCGTATAGGTCTGCCACTCCCGGCCATAGAGCGCCCCTGCCTCGTTATAGGGGTTGCCCTGGCACATGCATTCGAATATCTCCGGGGCGAGTTTACGCGAGTTCAGAAGCCGTTCCAACGAATGCCGCTGCGGCCACAGGGCCTCTCCGACTTGCCGGGGGTCGAGCTCTGTCGGCTCGCTCTCCTTTATCGCCTGGAAATTGATCTTCGCCCAGGCATCCGCGGGGAAATTGTCGAGCTGCCCCCACGAGGTAACCTCGATCACCTTGTCGTGCTTCTCCAATCGGCCGATCAGGTCGTCCTCATGCCAACGCGTGAATACGATAAGCTGCTGGCTGTCGTTGTGCAGGCGGAAGTTTGCAACGGAGGTGTACCACTCCCAGCAGGATTCCCGGATAACGGGAGAATTACCCTCCTCCGCATCCTTATACAGGTCGTCGATTATCAGGACGTCGACGGGATTGCCCGTAAGACCGCCGCCACGGCCGACACTCAGCAGACTACCCCGGTGGCCGATGATTTCGAACTCATTCGCGGTGTTGATCGCATCCTCCGCCGAGGTGCGCCCTTTGCTGATACGTGTATCGGGAAACAAGTCCGCGTATTGCGGGGTTCGCATATAACGCTGAATCTCTCGGTTGAATTTCTTGGCCTTTCCGTCATTGTAGGAAGCCACGGCAATACGGGCATCCGGATTTTGGCCCAATATCTTGGCCGGAAGCAGACGGGTCGAACCTTCGCTCTTACCATGTTGCGGAGGAATCGACACGATCAACTTTCTGATCTTCCCCGTAGCGAACCTATGCAGGATTCGGTAGTAGACGATATGGAACTGCGCGAACTCCAGCCGCGGGTTGACATACTTGGCAAAAAGCCCGAAAATATTCCGAGCTTTCTCCATACGCCATTGGCTGAGGGTATTTGCGTCTATCTTCATTCCAAAACATCGTCCGACAGGAATTGGGCCTTCTGCTCGGGGGTCATGCCTTTGAACGGATTGTCCGGGCTGGCCGGGCGGAACTTTACGGCCTGCTCGTCCTCATAACCGTGGTTATTCTTCAGCAGGAAGATTGCGGCAGCGGCACCGCACCCGCCTTTGAGCATCCTTACGACCAAATCCCGCTGTACCCGCATACGCGCTTTTTTTACCGTAGGGAAAAACTCAGAGTATGCCTCCAGCTTGCCATAGTTGAGAATCGTTTTCCTGTCTACCTCAAGAGCCTCGCAAAGCCCCTCGATGGTAAGCGGTTCGTCTTTCTTCTCACACGCGGCGAAATAAGCATCGATGGCCGCCTGCATATCCTCCGGGCTGGAGAACTTACGCGGGCGCCCGATCTGTTTCTGTTCCTTATTTGCTGCCATAATGTACGATTTGTAGCGGGGATGGGATTTGAACCCACGACCTCCGGGACATGAGCCCGGCGAGCTACCGCTGCTCCACCCCGCAATGATTCCGTTTCAATCCGGAGGCTAAAATACAACGCTTTTTGAGTACCATCGGCTATCGGGAGGAGCCCCCCGAATTTCGAAGCCGTTTTATCCGTTTGGACAAAAACGGATTCGGCATGCAGTCGAGCGATCCGAGATGCTCGGATTCAGCCTTGTCAAGCTTTGCCGCCTTTTTCGGGGCCTTTCCCCGGGCGCCCTTGTTATGCGGGATGTGCCCTTTCTGAAATCGGCCGGGCAGCTGCTTGCACCCTTCGATGAAAGCCTCGGATTTTTTCAAACCCAAGCGAGCCGCACAAACGGCCACGGCTTTCGGCGACCGGCCGAACAACTCGGCCAGGGCCTTATTGAAAAAAGTCGGATATAACCGCGTCATTTCATACAGTTCTTCGCGCGTCCATTTTTTTACCCTACTCATTTGCAATCCTCCAAATTAATCACTACCTTTATTCCTGCGTGTAGGGGTGATCCGAAAGGATTGCCTCTTTTTTTCGCACCAATAGAACAATTATTTAGGATTTATTGGGCTTTATTCCTGGGAGAAATAAAACCTTTAGAACAATCCGCATCCTCAAAATCATCGACGACCTCTCCCGAATGCTCCCGACAAAATCCAATGGAGCGCACTTCCGGGCCTCTGGCATCTTCGAAGACTACAACGGCAACATCGTCTTCTGTACGGCATCCAACGAGCCTACACCCACTGGGAACACAAATTCGCACCTCCAAAGATTTATTCATCATTTCTTTGTTTTTCCAGTTCTTCAATAAGGGCTTCGGCGAGTTCAATAGCATTTCGGGCATAGTTTATACAATCAGGTGCCCCATCTTTGGGCCAACTCCTTCCGGCAAATATTCCCATCATCGCCTGCCCGGCATACACCCTCCGCCAGTACTCCCGGTCAACTGTTAAGTTTTCCTTAAAAGTTGGATCAACCTTTTCGGTGGCTTCGTCGATATGGTTCCCGTACTCTCCCCGCGCCAGCTTCTCGGCGTAGTCGTCGTCGCGCATCCTCAAGTCATAACTGGAATTTACCGACCCTGGATAGTATCGGCCATTTTCACAAAAGTACAGTGTACCATCTCCGTTATCTGCTTCCAGCTCAGCCGCAATAGGCTGAGGAACTCCACAGAATGAATGATCGCTATCAAACGATATTATTCTCACCAACTTACCCGCCTTCGTGCACACGGCCGCACCTCGCTTGGCGGCTCTCAAGTCAAAATCTTTCATATTTATTTCAGTTTTTCGAGATTTTGCGAGAATCTCGCTATTTCAACAATAGTTTCTCTTTCAGGTTCCAAACCCGCATACACCCGAGCCGGGCCGCGGTGAGTTGTTCTTCAAGAAATAGTTTGCGACCTCCCCTCCTCGAATAACCGCCCGGCAGCTGATGTATTGATCCGCCTTCGGAATAGTATAGTACCGACGGAATAGCTATATATTTCCCTTCGGAACAGTAGTTTTCCTTTAGAAACTCAAACACGCGATCTTTAATGGATTCCGGCACGCAAAAATGGAAATGATACACGCGAGGATCGTTGTGTCCGTGACCTTTCTTGAAATCCGCCTTGAAATCCTCCCATGACCGCTTGATCTCTACCTCAGTCAGGTACCCCGATTTGGTGATAATCACTAAATCAGCCTCGTAGTTGAGTAGTCCCCATGAAAGATTCGGGATGAATATATCCTGCCTCTTGTTCCAAATCCCGCTATTACGCAACGCGATCTGAATTTCATCTACTGTCAGTTTGGTGTCCATACCTTTGCTATTTTACTAATTCAAAAAGTGTTTTATCCTTCGCTATCGTCCCGATTTTCACCCGTTCCGCCTCTTCTTTGGTATCGAACTTTAACACCATTCCTTCGCGTATTGGGCATCCATTATCCCGCCAGAGTACATAAACCATAAGACACCACTTGTCATCCCAAAACGTGGGCGTCCCGTATACCTCAGTCACGTAAGCATATATTTTACGGGTGACTATTTGACAGATCAAATCGCTCATTTCACCAATTCAAATTCGTAAGCCACCACCCACGGGTTGCGCCCCCAAGTCCCACGGCCGGACACCTTGTCGATAAGCGCGGCGAAAGCTTGCCTGGGTGTATTGAAGGTTTCCTCGTACTCATGCCCCGGTAAAGCAAATAATTCGTATGGACGCCCCCCGGTCTTAAAGTAGGTCACATCCACCACCCCTTCTTTCATACACTCCTCGTCCGAAATACCCTGCAAGCGCTCGCAACGGACGCCGGTGATGCGAATGCGGTAGGGCATCAGTTTGGCGCTGACGAACATTTTATTGCGCCAACCGGCGTGTTCTTTTGCAAGCTGCACACCTTCTATGGGGTATTCCGGGTCAACCCCTGCATTCTCATAGCTCTGCGCTACGGCCACGATCTCGCCGACCTTGTAGCGGCATTTATGGCGAAAAATCTCAACCCCTTGACAGCACATTACGATCCATCCAGTAGCTTCCTCATAAGTGAAATCTTCGGCTGCGGTCGCGGCCAGTTGAAATTGTTTGCCGCCTTCTATGCGGCGCGTATTGTTTTTTATCTCGTCAATGACCGCATATGTCAGTCCGTAGCGGTCGTTAAACATCATCTTCTGCATGGTTATTCTTGTTTGAGGTTGTTAATTCGGTCGATCTCGGCGGCGATAAGGGCACCGGCCTCGGCAAGGAGGTTGACCGCCTTTACATTTTTGGAAGGGCGTCCGGAAAGTTCAACCAGCATTTCTGCGCGCGCAACCATCTTGCATGCCCCCTCCAACTTGCCGGGCGCGGCAAATATTTTAGCACGCTCTTCCGCAATCAGCTCTATTCCAGTTTTATTTTTCATATGGATTCTGTTTTAAGTCGTGAACGCTTATGGCCAGCCCTGCGTCGATCAGGCCGCGGTAGTCGAATTTAAGCTGGTGGAACATGTCTAAAATTGCGCTCATATCGCTATACCAAAACTCACTTGGCGAATATTTAATCCGGCAGTCGAGTATCAAACAGTCCTCGAAATCGCCATCCAACAGCTCCTTTAAGTGATCGGAAGGAATAAACGGCTTTCCGTCGTTGTAGTCCTTGTCCGTTATCTCCTTGCATAGGTCGGACATCGGCCGAAGGACGGGTTTATACCCCGCGAGCGAGAGCCCGAGCCGGGACATAAATTCAACGTCTATCCAACAAATTGCGCCCGTAGGATGTTGCCCAAGCAGGGGATAAGCCAAATACCCCGCAATGTCGGTGAGTGTAAGTTTTCGTTTCATCGTACGATTTCAATTATTTTAAGTCGTTCATCAATCTCAGGTAACAGATAATCTATCGCATCACCATCAACCGTAATGTCGTAGTCCTCGGCCCCGTTCTCGACCGCCCAGTCGTAAAGCTCTTTCGGTGTCATTTTCTCTTTTGTTTTAATTCCCTGACGCGGCGAAGAATATATGCCCTAATCCAGCGCTTGTAATGTCGACAATATATTTCAAAATCATTTGTTGCCCACAGGGATTCCGTTTCGGCTTCTTCCCTCAGCCGTTTCAGTAGTTTTGTTTTCATATCCTCTCAAATATTACATCTTCTTCATCCTCGCGCAACGCCTTATCGCAATTCATATGGACACAACTTTTCTTGTATCTAAGAGCGCAACCAACACATCTATCAAATCCCGCATCGGATCGCCGAACAATGTAAAGCCCTCGCCCTATGCTGAATATTGACCCTATCGTATAATATCTCCAATTTAGCACTTTCATAGCTCTCCCCGTTAATGAATCTTCGGGCGTTAACCCCGCGCCCTTTCAATGGGCGCGGGAATGATTAAACTGTGAAACTATTTCTTGAAAGCGGAAACCGGACGCACGGCGCCCGTGTTATACTTGTTGCTGTTGCCCACGATGCCCGTGGTGCCGGTGTAGAAGAACGCGCCGAAGGAATTGTACTCCGGATCGGGGTCGGCCTCGCTCGTCCAGTAGACGTTTGTAGCGGGCCTGCCGCCGATCTTCTCGAACGCTTCGTCGAGGCCCCGGAACCGGGCGTCGTACATTTCTATCGCCTCGTGGCGGGTTGCGCAGCGAAAGCCCTCGCGGTATTCGGCAGCGGCTTTCTGTGCGCCCTCGAAATTGAATACGCCCGGTAGGTCTTCTTTGGCGATTTCGAGCATCCCGGAATCGGTTACCAGTACGACCGTCTGTACTGTGGTCGGGTCTTCGCGTTTCATCCACTCGTCGAGCGGGTGCAGTTCGCGGTTTTCGTCGGGAATGTAAATCCCGTTTTCGATGTTGTTTTTCATTATTCAGTCAGTTTTTGGATAATATAATTCATGTAATAGCAGCTATGTTCGCCGCATGGAGTTGCCGTATTTGCACAAGTATTGTCTTTGAAATTTCGAAAGAAGCATACTTTTCTATGCGCCTCTATTGCCCTCTCACGCATCCGTTCCTCGGCTTCCTGCTCGGCAAGTTCGGCAGCTCGTTCTGCCGCCTGCTCTGTTACGTACCCGGTATACGGGTATCCCAATCCGTTCTCAGACAGATATTTCTCTGCTTTTTCGCTTTTCATAGTTGGTCACCTTTTGTGTTTTACTTTTCGATTCGGAATGCAGGAAATCCAGCCCCAGAACGGTATGCGTCGCTTCAAATAGTCCGGATCATCCTCGTAGTTGTATGCTTCGGTCTCGAAGCAGGGTAGTATTCTCTTGGTGATCGCGTGGGCAGGTATTTTGTCCGGGCCGAAAAATTCTGAACGCAATCGGTCACCGCATTGTAATTCCTGCTCAATCTTGGCAATGTAGTCGATCCGCTCTGGAGCCTGCCGGGCAATATTGAGGATATCCCGCTGATTCGCCATCACGCACGGCCAGCAGCCGACACGCTTGTAGGCCATCCGGTAAAGCGGGTTTGGCTCCAAACCTGCGTCGAGGATGTAATCGATCACCTGCTGCGCCGACCAGTCGAACACGGGCCGTAACAGATCGTCGGCGAACTGCGCCCGAAATGCCCGTACCTCCTTACCCCGGTAGGTGTGCTTCTTCGGTTTGCCCGCTTTGTCGTAGCCGTAAGGCTCGAAATAGTACTTGAAGTACGTACATTGCGCCGACATCTTAGCTCGCGCAGGGGATTCCGCACCTCTGATGCCCTGAATCATCAGCATATTATCCTGAACCTTGTCCAGTACGTAGTCGATGCAGGGCTTCGTCTTCAATTCCTCCGTGCAGAACCGCGCCCGCGTCGAAGGCCAACGCTTCTTCTGCCGCGCGAGATCGACCATCCCGTCGTATTTCTTCGACTTGAGTGTCACCAAATCCAAGTGGAGTTTATCCGCGATCCGGTTGATGTACTCGTAGGTCAGCGGATGCTCCCAGCCCGTATCGCAAAATACGGTCGTGAAATTCTTGGTGATATGCTCGCGTGTCCACAATAGCGCCGCAAGGCTGTCTTTTCCACCCGAAAAGGTTACTATGACTTTCATTCTTATCGTTCGTTTAAGGTTAACGATAGGGTTCCGGCAGGTTTTTAATCGAACAGCGCCCCTTGAACAGTAGCACCCGGACTTCTGATGGCCTCCGCCCACCGTTTATGAACAAATAGCCGCTCCCCCCGTTTTATCGTTTTAGTCGCCGAATAGGTGCACGTTTTGTCAGTACTCGCAATACACACGAAGTCATCCGGCATGTAATATTCCGAAACGAACACCGGGAAATCTCGATGTCGAATCCAGTCGAAAAATCGTTCATGGTCAAAGTCGTGCAAATATCCCGATGTGTTGGCATATGGCGGATCGCAGTATACAGTTGCATCCGACGGAACGGCAACATCGGTGTAATCCTTTCGGGATACTTGCAACCTTTCCAAATTTTGCAGCCTTTGCAGCCTTTGCAGCCTTTGCAGCCTTTGCAACCTTTCCAGCCTTTCCAAACTTTGCAAACTGTACAGACTTTCCAGGCTTTTCAAACTTTGCATCCTTTCCAGGCTTTTCAAACTTTTCAGACTTTCGTTTAAGGACGCCCACGGAATAGTTAACGCCGGTAAAATTTCTTGCAACTTCTCGTATTGCTCGGAGGTTGGCAACAGCCATTGAGATTCGCCAAAATAATGGCTACTCATCTGATTTCCAAGGTGTCGATTGACATCTTCTTGCGTAAGACCGGATAATTTCAGGGCATTCTGTAAATACCCCCGCAACTCCGTCGATTTGGCCCGAAAAACATCCTTATGTATTGATGCCGTGTTTAATGTACCATCGGCGTTGTATTGGGGTATCACACCGCATTCTTCGCACAGCTTTAACGCCTTTTGCGTAAGTTCTCCTATTTCTTCTTGGTTTTTTTTAAATTCCCTGATAAACCCATTCCATGCCATGCGTGCTTCGCCGGGTGTTTTCGCAAAAAATATCGCATGAAGGTGCTTTTTGAAGCGCTCTACTTCCGGAGCATACAAATAGGATTTCATATCATTCCCAAAACTCCAACACAGCCTCACGTAGGGGTCGCTATCTTTGAGGCGGAAGAAATCGTCCCGGCTGATCCATCGGTGCTCATTCTGATATTTCCCGGCAATAGCATCGCGGAATACTTGGGGGTATTCCGTAATATCGTTTGCTATGAATCGCTCGAATTTCCCGGACAGCATCGCGGCGTGAGTTATCGAACAACCTCCGGCAAATAAGTCTACAAATGTATGCGAATGGGGAAGGTTAGAGACAACCCACTTCGCAATGCTGTTTTTACTGCCCTTGTATGGTAATCCGTAGTTCATATTATATTCCAATATTATAGGTCGTTAAAGTTCAGGGATGGGTTCTGGCGGGAGGATAGGATTTTGTTCACACGCTCTATCTCTTCGTCGATCTCCCGCTCCAACCGCTTACTGTCGGTAAGAGCGGCCGATGAACGTGTGCGGAAATACTCCTTTTGCTTGGAGCGCATACGCTCGACCTTGCGGAAAAACTCGTGCGGGGTCATGACTTAGGAATTCGATAATGAAGTTTTTTACCCGCCCCGCAACGGTGATCCAGCACCTGACGTATCAAGTGCAGACGATTGGGTTGTTCCATGAACTCCACGAGAGATTTGTTTGCCACCGTAACATGAATTGTATCGCCCTCTGCATAGAGCCCGCGGAACAGAGTAAGCATCGGGCTGCAATCAACATTGGGATCGGCGGCAGAAACCGCCTCGTATACTTCACGCCAGACATCCGCTATGCCAGAGGGGCATTTGGCGGCTCCATCTTCCGGTCTCCATGACCTGAGCGCTGCGGCACGGTTTTTTATAGCATTTCCATTACCATCTACCCATCCGATTTTTTCATAGTGAGTGATGAATCGGTCTAATTCCAGAAGCGGGTCAATCAATTTTTTTTCGAACAAAATAATTTTTAAAAAATTCTCTCTCTCTTTGGCGCCTGCGGCAGATAGAGAAATAAGATTATATTTAGAATCAGATATAAGATTAGAATAAGAATAAGATTTAATAGGGTTTTCACTTTCTGCGTTCGGTTTTTCATCAACCGACGTATTTCCGTTCGGTTCTTCCGAAAACCGTTCGCTTTCCTCGGAAACCGTTCGGTTATTTTCGGAACCGTCCGCTTTGCAGGAAGGACGGCCGCCACGGGAGCCGTTCTCGCGGTTCTTGTCGCAACGAGCCTGATACTTCTCCGAATTGGCATCCAAGGATGCCTTGATGAAGCCGAAACACATCTGGGTAACCTGATCCATCTCCGGCAGCTCTTCGCCCGTAGAATAGGCGAAAATGGCCGTAAGAAGGTCACCACGCTGTTCGCGGCCGAGCAGCTTAATCTGCGGAAAGAAATCGTTGCGCAGGATGAACGTATCTATTTTTTGTTTCGCCATGTTATTTTCGATGTTGTTTCTGATGACATTCGCCGCAGAGGGTGATCAGTTTGTCCAAATGTTCGGCCTCACGCCCCACTATTGATTGCCCCTCCTCATCGTAGTAGGTCAGGTGATGTACCTCCAGCGTATAGGTCTTGCCGCAGAGCTGGCAGCGGTGGCCGTCGCGCAGGCGCACGCGGCGGCACACCTCCCGCCACTGAGGAGATTGCAATCCCCGAACATAGTTACTCCTCCGTCCCGGACGGTGCTGAAGCCTGCTCATGCAATTCGTTCATGTCTATGCCCAGCACATCGAGGAAAGCCTGCTTGTTGGTTTCCAGGTTGGCGAAAAGGCTCTGTTCGTCCCATGACGGAATTTTGTCTACCCGGCAAAGTTGGAATTTACCATCAATCCAGGCGTAATAGAGGTAGTGCCCGCAGAGAGCCATCCGCACGGTCGATTCGCCCGGCAGGTCGATCTCCTTCTCTCCGCGCTTGACCTGATAGACCAGATCACGGATTTGCGTGGTCACAGCCTGCAATTTCTCGCGGGCCTCCTTGATGATCGCCTTGCAAGATGCCTCGACTTCGGCCAACTTATCCTCCAGTTTGGGCTGTTCGTCCTCCATCAACTCTGAATAGTTAGCGCGGATCGTCGACAGCTCATAGTCGTCGAGCAGCCGCACCGCCTTTGCGCCGGTCATACTTTCGGCGATGAATTTCCCGGACAGGTGTTTCCGAATCTCTTCCATGTCCTTGGCCCCTTCGAAGATCACCTTCGGAAACGAGGCGTTTTTCGGCAATTTGAACTCCGGCGATTGCGGAGCGTAACCCTTCAAATCAATCATAATTTTGCAGTTTGTTGGTTGAAAAATTTCGTCAATGTCTTGTAATCGTTATCGGTAAGTTTTACCGTTGTGTGGCGTTCACGCTCCAGATTTTCGACCACCGGCAACCCGTATCGGCCGATAAGGCCGAGGCGGTAACCGGCCTGATTGCCATCCTTCATGCGGTTGCATTCCCGGCACTGGGCATTCACGTTGTAGATATTCCACCGCGTCGCCGTATGTGTCCGCGGGATGTAATGACCGGCATCGCATGTCGTGAAGGTAATCGGCCGGCCGCAGCTGATGCACCGTCCCGTCCCATCCCGGCAATCCCGGCGGCGGATGTAAATGCTGAAAGCCTTGTCAAGTATTTCCCGCGCGTTGCTCATGCTTCCGGCAGGTATTGAGGTAACAACTCCGATTTGATATAGTCCGGCAACTTGCACTGGATGATCCCGTAGGCGCCCTCTTCGGCCTTGGCATCGAAGCCTGGCCAGCAATTCGCGTCCCGGCACTGTTTCACGATGTCCATAGCCTGTGCGTATTTGTATTTTCCGACCTGCAAATCCTCGGCATCCCAGTAGAATACCGCAACCTGGAACGGAATCGTCGTCTGGGCCATAATCATCACCGTCGCCGTGAACTTGCGGCCCGTCACCTCGCTGGCAACTTTCAGGTACATCCCCTCGGCCAGCTCGTAGCGGAACTTGGCGCAGTCGCGCATGAACGCCTCGACGGAGGTAGCACAAGTCGTCTTTACCGATAGGATGGCATTCATCCCGAAGTTTTCGGCCAGTAGCAGGCCGTCGGGGCGGATTTTCACCTTCAGCCTCGTGGACGGATCGGTGCCGTAGATCGAAGTTTCGGTTTTAACATATTGCATCAGCGTCGTTAATATCCCGCCGCCGTAGGTTTTGTATGAGGTCTTTATCACGCGGATGATGTTGTAGTGCTCCTCGCCTATCATCGTGTAACCCGCCCTTTCGGCCTGTTCTTCCAAATCCGCCACGATGTCCTTCAGGGCTTGCAGTTTCAGCGTGGAAAGGATCGTGTACTGCGGAATGCAAAGCAGGTCGCAATAGAAGTTGATAAGCGTGCAGTTCCCCTCGATAGTCCCCCGGTTCGCCTTGGGCGCCACGACGACCTTCTCGAACTTCGACGGCTCCAGAATTGCCTGGTGGCAGAATGTTCCCAGCTCGAAATGATCGGTATTCCGGGGCTTGACCTCCTCGTTGCGGGCGACCAGGTAATGACGCGGGGATTTCAACGCCTCCTTGAGCAGCGACGAACTTTCGCCCGGGTGTGCGAGGTATTTTTCCATCCTGTCGTTCACGACCCGGCCGTTCACGCTCAGAGCGTAATTATGCACCTTCTTCGGGCACTCGGGCAGCATGGCGATCCGGTGCAGGAACTCCTCGAAGGGCGTGTAATCCTCCCGGTCGAACCGGAGCGGGGAAAGCTCCTCCGCAACGGTTGCACCGGTCAGGTCGGATATGTCAAATCCGTAGTCCATAGCTATTTCTTGATGATAAGCCTTTTCACGCTCCAGTTGTCCGACTTGTAACTGTTCGAGACGTTTTTCTTTTTCCCGAGGTAAGTGATCTCGAAAGCATCGCCCGGCTTGATCGAAGCCTGGAACGATTCGAAGATTCCCACCAGGCGGCGCGATCCGTTGCGAACCGCACGAAGTTGGCCGTTGACATTCTCCGCGAATTGAGCGACCAGCAGCTCGCGGGATTCACCCGATTCCATTTCCACGACGTTCTCCATATTCAGGCCTACGAAGAACAGGCGCCGCGTCTCGCCCTCTTTCTCGGGCGTCCAGTATTCGCCCGACATTTCAACCGGTTCGGCCTCGGCTTGCGAGAGATCGGGAAGGTTGTTAAAATCCACTGTCGCAACTGCATTCACATTTTCCATAATTATAATTTTATTGGTTAAACAATCGGTGCGGAGAGGGCGGGATTCGAACCCGCACGAAAGCTACTGCTCTTCGCTTTCAACCGGCCGGAAATCGTGGCTTTATTCATGTGCAGGTCGCATCTGCTGGTATACACTATTCCGACAGGGGCGCTTACCTGTTGCGCTACCTCTCCGGGTGCCCCGTATCGTGGGGCGGACGGCCTGGGCGACCCTCACGGGCGGCTTGCGCACCGAGTACCCGTTCGTACTCCCGATGTTGTAAAAGGTTTATGTCAGATGTTGTGTAATTTCGTTTTATGGGTATTGTAAAATTCATTGAGCAGCACCCGCAATGCCGGCAGGCCGGCTTCATACTCGGCATCATAAGCCGCCACAACCTCGTAACTCTCAGCAAGTTCCCCGTAGGATTCGCAATACCCTTGGCAACTGTCACCGCCGGTCTTTTCTACCCAACGGTAGTGGTGACAAATCTTCACGTCCCACGGGCCGAGGCATACACCGAGGTCATCGCTCGTGAAAACCGCCCCGTCGACATCCCCGCGCGAATCATGCTCTACGGCAGCGATCACCTCGCGCCAGAAGGATTCGAGGCTCGAATCGCGCATGCAGGTTTCGGCCGCCGCACGTGATCGCAAATGCTTACCGTTGATGAACCGGCTTTTATAAAAGCCCAAGGCCTCGGGTTGGTTCGTAGTACTGGGGATGTCCCTATATGCCTCCATAGTGTTACGGTTTAGCGATAAAGCCTGAAAGTTCTCATTACCCACCGCAGGATCGCCCGGCGGCGCATGAAACGGCGGCGGTTGCGCTCGCTCCGTTCTTTTTGGGCCGGCGACTGGTATGCGGGCCGCAATTCAAGTGTCGATTCCATAATGCCGATGTTTTACGATGGTTGCGTATATGCCCGTCGGGCCTGGTTCAGATTATAGAGAGTTTTGTAGCCTCCCGTATAAGTTTTGCGGGTCTTGGTCTTGAAAAGCCCCGCGTTTGCATAGCGTTGTGCTGTCCATCGGCTAATGCCGAGTTCTTTGCAGAGCTGTGTTTGCGTTACCCATACAATCGCATCCATATTCTTCGTAATTATTGAATTTTACGACAACCGCGTCACCTTCATTTCGTTGGCCACGGTGTCAATATCAAAATGCCACATTCCTTCCTTGTTGTTTTGCAGGCGCCCGCGCGCCGTGAGCATCGAATTGTATGTCGTACCCACCATCTTGAACACCTGTGTAGTCCCCACCGGGATTCTGCGTAGCGTACCTACATAATCGGGTCGCTTCATTACTTCTTTTGCCTTCATGTTCATATTTGTTTGTTGTTAAGAAGTTCTTTGAATCAATCCAAGCCTGCATTGCGTTGTGTCGTACTGGTGCGTGCAACCTGCTATCCTCTACAAGTCCGCATCCCCGGTTTCCCGGATACAGCGTAATGACTGCTGCCGACTCCCGAAATCGTAACCCGTACGAATCCGTTTACGGTGGCAAAGCGACCCCACACGCTCACATTGACCTATGCCGTATAACTTGCCTACACGCTCCAAGCGTGGCGGATATAGCCCATGGCCAACCGCAGCAACTCGGCTTTTTGTATCTCTCGCATAGGTGTCCCGCAGCACGTTTTCCATCAATCTCGGCGGCGGGATTCGAACCCGCCTGATTCAAAGAACTTCTGATAGTTTTTCAGTTTTCTTACTGCTCCTATTCATTTATAGTTGTCAATCCATCAATCACCGCAGTATTGACCTGACACGCCGTAGAAATCCGCGGGCACCGTCAGCAGCTCGGGACGGTATTCCGTGGCTTTCGGCTGTACCGTCGGCCGGTTCTCTATCTTTGCCGTCATGATCGCCAGCTTTTCATTGCGCCAAGCCTTACGCAGGCAAGCCGAGAAATCCATCGAGCTCACACGCTTTAAATACCAGGCATTCTTCATGATCTGTCTTTTATTATACATAGGTTTCATTGTCGTAATTTTTATTCGTTATTTTTCCTATATTTGTGCATACGTTGTATGTTGACAATGCAAATATAAAACATGTTTTACATTTAAACAAATATATTTCAAACATTTTTTAAATGAATGCGCAGAATAATGAAATGCCAGCTGTTAATCAGAGAATTAGGCATTTGATAGATTCAAACTACAATGGAAGCGTGCGGGCATTTTGCATTGCGCTTGGATTTACTGATTCTCAGAAAGTTAATAGATTATTTAAGATCGATCACAGGAATGGCAAATACCCAACTCCAAGCATCGACATCCTTAATTTAATATCTAACAAGTTAGATATATCATTAATTTGGCTTCAGAATGGTGATAATTCAACGGTTAAATCTAATGATCGGCAGGCTGATATATTCGCGGATGGAATTCCCTTTTACGATATGGATGTAACAGCCAGCATCGCCGAAACCTTTTGCGATGAACGTGAAGACGTACAATACTATATCAATTATCCCCCGCTAAACGACTGTGATGCTGCATTCCCCGTATATGGTGAGAGTATGATACCTGACTTTTATCCGGGAGAAGTGGTTCTTGTACGCGAAATTCGAAACGTCGATTCAATGTTATGGGGCGAACCATACTTAGTTATTACGAATGCTTTGTGCGACAATTTGAGAACGATAAAAAACGTCTATCTTTCAGAAGATCGCCAAAACTTCATCCTTCGAGCAACAAACCCGCGCTATTCAGGGGATACAATTATTTCAAGGGATAATGTGCTAAAAATATTTTTGGTGAAAGGTAAGGTCAATAGACGGCAATTATAATGAATGAGAATAAGAGGAATATAATGTAACCAATATATACGTCACTTTTCAATCATCACAAACAAAACTAACATGAAGAAACTTTTACTTATTTTCACGGTTGCTGTATTAATACATCCATTTGCACAGGGACAAACAGCAAAATCTGATGAACAGAAATCTAACAGTAAAGCAATAGAGTTTTTACAGTCTAATGGAACCTTTATAATAAAGGAGTTTTACGATTTACCCAAAGTAAAAACATTAGAATGCCAAGTCCTAATTTTAACAGATATAGTTAACAAAAAGAAAATGGGATGTTTAAGACTGGAAACTGTGCATTTTTCATCTTACTCAAAATCTGCAGATACATATGTCGGGACTTTGGATTTTGATGAATTGGATGCCTGTATCCAATCACTTACATACATAAAAGACAATCTGCTGCCATCAATGCCAACTGTCTATACAGAGGCCGAATACAAAACACTAGATAACGTAAAACTAGGGGCATTTTATGGGAGCGATAAGTGGGAAACATTTGTTTATACTAAAGGCTATACGAGCCGATCTGCAGTTTTTTTTGACTCCGCCAGTATAGAGTTGCTAATTTCTGTAATGAATCAAGCAAAGCAAATAATTTCAGAAAAAGTCAAACCTATTTTATAAGTATGAAACATTTTTTATTTGTATTATCGGTTTTATGTATTTGTGGCTGTTCCGTTCAATCATACCAAAAAATATACTATACAGATTACACACGTTATATCAATAACGGGTTTGTGGTATCATCCCTGTCAGACTTTGCTGGCCACACTTATACTGCACTTGGTGACATCACCGTCGAATATGGCGAAGAATCTACTATGGTATATACAAGCATTTCGCCTAAAGATAATACGACAACCCAAGATATGTTGGACAAATTAGTCGGACAGGCAAAGAACATGGGAGCCAATGGTGTTATTGCCGTTCGCATAACATATCATCCGCAGTCCGGGAAACAAAGTTATTGGCTTGCTTCTGGGGTGGCTGTTAAATTTGATGGTGTAGCAACTTGCAATTCTCCTTTGGACGAAAAAATTACTACATCTAACAAATACGATTTAGAAAAAGCACTCAAGATGGCAAACGAACGATCCATTCAATTAATAGCTAAAAGCAAAAAGGACGGGCAAACCGTATATCTTGATCCGGATAAAGAAATTTATTTATTCCGTTCAGATTTTATAAAAAAATATGGATTAGCTATAATCCAGCAATTAGAGGTCATATCTGAAAAACGCAAGGAAGAGTAACCGGGAAATGATCTATATAGCCATGAAAAAACTTTTTATAATTCTGCTTTTACCCCTATTTTTCGCCTGTAGCGATGATGATTCTGCCGATCTCGGGATTATTGATTACCAGACCGGGCAGGAATACGAACAAACATTCTATATTTCCAATGTAGATGCAAATGGGAAACTATACCTGCAAGGTATCAATGACCAACTTAGATATGCGGTTACTCCCTCCGACGATGTTTTTGAGCAAATATCCCCTTCAGATAGTACTCGTCCGAATGTCGAAGAAACAGAGGAAATAAAGCTCTACCAGGTTGCCGACTTGCATTTTACGTTCAAAGAAAGAGATAACAGCACATGGCAGTCAATTTATAATGTTGAACGAATAAGCGACTGGCGCTGGGTATTAGGCAAAAAGACACGTGTATTGAGCATAAAATCAATGCCGCCACAAGTATACGAAAGGATTATTATCGTCAGCGAGGTGAAATAACAAACTCAAGCCCCTTGCAAAATATGCGTGCAAATTTGCGTGAAAGTAGTATAACGGCATCTATATTCCTCAATATTTCAACCTATTATAAATCTTCGCGCCAGCTTTGGGAGCAGGGGGTCGTGGGTTCGAATCCCGCTACCCCGACAAGTAACAAAAGCCTTTCAGAATCATCTGAGAGGCTTTTTTGCGTTTTGTGGCAGACTCCCCTATTTTGCCGTTTTTGGCTCGGTTAACACGTTTTTTGCCCGTTTGTGTAAACCAATGTGTAAACCGAGATTTACACGATGAAAGCTAATGTTGAAGTCATTTGCTGCAAATCCAAACCTCTTAAGACGGCTATTTCCCTTTAATGCTCCGAGTTACGAAAGACCGCAAACGCAAATACGTTTCGCTCGGCCTTTCCCTGCACGAAAAGTTTTGGGATTTCGAGAAAGGCAAGCCCAAACG
>ERZ791808.677-NODE-677-length-34842-cov-3.887630_pt1 | contig 34842 bp, 22 predicted proteins | sample MGYA00510305_ERZ791808 | MGnify/ENA primary metagenome ERZ791808 (study PRJEB30046, sample SAMN00792024) | human gut metagenome | study: EMG produced TPA metagenomics assembly of the A metagenome-wide association study of gut microbiota in type 2... | reverse complement strand
CAAGATTTTCATTCTTGAAAGGGGGGTTCGATTCCCCCACGGGCTACAAGTTAAACGAATTATTTATAAAGAATAAAAAAAGATTAGTCGAGATGGCAAATCATAAATCATCAATCAAGAGAATCAGACAAGAAGAGAAAAGAAGACTGCATAACAGATATTATGGTAAGACCATGAGAAATGCTGTTCGTAAGCTTCGTTCTACTACTGACAAGGCAGAAGCTGTAGCTATGTATCCAAGTATTACAAAAATGCTTGATAAATTGGCAAAAGTAAACATCATTCATAAGAATAAGGCTTCAAACTTGAAATCTAAGCTTGCTATTTATATTAATAAGCTTGCTTAATTAGTTAGAATTATCTTTTTATGATATATTAGAGACTGGATTATTTAATCCGGTCTTTTGTGTTTATACATATATCTATTCAATTCCGCCTCCTCTGTTTCTTTTAACACATCTAGTTGATTTTTTCAATAAAAGATGCCTTGAATACCAACTTTTTTTGTTATTTTTGTTCTGTTTTACTGCCTGGCATTAAATGCATTCTGTTACTGACTAAATGCCTATAAATAAGAATAATATAAATAGCATATTTAAAGATGACTGAAGAAGAAATTAAGGAAAAAGAAGGTTCATATTCGGCGGATAGTATTCAGGTACTTGAAGGACTGGAAGCCGTAAGAAAGCGTCCGGCAATGTATATCGGTGATATTAGTCAGAAGGGACTGCACCATTTGGTTTATGAGGTGGTGGATAACTCTATTGACGAAGCCTTAGCCGGCTATTGTACCCATATTGAAGTTGCCATCAATGAAGATAATTCCATTACGGTTCAGGATAACGGACGTGGTATTCCGGTAGATTTTCATGAGAAAGAACAGAAATCGGCACTTGAAGTTGTTATGACGGTATTACACGCCGGTGGTAAATTTGATAAAGGTTCTTATAAAGTATCCGGAGGTTTGCACGGTGTCGGTGTATCTTGTGTGAATGCGCTTTCTATACACATGACTACGCAAGTTGAAAGAAACGGAAAAGTTTATCAGCAAGAATATGAATGTGGAAAACCTTTGTATGCTGTCAAGGAAGTTGGTGTGTCTGATAAAACAGGTACGCGTCAGACTTTTTGGCCTGATGGTTCGATTTTTACCGAGTTAGAATACAAGTATGACATTCTTGCATCTCGTATGCGTGAACTTGCTTTCTTGAATGCAGGATTACGTATAACCCTAACCGATAAAAGAGAGTTGGAAGAAGACGGTAGTTATAAAACAGAAACTTTCTATTCTTCTGAAGGTTTGAAAGAATTTGTTCAGTTTATCGATTCTTCCCGTGAGCATTTGATTCCGGATGTTATTTATTTAAATACTGAGAAGCAGAATATTCCCATTGAAGTGGCTATTATGTACAATACTTCATATAACGAAAATATCCATTCTTATGTGAATAATATCAATACAATAGAAGGCGGTACTCATTTGGCCGGTTTCCGTCGTGCTCTTACACGTACATTAAAGAAGTATGCGGAAGATAGTAAGGCATTGGAAAGAGCAAAAATAGAAATCTCCGGTGAAGATTTCCGTGAAGGTTTAACTGCCGTTATTTCTATTAAAGTAGCCGAGCCGCAGTTTGAAGGTCAGACTAAAACGAAGTTGGGCAACAATGAGGTAATGGGAGCTGTAGACCAAGCTGTTGGTGAAGCACTTTCTAATTACTTGGAAGAACATCCTAAAGAAGCCAAATTGGTTGTTGATAAAGTAATTCTTGCTGCTACCGCACGTATTGCAGCCCGTAAGGCTCGTGAATCAGTGCAGCGTAAGAGCCCGATGGGTGGAGGCGGGCTTCCCGGTAAACTGGCTGACTGCTCAGATAAAGATCCGGAGAAGTGCGAATTATTCCTCGTTGAGGGTGACTCTGCCGGTGGTTCTGCAAAACAAGGACGTAGTCGTGCTTATCAAGCTATCCTGCCACTGAGAGGAAAGATCTTGAATGTAGAGAAAGCAATGTGGCATAAGGCATTTGAAAGTGATGAAGTAAACAATATCATTCAGGCTCTGGGTGTTCGTTTTGGTGTTGATGATGAGAATAGTAAAGCTGCTAATATAGAAAAGCTCCGTTATAATAAGATTATTATTATGACCGATGCCGATGTCGATGGTTCTCACATTGACACGCTTATTATGACTTTATTTTTCCGTTATATGCCGGAACTGATTCAGGGAGGGCATTTATATATTGCCAATCCACCGCTATATCTTTGCACAAAAGGAAAGGTGAAAGAATATTGCTACACTGAAGAGGATCGTATCCGTTTTATGCAGACTTATGGCGACGGCACAGAAAATGGAATTCATACGCAACGTTACAAAGGTTTGGGTGAAATGAATCCGGAGCAACTTTGGGAAACAACCATGAACCCGGAAACACGTATCTTGAAGCAAGTAACGATAGAGAATGCAGCGGAGGTGGATTATATATTCTCCATGTTGATGGGAGATGATGTAGGTCCGCGTCGTGATTTTATAGAAAAACATGCAACCTATGCAAATATCGATGCATAGTAATTATAAATTTAATTAACCAACCTCACATCTTACAAGGAAAAGAACCGGCGCAGAAAGAAACTCTTTCTTGTGTCGGTTCTTCTTTTATTTTTCCATCTTCCTGACGAATTCTTCAATAATATTTTCGTCAAGAGTAGAAACATCTGTTGTTATTTTTAATATGGTTCTGACAGTCAGGCGTTCCAGACAATTTAATTTAGATATTATAATCTCTCCACCTACAAAGGCTTTTGCTTTAGCATGGCGTAAAAGCCTTTCGGAGAACACACTCTCCAATTCTTTTTGTTGTTTTTGATAATCTTCTTCCAAGCCGCACAGGAATAAACCTAAATCTTTGTGTGCGAATAAGTTGATGTACTCATTTGTACAAAACTTGGCAAATGAGCGTCTTCCTTTTCCTACGTATATGGAAGTACCTATTATAATTCGGTCATAATTAGACAACTCAGGAACATTGTCGTGCGATAAATTTATTGTCGTAACATTATTATCCGGTGACAGGAATTTTTGGATTAACCTGCTGGCTTTTTGGGCTGTACCATGTTTGGATAAATAAATGATCAGTGTTTCCATAAGTTATGTATTTGATTTTATATTTTCCCTTCCAGCTCTTTGGCGGCAATTTCTAATTCTGTATACCATTCTTCACCGAAACTCCGTATAAGTGGTTCTTTTAAAAATTTATAGATAGGGGTGTTCTTTTTTTCTCCTAGCAAAACAGCTGCTTTACATACATTCCAACGATGGTAATTTAAGGCTTTATAAGGTCCATATTTGCCAACTCTAATAGGATAAAGGTGACAGGAAATGGGCTTATAAAAGTTAGTTTTACCGTTTCTGTATGCTTTCTCTATTGCACATAGGCAATAGCCTTTATCATCATAACAAGTGAAAACACAATCTTTGCCATTAACGATGGAAGTAACCAAATCTCCGTCAACGTCTTTATAACAAACACCTTGTTTATTGATAATATCCTTTGCTTCATCGGACAAATCATCCCAAATTGCAGGGAGAACTTTTTCTAGTAGCTCCACTTCTTTGCTTTCTAAAGGCGCACCGGCATCACCTTCAATGCAGCATTCTCCTTTGCAAGCATTGATATCACAATAGAACTTTTCTTTAAATATATCAAATGACACTATAACATCATCGATTTGTACCATATATCAGTCTTTATATTTTCTTTTTATGCAAACAAAAATACGGAATTATTTTTGATGTAAAAAGGAATATCGGCTATTTGTCTTTTTTAAAGAATCTAGGTGAAGGTTGGTAATAATGCGGGATAAAGTCCTTAATCGGGAATTTGTTTTTGGTATAATGTAGAATAAAAAAAGGCGGGATGCCCCGCCTTTAATAAGATATATGATAACGATTATTTTATCAAAACTTTTCCTGTCATTTCTGCCGGTTGGGTTAATCCTATAATCTTTAAGATAGATGGGGCAACATCGGCGAGGCGTCCGTTTTCTACCTGAGCATCTTTGTTGTCTGTCACATAAACACATGGAACAGGATTTAAAGAGTGAGCAGTGTTCGGAGTACCGTCTTCGTTTAATGCATGATCTGCATTTCCGTGGTCTGCAATGATTATTGCTTCGTAGCCTTGTGCCTTAGCTGCTTCGATGACGTCTTTAACGCAAGCATCAACGGCGATGACAGCTTTTTCTATTGCTTCATATACACCTGTATGGCCTACCATATCACCATTAGCGTAGTTTACTACAATAAAATCGTATTTGTTTTCATTGATGGCGTCGACTAATTTGTCTTTTACCTCATAAACGCTCATCTCTGGCTTTAAGTCATAAGTGGCTACTTTTGGAGAAGGAACGAGGATACGGTCTTCATTATCATAAGGAGTTTCGCGTCCGCCGTTGAAGAAGAACGTTACGTGCGCGTACTTTTCTGTTTCAGCGATATGCAGTTGCTTCAAGCCTTTTGATGCAATGAACTCTCCCAGTGTGTTGGAAACATTTTCCTTGTCGAAAATGATATGTACGCCTTTGAAAGATGCGTCATAAGGAGTCATGCAGTAATATTGCAGGTTAGGAACGGTATGCATTCCTGCTTCCGGCATATCTTGCTGGGTTAGTACAACTGTTAGTTCTTTTGCGCGGTCATTACGGTAATTGAAGAAGATAACTACGTCGCCTTCTTTGATTCTTCCGTCTACGCCGGCATTGACGATTGGTTTGATGAATTCGTCGGTTACACCTTCGTCATAAGACTCCTGCATTGCCTGAACCATACAGTTTGCCTTTTTGCCGGTACCGTTGACCAATAAGTCATAAGCCTCTTTTACACGTTCCCAACGTTTATCGCGATCCATTGCATAGTAGCGGCCGATGACGGAAGCTATCTTTCCTGCGCTTTTCTGGCAATGTGCGTTTAGCTGTTCGATGAAGCCTTTACCGCTTTTGGGATCGGTGTCACGACCATCCATGAAACAATGAATGAAAGTATTTTCGATATTGTATTCCTTTGCAATGTCGCAGAGCTTGAAAAGATGGTCGAGTGAGCTGTGCACACCTCCGTCTGAAGTCAACCCCATGAAGTGAACGCTTTTGCCGTTCTCTTTTGCATAAGTGAAAGCTGAAACGATCTCCGGATTTTTCAGGATACTATTGTCAGCACAGGCACGATTGATTTTTACCAAATCCTGATAAACTACGCGTCCGGCTCCGATATTCAGGTGACCTACTTCGGAGTTACCCATTTGTCCGTCGGGCAAACCTACGTTCTCGCCGCTGGCTTGTAGCTCTGAGTGCGGATATGTTTTCAACAGATAGTCCCAATAAGGAGTCGGAGTGTTGAAGATGACATCATCTTTCTTGTGGTCGCCTATTCCCCAACCGTCAAGAATCATTAAAAGCGCTTTCTTACTCATAATCTATATTTTGTTTAAATTATATATGCTGTTTTTCGTCTGCAAAGGTACGAAAAAGATGCTTATCATGTTCTATCGGCCGGAATAGAATCCGTTGATTGAGGTATAGAAAGTTTTAATCTATGTTAAGTTCCGGAGGAGTGAGATGTTTTGCCGGATTTTGTCATCTGCGGTTTGCGATTTTATGCCTTCGACTGTTCGGCATACGATTGATTGCAAACGATAGGAGTTCGTGAATGAAGGACCGCACCTTTGTTTTCAATCGACCGTATGTTTGTCATCAAACGTACTGATGTTTTTTTCAATCGACCTGATGTTTTTAAAAAACATCGAGGTGTTTGTAGGAAAAAACGGTATAAAAAACGAATTGCTCTCAAACAGCCTTCAATCTTTCAGCTTACTAATTTATGATTGATTATCAGTTTATTATCCTGAACCTTTCTCCGAAAAAAGATTCAGCTAATAAATTGTATCTGAAATCTTGCTGAATGATTCCATCTTTCAGGATAACTCGCTATATATCAATACAGAATCGGTAAACTGAAGGATGAAACTTATAGGTAATCATTGCTCTGAGAGTGTATAAAGAAAGAGATAGTTATTCTTATTTCATCTCTCTTCAGAAGCAAAGAAGTCTTTACATGAAGTTCCATTCTCAGTACAGTTAAAAAGACAGAGCACTCGGTGTCGCAAGCCCTTTGCGCCCGAGCTTTTTTTATGTCAGAACGCCAGTTCCAGCTGTCCGTCGCCCAATAAATTAAACGTCATCCGGTGATAAGGCGTCGTACCGTGCGCTTGGATGGCGGCGCGGTGCTTTTTCGTGGGATAGCCTTTGTTGTGATCCCAGTCGTAAAGCGGAAATTCCCGGTGGAGACTGTTCATATAATCATCGCGATACGTCTTGGCGAGCACGGAAGCCGCCGCTATCGAAAGATATTTCCCGTCGCCTTTCACCATCGTCGTATGCGGTATGCCGGGGTAAGCACGGAAGCGGTTGCCGTCTATCAGCAAGTGCTCCGGCTGCACCGTCAGCCCGTCCACCGCCCGGTGCATGGCAAGGAAAGAAGCATTCAGGATATTAATCTTGTCGATTTCCTCCGGCGTGACAATGCCGACGCACCATGCCAACGCCTCCCGTTCTATCACTTTGCGCAGTGCGTAGCGTTGCTTCTCGGTGAGCTGCTTCGAATCATTCAGCAATTCATTGCGGAAATCCTGCGGCAGTATCACGGCGGCAGCATAAACCGCTCCCGCAAGGCATCCGCGTCCCGCTTCGTCGCATCCGGCCTCCACACGTCCGGCAGTCATATAAGGTAACAGCATTTTTCCCTCCTTTTATATAGATCACTTCTTTGGCAGGCAAAAATACGAAAAATCCATCCGAAAATCCTATCTTTGCATCGCGAAAAATAGAAAAGAAAATGATTACAATCGAACAATTTAAAGACGTGAAAGAGCGCACAGATGCGCTGAGGAGGTATCTTTGACATCGACTCGAAACTCATACAAGTCGAAGAAGAACAGTTAAGAACGCATGCGCCCGGCTTCTGGGACGATCAGAAGGCGGCCGAAGCACAGATGCGCAAAGTAAAAAATCTGCAGAAGTGGATAGAAGGCTACAATGAAGTGAAAACCCTTGCCGACGAGCTGGAATTGTCGATTGACTTCTACAAGGACGAACTCGTCACCGAAGCGGAGGTAGACGAAGCCTATGCCAAAACCCTTGCCGCAGTGGAGAATCTGGAGCTGAAGAACATGCTCCGCGAGGAGGCCGACCAGATGGCGTGCGTGCTCAAGATAAACTCCGGCGCGGGTGGTACGGAAAGTCAGGACTGGTCGTCCATGCTGATGCGGATGTACATGCGCTGGGCGGAAACACACGGCTATAAGCTCGCTATCTCCAACCTGCAAGATGGTGATGAAGCCGGCATCAAGAGCGTCACGATGGAGATAGAGGGCGATTATGCCTACGGTTATCTGAAAGGGGAAAACGGTGTTCACCGCCTTGTCCGCGTATCCCCCTTCAATGCGCAAGGGAAGCGTATGACCTCCTTCGCATCCGTTTTCGTGACTCCGTTGGTAGACGATACGATCGAAGTGAACATCCTTCCGGCATGCATCTCCTGGGATACGTTCCGTTCAGGCGGGGCCGGAGGTCAGAACGTCAACAAGGTAGAGTCTGGTGTGCGTCTCCGTTACCAATATAAAGACCCCTACACGGGCGAAGAGGAAGAGATTCTCATAGAAAATACCGAAACGCGCGACCAGCCTAAGAACAAGGAAAACGCCATGAGGCAACTGCGCTCCATTCTTTACGACAAAGAGTTGCAACATCGTATGGCAGAGCAGGCAAAGGTAGAGGCAGGCAAGAAAAAAATCGAGTGGGGTTCGCAAATCCGCAGCTACGTCTTCGACGACCGCCGCGTGAAAGACCACCGTACCAATTACCAGACCTCCGACGTGAACGGGGTGATGGATGGTAAGATCGATGATTTCATCAAAGCATACCTGATGGAATTTTCCGCCGAAGGAGAGGTATAAGGCATTCCCCCCGATGCGCAGCGAGGTTCCCCAAAGAATTTCCGGCCTTTAGTGGAGAAGCGTAAAGAACTCGCGGTTGTTTTCCGTTAAGAACAAAACCTCGTTCAAAGCCCGAAGGGCTGCGTTTGGTTTTGTTTAGGAAAGCGACCGCGAGTTTAGCTTCGTAGCGGTAGCCGGCGTTTTTTCTTTGTTTCGTTTCTTTTGCACGTGCAAAAGAAATGAAAATCCCTTTCAATAATTTGCAATCTTATATTTTATTCGTATTTTTGGATGTAGTTAGCAAGAGGTTAAACTTAAATCCAAAATGGTTATGAGTAATAAGAATAAAGTGAAACACAGTAAGAAAGAAGAAGAGCAAGCCAATAAAGTCATCAAGATTATTTTTATTTCCCTGATAGTGCTTGGGCTGTTATTGATGCTGGGTATGTCTTTCTTCGGATAAAGCATTACAACGGAGCAGTTTATCGATAAGAACATTGCTCCGTTTTTTCTTTTTATCGAATAAATCAGAGCAAATGGCACAAGAGATCGAACGGAAATTTCTCGTCAGCGGAGAATATAAAGAACAAGCATTCTCGGCAAGCCGAATCGTGCAAGGGTATATTTGTAGTATGTCCGGGCGCACGGTGCGAGTAAGGATACGCGATAAAAAAGGCTACCTTACTATAAAGGGACCGACCAACCCATCCGGCACAAGCCGTTATGAATGGGAGCAAAACATCCCGTTGGAAGATGCATTCGAATTGATGAAGCTCTGTTTGCCCGGGATGATCGATAAAACCCGTTATCTAGTAAAATATGGCGAACATATATGGGAAGTAGACGAGTTTCATGGCGATAACGAGGGACTGACGCTAGCGGAAATAGAATTGCTGCACGAAGAAGAATCCTTTGAAAAGCCCGGATTTATCGGGGAAGAAGTAACGGGAGATCCGCGTTTCTATAACTCGGCCCTGATGCAATATCCCTTTAAGCAATGGAAAAAGCCAAAGGATACGGAGTAAAAAACATTTCTGCCGCCTCGTCGGAACAAATGAAAAGGAAGCCCCGTTTTAGGAGTTGGGAGAAGTGTCCGGAGATTTAAAGAACGAAACCTCTTATTTATTTCAGCCGTATTTAAGAAAAGAGAAAGTAAATGGAAAAGCTGTATGAATATCTTCCGCATGAATTAGTCACATTTGTGTTAGTGACGCTGTTTTCCCTGCTCATCGGGCTGTCCATTCGTCGGCTTAGCCTGAAACGGGAGGGGGAGACCACGCTTTTCGGGACCGACCGAACGTTTACTTTCATCGGAATGCTGGGTTATCTGCTTTATATTCTCGACCCTGTGGAGATGCACCTGTTTATGGGTGGCGGATTGATCTTGGGCATCTTGCTCGGGATAAATTATTACGTCAAACAATTGAGTTTTCATGTCTTTGGGGTAACTACCATTATCATTGCACTGATTACTTACTGCCTTGCCCCCATTGTGAGCACCCAGCCATCGTGGTTTTACGTGATGGTGGTGGTAACGGTACTCCTGTTTACGGAAATGAAACATACGTTCACGGAATTGGTGCAACGTATGCAAAATGATGAAATGATAACGTTGGCAAAGTTTCTTGCCATTAGCGGTATCATCCTGCCGATGCTCCCTAATGAGAATTTCATTCCCGGAATCAACCTGACGCCCTACACGATTTGGCTGGCAACAGTAGTCGTTTCCGGCATCTCCTACCTTTCCTACCTCTTGAAACGCTATGTCTTTCACCAATCCGGAATCTTGGTTTCCGGAATCGTAGGCGGTTTGTATAGCAGCACGGCAACTATCTCCATTCTGGCAAGAAAGTGCAAGCTGGTAAAAGCACCGGAAATTCCTGAATACGTGGCGGCAATGCTGCTTGCCGTAAGTATGATGTACTTGCGCTTCATGATTCTGATTTTGATATTCAGTAAGGAGATATTCATAGTTATCTATCCTTATTTGCTGATTATGGCTTTGGTGACGGCAGCTATTGCCTTGCTTTTACATCGTCGTACACAGGCGACGGGCGCTTTGGAAGAAATAGAGGAGGAAACTACAGAGAATAATCCGTTGGAGTTTAAAGTAGCACTGATTTTTGCGGGGCTGTTCGTCGCATTTACCGTTATTACGCACTACACGCTGATATATGCAGGGACAAGCGGGCTTAATGTCTTGTCTTTCGTGGCAGGCTTAAGCGATATTACTCCCTTTATCCTGAATTTGCTTCAAGAAACAAACACAATTGCTGCCTTTATCATTGCTGCCTGTACCATGCAGGCGATTATCAGTAACATTGTGGTGAATATGTTTTACGCCATCTTCTTCTCTAATCACCGTAAGGAACTTATTCCGCATCTTTTAAGGGGATTCGGACTTGTTATTTCTGTAAATGCCGCTATGCTGATATTTTTTTATATCTAATCTACCGATAATTTCCCATAATAAGAAATCGGTTGTCTATTGGTCGAGTTCACATTAACGGAAGCAGAAGCATTTGGGAAAATCGTGATATGAAAAGTGAATTTATCTTCTTCACTACGTGTTACAAATTTAATTTCCACTTTTCCTTTCTTGTGATATTGGGCGATATACTCATTTAAAGGAGCATTGAATATTAATCCGTTGCCGCCGCCATAAGGAATGTTGTATGCCCTGCCGAAATAAGGTAAACGTGAGAATACAGAATCATTCTTTATCTCAATGGAATATTCGGAAGTCAAGTCTTTAGAGGGGCCGGACATCGGTAACATTCTATCTATTTCTAATTTATAATGATTAGAGTCGATGGCTTTTCTCACTTGCTGTGCTATTTCTTCTTTTTTGTCTTTTTTACTGTCTTGTGCAGAAATAGTCTGTATGCTTATGATACAAATGAAGCACAGGGATAAAATTAGCTTAATGGATTTCATGACTAACCTCCTTTTTTATTAGTATTAACACAAAGATAACAATAAATATGATGTCGGGGACAACTTAATTACACCTAAAAACTGATATTTTGAGGGGGAAAAACTATCAATTGTCAGTTTTTACCCCTTCAAACGCCTGATTTTGGTCCTTTCTTCTCATGTTCTATGCGTAATATTGCATCATCAAACAAAAGAAATTTTAATTACTAATTATAAAAAAGAGCAGATATGAAAACATTTAATTTTACTCAGGACCTATTGAATATACAGAGTGAACTTCTTCGTTTTGCTTATAAACTAACAGCAGATCGTGAGGAAGCAAATGATTTACTGCAAGAAACCTCATTAAAGGCTTTAGATAATGAAGATAAATATACCCCGGATACAAATTTCAAAGGTTGGATGTACACTATTATGCGTAATATTTTTATCAATAATTACAGGAAAGTAGTCCGTGACCAGACGTTTGTAGACCAGACTGACAATCTTTATCATTTAAATATGCCTCAGGACTCCGGTTTCGATAGTACCGAAAGTGCTTATGATATGAAAGAAATACATAAAGTGGTAAATGCTTTACCTAAAGATTATCGCATTCCGTTTGCCATGTATGTTTCAGGTTTTAAGTACCGTGAGATTGCAGATAAGTTGAATTTACCTTTGGGTACAGTGAAAAGTAGAATCTTCTTTACCAGACAGAAATTACAAATACAATTAAAAGATTTTGCGTAAATCGTGATTTGGGTTTACAATAAATGTAGTGGGGCTTCTCTAGGGAGGTCCCACTTTTTATCTGTCTTCTTTGTTCATTATTTCTTTATCAGTTTTATTCTTTCTTGGATTCCGATTTCTTTTTGAAAGTATTCATCATGCGAAATAACCAACACTGTACCTTGATAATCTTTGATTGTAGCTGTGATAATCTCAATATTTTGTATGTCTATGTTATTAGTTGGTTCATCCAGAATAAAAATATCCGGAGTATTGTTGTTAATCATCAGGCAGCACAAAGCCAATCTCATTTTTTCTCCTCCGCTGAGACTTTTACAGTGCTTATCCCAAGTAGTCAGAGGAAACAAGAACCGATTGAGAATCATTTTAATTTCATGCTCCGGTAAATGACGTACATTGAAATGTTGGGCCTGCTCGTATATATTAAGATTATCATCGATAATGGAATATTCCTGATCGATATATACAAAATTTTGTTTGGCACGCTGTAGTTTTCCTGTGCTTGGTGTGATTTTACCGGTAATCAAATGTAGTAATGTTGTTTTTCCTGCTCCATTTTCTCCTTCAATGGCAATGCGGTCGCCACTTTTAATTTGAAAAGTTAACGGTTCGTTCCATAACATTTCCTTTTCATAAGTGAAATTGACCTTTTCTGCTGTAATGAGAATTCTTCCAATGTGCAATTCCGAGGAACTGAAATTGATTTTCATTTGTGCTATATCAGGTAATTTATCCCGTAACCTTGATATGTTTTGGCGGATATCTTCCTGTTTCTCTGCATGTACTTCCTTAAGTTTGGAACTACTTTTCTCGGCCTTGTCTTGTAGAGTATTCATAGCCATTCTGGAAATTCTTTTCTTTAAATTGGCTTTCTCTCCTCTTATATCTTGCTTTTGCTTGCGCTCGGCTATTGTTCTCGCTTCTTTACGTGCCATTCGCAATTCTTTTTCTTGACTGATCAGTTTCTCTTGTAAAGAGTTAAGTGTTTTATCTTTTTCATTTTTATAAAATTCATAATTACCTCCATAGGCCGTTATTCCATTTTTGTTTAATTCATAAATATAGGAGATTTGATTGAGAAGTATCCTGTCGTGACTGACGATGAATATCGTTGCTTTACTTTTGCTGATGAAATCATAAAGTTTTTGCCTGCTCTTGCTATCTAAGTGATTGGTCGGTTCATCCATTAGAATGATATGTGGAGAATGTATTATTATTCCGGAAAGAAATACTTTAGTTTTTTCTCCACCACTTAGTGATTCCATTTTTTGATTGAGTGAGAAAGTGTCTAAGCCCCAATAAGCGAGTGCCGATAGAGCTTTATCTTCTATCTCCCAGTTGTCATTTAGTATTGTGAAATTGTCAGGGGAAACGTCTCCTTTTATAATCGCTCCCAATGCATCCAATTGCTGTTTGATACCGATTGCTTCTGCAATGCTCATTTGATCATATTGCCTGAAATGCTGAGGTATAAAATAAGATGTGTTTTCGCAAATTACTGTGCCGGCGGAAGCCTTTAGATTTCCACTGACGATTTGCAATAATGTAGATTTTCCGGAACCGTTATTTCCGGTCAAGGCAACTTTATCTCCTTTATTGATAGATAAATTAATGTCTTGGAATAATGTTTCATTATTCGCATGACGATATGTTACATTTTGAATTGTAATAGACATAATCTGAATAAAAGTCGCACATATTCCTGCTTGAAAGCAAAGTAAATATGTAGTGTTTTAGAATAATTTTATAAACCCGATATCCTTTTAATTGGATCTTTTGAATCGGCTTTATTTGCCGACCTTTTATTCAGATATTCTCATTGCGGTAGTTATTATGTTATTTACTGGGCGCAAAGATAGTAATAAAATTTGTTCCGCCTGAATATACTTTGAAAATAATCTTATTGTATCATTTGGGTTGTTCTCTCCGCAGGATCGAATGTGAATTCATTGTTACGGCTGAGTTTTCTATGCTTTTTACGTGTTTTTAATTTTACTTTTCTTGCCTTCACCTTATCACGATTTACTTTTTTGTTATTGATTGTCAATTGGTTATAGTGAAGGCATCTTTTAAGCTGAGAGTTGAGAATTGAAAATGTAAAGTTGAACAACTCTCAGCTTAAAAAAGAACTCCCTTCCCTCTTTTAGAGGTACACCTTTTATAAACAGAGTGACTTTTCCTGTTATATTATTCTTTGAAAAAAGTACCTTCACTATATAGTTGTAAATCAGATATAAATGAACAAATGGTGATAAGGTGAAGGCAAGACGAAGTAAAAGTTGAATAATTGCAAAATAGCAGAATAAGCTGAAAATGTCTAAGGGAGTAGTGTCTTTCACTCAAGGGAGCGATAGTCTACATCTACGGGAGCGTTAGGCAACACTCCCTTAGGCGTTTTAGCTTGCCTATTATGCCAATTTAGCAGTTATTCAACTTTTACTTCAAGTTGCCTTCACCTTATCACTAACAACTTTGATGTGATTGATTTACAGATTGTTATAGTGAAAGTGACTTTTTAGAAATTGGGAGTTTAGAATTGAGAACAAAGAGTTAACCTTCTCTTTGCTAAATTCTTAATTCTCAACATTGATCTGCCGGTTTTAAAAATTGCCTTCACTCTAATTGGTTGTGATCTATATAGTTATCCTTAATAGTGAAGAGGTGAATGTAGAAAATGTATAATTTGAATATATACAAAAAACGTGAGTTCTGACTAATATGGAAAGAATACTGAAATAAAAAAAGGATTCAGATATTTCTCTTAATATCTGAATCCCGCTGTCGAATATATGAAATAATATGAAAGGGTCTTTGGGGCAGACCCTTTAGGGAAAATTGTTATTTTACAACTACTTTAGATACATTATTGTCAGCTTTTATCAGATAAAGTCCGTTAGACAGTGTAGTTTGATAGAAACCATCCACAGAAGGTTGGTTGTCAACCATAATACCGTCTAATGTGAATATCTGTACGGACTTGGCATTATTTACCGAAACCAAGTTTCCTGATGCATTGATTGATGCTTTATCCGAAATAGGAGAGTCAATGCTGTTTGGTTCCCAACCATCCCAGTTTATAATACTTTCTTGTACAGTTGTTCCTCCTACATAGAATAATTCGCGATTAACATATTCTCCATTCAAATCCACCTCGCTTATACCGTTGAACCAGTCGTTTTCTAAATAGTAGGAATATGATAATACCGTAGCGTTGGGGACTCTGTTTCCGTCTATATCAATAGTAAAAGCATTTAATGACTCATCATAGTTCATAGGCAACAACTCTGCATCATCACTATCCGGATAAAGTGCATTAATATAGACGGTTTGAGTTCCTTCAGGAGCTTTTGTTACTAATTTCATCGTTGTATTGGCATTTTCTTTTATAATCAAACGATATTGTCCTCCGATTTCTCCATTGGGACCAATCGTAGCCTTAAGGTTGGATCTTAAACCTTCGTTGTCTATAATGCCGTCGCCTACATAATTAAACCATGTATATATTTTCGCTCTGTTTGAAGAGTATGTATAAGGTGTCCAGTTGACAGATCCTTGGGTAGTACTCATCTTGAAGTAGTAAATCCATACGTCGTCGCGTTTTTCCACCCATCCGTTTCCGTATTCATGTCCGGTTCCGTCATCATACATTGGAAATTCCCAATCTCTACCGTTGTAATCGTAATTGTTTACTTCCATCCAATACACATTTTCGGGAGAAAGATGAGTGTGTCCCGGACTTGCCCAACAAAATACATCTTTATCACCATTTATGTTAGGACCTGCCCCTTTTGTGTAATCCCATACTTCAAGAACAAGGTCGAAAAAAGGACATGGGGGTGTGCTTTGTGCTTTACTTAAAGATGTAATAAGCAAAACAGCAGTTAATAGTAAAAGATTCTTTTTCATACAACACTTTTTTAAAATTATAATTTGTTTTATTAACACATTTGTCATAGCCTGAAATTGATTCTTCTGAATACATTTCCTTCTATTTATCTTTGATTTAATGTCTTTTCTAAATAAAAACGGATAAGGGAATAAAATCCGCTAATCTTTTTCTTTATTTAAATATAAAATTTAAAGCGGAGAGAAATTGTAACGTAGAAAACTTTTTTGGAGAAGGACTTGGCGGATTTATTTTGTCAAGCCGTTTTTATATTAAATCAAACATGGAATTATTTGTTTCTTTAAAATATTGTTTGCTATGAAAAAGGTCAGTATACTTTTCTTTTTGTTTTATACTGTATTGAGTTACAGTGCGTTTGCGGAGGTTACGCTTCCACATATTTTTTCGGATAATATGGTGTTTCAACAGCAGCAACCCATCAAGGTTTGGGGATGGGCAGATCCTAAGGAGTCGGTGGAAATCAGCTTTTTGCATCAGGTGAAAAAAGCAAAAGCCGATAAAAATGGAAAATGGCAGTTAGAATTGGATGCCGTCTCACATGGAGGACCTTATGAATTAAAAGTTAAGGGTAAAAACAATGATATTTGTTTCAGCAATATTTTAGTAGGTGAAGTTTGGCTTTGTGCGGGACAATCTAATATGGAGTGGATTGTAGAAAACGTTAAAGATGCCAAGAATGAAATTAGCAATGCTGATTATCCTCAGATTCGTTCTTTTAATGTAATAAAAGATATGAGCATGGAGCTCAAGGATGATTTAGATGGCGAATGGGAGGTTTGTTCTCCTCAAACGGTATCTAATTTTTCTGCGGTAGCTTATTTCTTTGCTCGTAAGTTGTACAAGGAATTGAATATACCTATTGGAATTATCAATTCATCGTGGGGAGGGACAGATATTGAGTCTTGGACCAGTGCAAATATGTTTGAGCAGTTGCCGGCTTCTTTAAGAGCCAGATATCAAAGCGTTGATGCGAAAAATTTTAAGCAGTTTGCCAAGGAGGTTAACCAGAGGAAAGCTGCTTATGAAAAAGCGTTGTTGTCTGATCCCGGAGATATACAAAAATGGTTTACTTCGGATTATGATGATTCGGAGTGGGAGTCTGTACCTGTTCCCGGAATATGGAAAAATGAATTGATAGCTGTGGATGGTACAGTGTGGACCCGATTTGAACTTGAATTGCCGGAAACTGCGGCTGGAAAACCTGCGACTTTAAATCTAGGACCGATTGATGATAATGACGTTACTTGGATAAATGGAGTGGAAGTCGGCCATACAGAAGGACACACCGTAGAACGTGTTTATAGTGTACCTCAAGATCTATTGAAAGCCGGAAAGAATGTTATTACCGTAAAGGTAATTGATTCAGGCGGAGATGGAGGAGTGTATGGTAAAGCAGATAATCTTTGTCTTGAGATTGGGGCAAGACGCTACTCTTTGGTCGGTGAATGGAAATATAAAACAGGTGTGACGAAAAATCAATTTAATTATATTGACCTTTCTCCCAATATGTATTATGCCATATTGTTTAACTCGATGATAAATCCGATTACTAAGTTTAAAGTGAAAGGTGTAATTTGGTATCAAGGTGAGAATAATTCGTCAAATGCATATAATTATCGAACAATGTTTCCTGCCTTGATAAAGGATTGGCGTGAACAGTGGGGATATGAGTTCCCATTTTATTGGGTGCAGTTAGCCAATTTTATGGAAAAAGACGAAGAACCGGAAGATAGTCAATGGGCCGAATTACGTGAAGCTCAAACTATGACTTTAGCATTACCTAAAACCGGGCAGGCGGTTATTACAGACATAGGTCAGGCCGATGATATTCATCCTCGTAATAAGCAAGATGTTGGGCTGCGTTTGGCACTGAACGCGTTGAATAAAGATTATGGAATGAAGGACTTGGTTTATTCCGGCCCGACTTATAAATCGATGAAGATTGAAGGAAATAAAGTGATCATATCATTTGATAATATAGCCGGCGGACTTATTGTGAAGAATAAATATGGCTATATCGATGGATTTGCCGTTGCAGGGAAAAATGGTAAATTTTATTGGGCAAAAGCTTATCTTGATGGAGATAAGGTAGTTGTCTCTTCAGATAAAGTAATGGAGCCTATGGATGTGAGATACTCTTGGTCTAATAATCCGGATGTTAATCTTTTCAATAGCGAAGGCTTACCTGCTGCTCCTTTCAGAACAGATAAGCGTAAGGGAATAACCCAATATGATTGATTTTGAGGATAATAATATTAATGTTTTATAATTTATAAATCTAATAAGAATGAAACCATGAAAAGGATTACAATTTTATTTTTGTTGGTTACTGTTATGATGGGAGCTGTCTCTTTTACTGAAGCGGCAGTTACCAAACCTGAATCCGGGAAAATGTATAATATAGTTCATAGCAGGACAGGTTTTTATTTAACTGCAACGGTTGAAAGCCAAGGAGCTTATATTAGTCCGGCTTCCGGAAATGTAAATCAGCGTTTTTATATAATCGAGCAAGAAGATGGAGTATATAAAATACAAGAAGCTAAAACTAATTTATATTGGTATAAACGTGATGCCTGGGATACAGGATGGGGTTCAAACCCTGCGGAACAAGGTGACCGTGCTTTATTTGAATTGCCGGTAAAAGGTGATAATGTATTGCTTGAATGTTATTACAAAAGTAATAATAATAATTTTTTTGGTACGGGCGATAACAATAGCACCACTTGGGTCTCCAGTGATAGATATGATTCGGAGGTGAATAGCTTGTGGCATATTGAAGAATATAACCCTCAAGAAGTAGTGACGGCCGCATTAGAGTATAGAATGAATGAAATTCGTACTTTCATGGATGGCGTTGTCTTTGGAGACGGCTCAAGGGAATATTCTTTGGCAATTAAGGCTGAACTGGAAGCTAAATTGACTGAAGCAGACGGATTACTAAAAAACAGTGGGGTGACTCAGCAACAAATAGATACTATTTTGAATGAACTGGATATCTTATTCTCAGAGTTGAAAGCTAGTCAAAACCCGTTTGTATTTGATCCTGAAGGAGCTTATTATATTATTCATAGTTCGGGTTTTTATTTAACTGCTGTAGATGTCAATTATACCTATTTGAGCTCTGGTGAAGGAAATGAAAATCAGCGTTTCAAGATTGAGGCGATAAAAGACGGAGAGGGTTATTATTATGTGATAAGACGAAATACTACCGGAGAATATTGGTATAGACGTGAGCGTTGGGACACAGGTTGGACGTCTGACCCCGAAAGTCTAAGTGGGGATGTTAATGGGACTTCTGTGCTTCAACCGGGACGTGCTCAATTTAATATTTATGAGTCGGGAAATAAAGATTATGATATGATATTGGAAACGAAATTCGTATTTGCTGAAGATAACGGATTCAGATGTATGGGAGCAGGTAGTGGTACTAATGGTGAATGGATTTCGAGTGATAAATATCAGAATGATGTAAAGTCATATTGGAGGTTAGTGAAGTATGATCCTAATGTGGCAATAAAGGGATTATTGTATGAGGAAATTCAGATCGTTACTGAATTCTTGGGAAATCGTAATGTAAAATCGGGTAATAATCCGGGTGAGTATTATCCGGAGGTTTATAATGCTTTAAAGAATAAATTGGCAGAAGCTAATGATATTTATGAAAATTCAACTTCTCAAGAAGAAGTAAATCAGGTAAAAAGTGAGTTAGAAGAGGCATATAATTTATGTCGTTCTTCTATTAATATAATTAAACCCACAGATGGAGAGGATTATTATGTCACTTTCGAACAAGATTATACGATGACTGATCGGAATGATGCCGTTTATATGTGGTATAAAGATGAATCTTCTGTTTTTAATTTTAAATCGGCAACTTTTGATGAAACGGTTTATTATCAAATACAAAATCAGGCAACCGGTAAGTATATGTATCTCACAGATGGTGATTCACATGAACTAAAATGGACAGATGATGCGGATGCAGCCGGAGATAATGCTTTATTCTTGTTTGAATCTGCTGCAGATCTGGATAATCCTAAGAATGTCATATTGAAAGTAAAAGGAACAGATGTGTATGTCGGAAATGATATGAGTGGAAGTAGTGAGGGTGACAAATGGAGAGAAATTAATGGTAAAAGCAAGGCAATGGCTACTCCGTGGTTAATTGAACCTGTGGAACAGCCAAACTCTATATCGAACAATGAAATGAGTGATGTATACTCTTATGTAGTTGGAGATATATTATATGTTAAGAATTTAAGCGGTGCGAATAGAATCTCGGTTTATTCGATTTCAGGATCATTGGTAATGTCGAAATCATGTGATAATGAAGAATTCTCGGTTTCATTGCCTACCGGAATCTATGTTGTTGCTATAACAGGAAATGTAACAAAGACAATAGGAATAGTTGTTAAGTAAGTAGTTTTAGGTATTATTGATGTTTTCAGGGTAACTTTTTGTAAATTTAGGAATGGCATAAACGGGTTGAGTTTAAGCTTAATGTGACAAAATATGAAATGTATTTTATCGGTTTATTGACCTGTTTATGCCATTATTGTATCCTTTGGAATGGTCTATTGCTAAATCAGTTTTTATTATGAAGAATAAAAAAGAATACATTGGGGTTTTATCTATCCTTTTGATTTGTTTAGTTTCAGTATTGTCTTCGTGTTCAAGAGTATCTAAACCGAATGAAAAATATTATGTTGCCGCTTATGTTTGGCCTTCATGTCATGATGAAAGTTTAAGCCGTGATGTGTTTTGGGATGAAGGAGAAGGAGAATGGGAAGTTATAAAGAAAGGAGATAGTCGGTTTGATGGACATTATCAACCTAAGCGACCGCTATGGGGATATAGAAGTGATAGCGACCCGAAAGCTGTGGAAAAAAAGATTGAAGCGGCGGTGGATCATGGAATAAATGTGTTTATTTATGATTGGTATTGGTATGATGGTCAACCCTATTTGGAAGATGCTATTAACAAGGGATTTTTAGGTGCCCGTAATAATGATAAAATGTCTTTTTATATAATGTGGGCCAACCATGATGTATATAGTAACTTTTGGAACCCTCATCGTTATAAAACCGATTCTTTGGTTTGGACAGGAGTAGTCGATCAGCCTAATTATGAAGTTATTGTTAAACGTGTAATCAATCAATATTTTAAACGTCCGAATTACTTTAAAATAAATGGAGAACCTGTTTTCTCTATTTTTGATTTTCCAAACCTTGTGAAAAGCTTTAATGGTCTGGATGGGGCAAAAAACGCTTTGGACTATTTCAGGAAAGAAACGGTAAAAGCCGGATTCCCGGGAATCCATTTCCAGCTGATTGGATGGGGAGATTGGGACACTTTATCACCCCGCCTGTGTGATGAACAATATATGGAGAACTTGACGATTAATGAGGTTATAAGCAAATTGGGAATCAGTAGTGTTACTGCTTATAATTGGGGAGGAGCCAGACCTCAGGAAGATTATGTGGCATGGGGTGCACAGGCCATGCAGGTACAGAATAACTGGGATAAAACATTGGACGTACCTTATTTTCCCAATGTCTCAATAGGATGGGATGATACTCCTCGAAAACCATATTTAGGTAAGAAAGATGTAACACATTATAATGCTACTCCTCAAAGTTTTGGAGCCTATCTGCAAATGGCCCGTGAATATGTCCAAAAACATCCTACACAACCTAAATTGATTGTGATAAATGCATGGAATGAATGGGTGGAAGGTTCCTATCTTGAACCGGATATGCGCTGGGGATATGGGTATCTTGAGTCGGTAAAGAATATTATGAGCGGGAAATATGATAAATACACATATCCCGGTGATGAGAATTAATACATTAAAAATTTAAGCTAGTTATATAAATAGAAAGTTATGAGTGGATATCAAAATCGGTTTCTGCATTTATTGATATTGGGGATTGTTTTGTTTCAGTTCGTAGGAGTAGAGGCATTCTCTTCAAATACTTTTAATATTAAAACATACGGTGCAAAGGGAGATGGAAAGACTTTGAACTCGGTAGCCATAAATAAAGCAATAACTGCTTGTGCTGATAAAGGAGGCGGAACTGTAATTATACCCCAAGGAATCTATCTGACTGGAACGATTGAAATGAAAAGTCATGTTTCTCTTTATCTGGAAGAAGGTGCTATTATTAAAGGAACATCGGATTTGAGTGCCTATAAATATTTTCATCCGGAGAAGGAATTTGTAGAATACAATAAGTCGGAAAAGCCTGAATGGAATAGAGCTTTGATTCTAGGTATTGGTGTCAGTGATATAATGATTTCCGGAAATGGAGTTATTGATGGTGACCATGTGTTGGATATTAATGGTGAAGAAAGTATGAGGGGGCCGCATACTTTGTTGTTTGCGATGTCGAGAAACTTGACTTTTTCAGGCATTACCGTACGATGTGCAGCGAATTATGCTTTTATGGCTTATTGCATAGAGAATTCTATTTTTCAAAATCTGACAATTGAAGAGGGCTGGGATGGTATTCATATAAGGGGCGGAAAGAATGTTATTGTCCGTGACTGTAAATTGTTTACAGGAGATGATGCCATAGCCGGCGGTTATTGGGAAGATGTGGTGATAACAGATTGCCAAATTAATTCAGCTTGTAATGGTATCCGTTTGATTATGCCGGCTACAAATTTAAAGATTGCCCATTGTTCTTTTAAAGGGCCCGGAGTATATCCACATCGAACATCGAAAGAATTAAAAAGACGGTATATGTTATCAGCCGTATTACTACAACCGGGTGGATGGGGACCGGCAGAGGGACGTTTGGATAATATTCACATTCATGATCTTGATATTGAGAATATGGAGAATCCATTTATGTTTATTTTGAACCTTGGGAACGAATGTAATCATATATTAGTAGAAAGAGTAAAAGCGAGAAGAATATTTAAGTCTACTGCTTCTATTGAAAGTTGGAAAGGTGGTTCTTTCCAAGATATAATTCTTCGTGATATTGATCTTGAATTTTGTGGTCATGATGAACCGGGCTTAAAGAATATTGTTGCTGCGCAACCACATGTGGATTCGCGTATATTACCTTGTTGGGGACTGTATGTACGTAATGTGAAGAATCTCATCTTGGATAATGTAAAGTTGAGTTATACTGAGCAGGAATTACGTCCGGCAATTTATTTGGATAATGTTGCAAATGCTGAGCTGAATAGAGTTGAGTGCAAAGAAACATCTGCTACAAATGTTATTGTTACATCGAATTCTGGCAGTATAAAAACGAATGAAACAGATTTTAAATGATAAGTGATGATAAAAAATACGAATTTTTCACGAATAAAATTTAGTTATCTTTTACTGGGAAGCTTTTTGCTCTCTTTTTCTGCTCCTGTGGCATCTCAAATGAAAGAACCTCATGAATGGCTTGGTTATGAGAAAGTAATGGGAGTTAAGAATGGTTTGATGCATTATGATTATGATGTAAAAACAATTTCATCTACTGCACCGGCTAATGTGTTTTGGCCTGAGGATAAGTTGTTATTTACTTTTCAATTGCAAAATAATCTCGAAGAACTTATTGATGTGGATGGTCATATCGAAGTGATTCACTATGGGACAAGAGGTATCCCTAATGATATTTGGTTACCGGAAATATTTAGTATGGGAAATGTAGAAACTATTCCTGTAAAGTTGAAGATAGCTCCTAACGGATATACCAATCTGGAAATTACTCCTAGTATGCCTTCTGAATTTGGTGGCTATGCAATTGTTTTTGATTTAGGAAAGTATGGTAGAAGGTTAGGAACTAGTTTCGTAAAAAGTATGAAACCAACTTCAAGGAAGCTGCAATTCCCGAAACAATCATTGGATGATTTAGGAGTTGACTTCTTAACTCGTGTTGGTGTACAGGCTATTCGATATGGATTACCTTATTGTCCTACAACTTTCCGGGATTACCAATCGATAATGCGGAAGTTTGACGAAGATATGAAACGGTTTAAAGATAATAATATCACTGTTCTTCTTATGTTTGGTGAGGGACAAGCTCTGAATCCTTTGGGTACTCCTCGCTCTTTCTTAGATGATAATAATGTTTTTTTGCGTTCAAAACAGGATTATGCATGGTTGCCGGAGTTGGACAATGATTTTGAAGAATTCGTTAAATCGATTTGTATGCGACATGGCTGGCCTGACGGACCTGTAACGGCAGTCTCTCTATGGAATGAACCATGGGAAGGAATCTCTATTTCGGGTTGGCAATCTGATATGCTACGTTATCGTGAGATTTATAAAGCAATGGCTGCCGGAGTGTTGGAATCTCGCGAGTTAGGAAAAGACATCTTGATAGGGGGAGGCGATTCCAATTCAAATGCTTGGGATAAGTTCTTTAGTGATGGCACAATGGATATGTTGCCTATATTTGATTTTCTTTCTATTCATTATCAAGGGATGGAATCTCCGGTACTTTATCCGGAATGGAATCAAAGAAAAGATTATAAAGGTCGCGTTCTGATTTGGGATACAGAAAGTTGGGTTGGAAATACAGATGATAGAATTGGTTTAGTAGTGGCAGCTAATCGCTCTGCAGGCTACGATCGTTCTATGGGAATCTATGGAGGATATATGTATGGAGGAGATCCCCATAATACGGAACCGAATACACAAATAAAAACGGAATCTGGTGTGGAAATGATTCCTTCTGTTCATCCTACCTGGTCATCCGCTGCGGCTATGGGAGCTGTACAGGGACTTATTGGAGAGCGGGAGTTTAGAGAATTGCTGTTTAAAAACGGATTACCTTGGATAATGGTTTTTGATGGTTACGAAAATAATCCGGATGATGGAACAGTCGTCATAACAGGGGATTTGGGCGAAGCATTTGGCGCAGAAAACGTTCTTTTTAGGGATGTGAGAGGTTTAAATGAAATAAATGAAAAGATTGCTTTGAGGGAAAAGCTGGATTTGTTACCAGCGGATTCGCCTGAAAGAATAAAAATAGAAAAGAAATTGCGTACTTATAAAGGATTGGTGGGAGGAAAACTTACATTAAAAGCTCATCCGTCATTTCTATTGTATGATTTTTATGGAAATGTGATAAAGCCTAAACAAGGGGTATATGAGATACCATTGACATTTAATGGATATTATTTAAGGACAAATGGAACTAAAGATTCTTTTAAGAAGCTATTGGATAGTCTGAGAAAGGCATATATTGAAGGTTATGAACCTCTTGATATTATCGCTAAAGATATGGTTTCACCTCTTACAGGTGAAACGGAAATGGAATTGGTCCTTACAAATATATTGAATCGGAGTGTAGGAGGAAATTTAAAGATCACTTTAGGTGACTTATTACTCTCTTATCCACAGAAAATTACGTTCAAAGCTCATGAGACTAAAACTGTGAAGGTAAAAATCAGCGGTAAAGCTTCTCCTGATAATCTTTATCCGTTAAGTGTTAAGTTTGATGCAGGTAAGGATGGTATCGCTGCACATTGGGAAGATATGCATGTAAATTATATAGAGAAAAGAACTATTACCGTAGATGGAAAACTGGATGATTGGGAAGGTGCACTGCCTCAAGTCGTAAAAAGTTCTGATGGGGCTTCTCTTTCTGTAACCGAGGCGGCTTGGTATCCTTTTAAGGAGTTTGAAAAATCAGTTCAGGGTATGTGTACTGCTTATTTAGCGTATGATGATACTTATTTCTATTTTGCAGCTAAAGCGGCAGATCAGACACCGGATGCAGGAACTTGTCGGTTTGAGACTCGAGACGATGATGACTTCTTCTACCCTGAAGTTTCCTATATGCAGACGAAAGAGGCAATGCATACAGTTGAGAGAATCAATGTGGTGGATAATAGTAATCAGAGTGCTTTGCAGTACCCTGATAGTCCTATCTGTATGATGAATTATTGGGAAAACACAAGTACGACTCATTCCATTGGGCTTGATTTGAATTTGCCTTATGACCGTTTTATACAAACTGCTTTGTATTTGCCGGATTGGGGGCAGTCTAATCTGATAATTGTTATTTCAGAGCAAGAAACGGGAAAAGAATTATTGAGGCAACATGTTTCAAGTGTTTGGAATGGGGTCTATCTGTTATTTAATTTGTCAGGAAAGCTTCGAGTACGTATAACAACCGAAGGATGGTGGTATACAGCCAAACTTTCAGGAATATTCTTTGATGAATCCGGTACGAATATTCAGAATAAGACCTCTGCTTATTTTATCAAGAAAGATTTCGATACTAAAGGTAATTGGAAATCTGTTTATGGAAAGGCCGGATATCATTTAGTTGGAATTCTACCTCGTTTGCCGGAGAATATTTCGTTGAATATTGTGGATAAAGATGATTTACTTGAGTTGAAATGGCCGGAAGGAGTGCGACGGTATACTTACAGGAAAGACCCTATATTGCCGGATGCTTCTATGGCTGCTCCTACAGATAATATACTGATTGCTTTCAATGTGCTTCAGATAGGCGAAGATGGTATGGAAAGTTATCCTAAAGGTACTATGCCTAAATATGTAGGCTATAAATGTACCGATTATGAGTATGCATTGAATACTGTTGCTCCTGAATATGGAGGTGGCTTTGAAATATGGAGAATGCTTGTTCCGGGTATGCCTCGTAAACATTTCTATCCTCGTCAACCTAAGTCACCTTATGATGGTCCTGTTAAGGATGGCAAATTGGTTACTCTTCGGGATGGTAATACTTTGTATACGGAATGTGCAATACCATGGACTGAAATACCGGATGTGAAAAAGGCGATAGACCGAGGTGAAAAAATTAAATTTTCATATCGGGTAAATGATAATGGGAATTGGGGAGCTTGTATGGAATTGGCTCGTAACCGTAGTGTTTCGAAAAGAAATTCACGTGCTTTTCATCCGGATTGGAGAGAACATTGGGCTAATGAAGTAGAATTCGGTGTAGAAAAATAATAAATATAAATAGTATAAGAGAATGAAAAAATACCTTTTGGCTTTATTTGCTGTTACCCTTTTAATTGGGTGTAAATGTGAAAAAAAGAAGGAAATTTTAGATTTTGTGAATCCGTTAATTGGAACGGATGGGCATGGACATACTTTTCCCGGGGCGGCATATCCTTTCGGAATGGTTCAATTAAGTCCGGATACAGGACTTGAGGGTTGGGATTGGTGCTCCGGATACCATTATTCTGATGCTTCTATCATTGGATTTTCCCATACACATCTATCAGGGACAGGACGTTCTGATCTGATGGATGTAATGATTATGCCTATGGTTGGGGATATTAAATGGCAGGCTGGAACAAAAGAAAATCCCGACATGGGATATCGTTCTCGTTTTTCTCATGATGAAGAATGGGCTTCTCCCGGGTATTATAAAGTGAAGCTACAAGATTATGATGTGATGGCAGAACTAACAGTTTCTCCTCATTGTGGTTTTCATAAGTATGCTTTTCCCAATACCGGTGATGCACATATTATGTTAGACTTATCTCATCATTTTGATACAGACTCTCTTATTTTGAATACTTTGAATGTAGTTGATAGGAATACCATAACCGGAGAGAGGCAAACAAAAGGTTGGGGAGAAATCGGTGAAAAGTATTGGAGTAACCAGAAATTATATTTTGTTATGCAGACATCAGAACCTTTCCAAAAGGTAAAGGTTAAAGTCGAAGATGATTTGGTTGATGTGGAGAAAGCTGTAGGAAAAGATGTGAAAGCAGTTCTTGATTTTGGAGCGTCGGAAAATAAAACAATAAAGGTAAAGGTCGGTATTTCTGCTGTAAGTGTGGAAAATGCAAAACAAAATCTGGAAAAAGAAATTCCTGGCTGGGATTTTGATCAGGTCTTAGCCGATACCCGTTCTGTTTGGAATAAAGAGTTATCGAAAATAAAAATAGATGCCACGGATAGTGTAAGTACTGTTTTTTATACCGCTTTGTATCATTCTTTGTTGGCTCCATATTTATATAGCGATGTAAATGGAGAATATCGTGGATTTGATGGTAAAACACATAAAGCAGAAGGTTTTAATCAATATACGGTGTTTTCTTTGTGGGATACGTTCCGTGCAGAGAATCCATTGATAACATTATTGAATCCCAATATTGTGAATGATTTTGTAAATTCGATGCTCACTCAGTATGAGGAATATGGTTTGTTACCGATCTGGCCTTTATGGTCGAGTGAAACGAATTGTATGATTGGTTATCATGCGGTTCCGGTTATTGTAGATGCATATTTTAAGGGGATAAGAGGTTATGATGTTGAGAAAGCCTATCAGGCAATGAAGAATTCAGCAATGCAAAACGACTTTGGGGTGAAAGAGTTGAAAGAATATGGATATATACCGTATGATAAATATAATAAGTCGGTTTCAACCGCATTAGAATATTGTTATGATGACTGGTGTATCGCTCAGATGGCAAAGAGCCTGAATAAAATGGATGACTATAAGTATTTTATGGATCGTGCTATGAGTTATTCTGCTTATTTCGATAAGGAATATAACTTGATGAACGGACTTTCATCGAAAAAAGAATTTCGTCGACCTTTCGATCCTTTTTATTCTTCTTATAAAGAATGTGATTGGGTTGAAGGAAATTCTTGGCAGTATTCTTTTTTTGTTCCACATGATGTACAGGGGTTAATTAATTTGTTTGGGAATAAGGACAAGTTTGTAGCAGCATTAGATACATTGTTTTCTATGCCGTCGGTCATTTCCGGGCATGATGTACCGTTGGATATCTCCGGACTTATTGGTCAGTATGCCCATGGAAATGAGCCGAGCCATCATGTCGCTTATTTATATAATTACGCCGGTATACCGTATAAGTCTCAAGAAAAATTGCATGAAATAATGTATTCTTTATATACCACTGCACCTGATGGACTCTGTGGAAATGAAGATTGCGGTCAGATGTCAGCATGGTATGTGTTTAGTGCTATGGGATTTTATCCTGTTAATCCGGCCGAGCAAGTATATGTTTTTGGAAAACCAATGCTGCATAGTGCGGAATTTACGGTAAAAGATAAAACCTTTAAGGTAATAGCCCATAATCTGGATGAAAAGAATATTTATATTCAATCTATTAAGTTAAACGGGCAGGAATATAATCAATTGTATATTACTCATGAGGATATTGTTGCCGGAGGTACACTTGAATTTTTCATGGGACCTATTCCTTCAAAGGTGCAAAATTGGAAGTTACCTCCATCTGTAACACCTGCTTAAAAGAAATGAATAATGGCTAGGATTTTGAAAGATGCATTAGTGCTTCTGCTTTTTTTCTTTTTTATTGGATGTAATAAGGATACTGTATTTTGCTGTAAGAAAGGAGTTTATACCGCATCGTTGAAAGATGTCAGTTTTAGTGTGTCAGCAGAAAAAGCAGGACGTCTTATTTCTTTTCGATATGGGAAGGAAGAAATGCTTCTCCAGTCTGATGTTGAACCGACATATTATGGTGCCACTTTTTGGTTGTCTCCACAGGAATGGCATTGGCCGCCTTATCCTGTGCTTGATGAGTGGGCTTATGATGCAGTTCAAAAGGATGGAAAGTTGGAACTCTTTAGTCCGCCTGATCAAACAGCAGGGATAGAAGTGAAAAAGGAGTTTTCTTTTTCTAAAGACGGAGCTGTTTTTATTACCTATTGTTTGAAGAATATTTCAGAGGAGGTAAAATATTTGGCTCCTTGGGATGTAACTCGTGTATTAGGTGGGATAACCTTTTTCCCTGTCGGAGAGGCAGATATAATAAACCGTTCTTCTATATCTGATGCGTATGAGCAAGATGGCATTATATGGTATGAGATGGGGAAAAAACCGATTACTGATGCTCAAAAACTATTTTCGACAGCGAAAGAGGGATGGATAGCACATTATCGTAACGGTGTACTCTTGGTTAAATGTTTTCCGGATATTTCTTTATCTCAGTTACCACCGGGGCATGGAGAAGTGGAAATTTATGTAGCTCCTAACGGGAAGTATGTCGAGTTGGAAAATCATGGTGAATATGTTTCTTTACTTCCGGGAGCTTTATTGGTTTATAAACAGAAATGGTTTCTTGTTAAAGCTCCATTGGGTGCGAACGCAGATCATAAAGCATTGCTGGATATTGTACGGCAGTTAAATAAAAGTATATCAGAATAAGTTTAGGAAGAAATTAATAAAAGTTTAGATATGAAATATAAGGTATTGTTGGTATGTTCGTTTTTCTTGTTTTGCACTTATCTACAGGCACAACGAACAGTTTGGCTTGACGAACTTGATTTGTCTAAGGTCGACCAGTCAGCTGGAGACGCAGTGGCCCGAAAGTCGATGTGGAATACACCTCTGATTATTGCCGGTGAAAAATTTAAGCGAGGAGTGGGGACTCATGCTGAAAGTTTTTTTCGCATCCAGTTGGATGGAAAGACTACTTTCTTCAAGGCTTTAGTAGGAATAGATGATTCTGCTCCTGCATTTGAATTGGCTCAAGCTTCTGCAGAGTTTTTGGTGATTGGTGATGGAAAGATATTATGGAAAAGCGGGATAATGCATGGCGGTGATAAAGCTAAAGATATTAACTTATCGACTAAAGGTATAAAATCTTTGTTGTTGCGTGTCGACCATTGCGGTGATGGAATTACCGGAGACCGTGCTAATTGGGTGAATGCTTGTTTTGAAGTAAAAGGAAAAGATCCGGTTGCTGTAAGTAAAAAGCGTGAACCGGAATATATCCTTACTCCTCTTGCCTCGAATGCGCCTAAAATAAATGCTCCGTATATCTATGGTGCACGCCCCGGTAAGCCATTCTTATTTACAGTACCGATATCCGGGGCAAGACCTCTGAATGTGGAAGCCGGGAATCTGCCTGATGGATTGTCTATTGATGCGCAAACAGGTATTATTTCCGGAACAGCTAAAGAAAAAGGGACTTACTTGGTTGACGTTGTCGCTGAAAACAGTTATGGGAAGGATACTCAAAAACTTACGCTGGAAATTGGAGATAAATTGGCTCTTACTCCCCCGATGGGGCTTAGTACCTGGAATGTTTTTGGGGATGATATTGATGATGCCAAGATACGTAGAATGGCGGATGCAATGGTTGAAACCGGTTTGATAAATTATGGTTATGCATATATTAACATAGATGATGGATGGCAAGGAGAACGCGGTGGAAAATATCATGCGATTATGCCGAATGAGAAATTCCCGGATATGAAAGGATTGGTAGATTATGTGCATAGTAAAGGACTGAAAATCGGTATATATTCTTCTCCGTGGGTAGAAACATTTGCCGGTTATATCGGTGGAGGAGCGGATACGCGTGATGGTAAAGTTGTTAACTCATCTAAACGTTATGGTGAATATTCTTTTGTGAAGAATGATGTGCAACAATGGGTTGAATGGGGATTTGATTATTTGAAATATGATTGGATTACCAATGATATTGCCCATACGGCAGAGATGACTTATCTATTGGATAAAGCTAACCGGGATATTGTTTTCAGTATATCCAATGCAGCTCCTTTTGCATTGGCGGAAGATTGGAGTAACTTGACAAATCTGTGGCGTACTACCGGTGATATACAAGATACGTGGAGTAGCATGACTACAATTGTTTTTTTACAGGGGAAATGGAAATCTTATGCAAAACCGGGAAGTTGGAGTGATCCGGATATGTTGATAGTAGGTAAACTGGGTTGGGGGAAAGAACTCCGAAACACCCGGTTGACACCGAATGAACAGTATTTGCATATTTCGTTATGGAGTATTCTAGCTGCACCGTTATTGGTGGGATGTGACATAAGCCAGTTGGATGATTTTACGAAGAACCTGCTTTGCAACAATGAAGTGATTGCAGTAGATCAGGATATGGCGGGAATCCCCGGGTCGAGAATCTTCATGGATAAGGATGAGCAGATTGAGATTTGGTCACGTCCGTTGAGTGACGGCTCTCAAGCAGTAGGTTTGTTCAATTTATCGGATGAGACCAAGAAAATAGCGGTCAATGAAGAAATGTTAGATATAAAGGGGAAATTTTCTGTCCGTAATCTGTGGGAGCAGAAAGAGAAGGGCACCTTCTCCGGAAAATACTCTTCAGATGTTCCTTCGCACGGAGTTGTCTTCATAAAAGTAACCAAACTTGATTGATATTCTTTTGTAATAGTTGTAAAAACAAGTCTGAGAAAAAGGATGTACATTCCCCCTTCTCAGACTTTTTTGTAAGAATATCGGGATTCTATTTGGTGGATTCATCTGATATATACGTCTCTATATTAAATTACGATGTCTCTATTTTGTTAAACCAAATATTAAATTCATTTATTATGAGAAAAAATTGTATTTTACTGGTTTTGATTTTCCTTTGTGGCTTTTTTAATGTCAGCGCACAAAGTTCAATAACAGTACCTGATGAAGGTAAGGTATATAGTCTGATAAACGTAGGTTCGGTTCGTTATCTTACGGCACTTAGTGAACCGGAGGATAATGGTTGGTTGGTTTATGATGTTGCCATTGCTGATCGCTATTCAACTGAAGAGGAGAGAACAAGACAGCAATTTAAGTTTATTCCTATTTCCGGTAAAGCAGGTAAGTATTATATTCAGAATGTAGCTTCAGGCAAGTATATTACACAGGCTGAGCCTTCTTTAGATGGTAATGATTGGGTTGCAGTGTGGGCTGATCCGAGTGATATTGCAGCATATGGAGATAAAATAGAATTTGTTATTACTCCTGTTGAAGATGGAAAAGTTCGTATTGGAAATCAGGATTTTCAGAATTTGTTGGGAGTAGACGGTCTTGAGAACAATGCTTATGTAAAATGTGTCTGGAATACCTATTCAGGGGGCGATGTTATTATGTATACGTGGACTATCCTTGAATATATTGCTGGTAATGCTGATAGAACAGCATTAGGAACTAGTTTAGATAATGTGAAGAACTATTTAAGTAATCCGGCAATACAGGTTGGTAGTGCAATCGGTCAATATCCTCAGGATGTATATGATGAATTGTTGGCTAAGCAAGCCGCAGCGCAAGATGTGTTTGACGATTCGGAGGCAACTCAAGAAGAAGTTGATGCTGCAAAAGCAGTTTTGGATGCTATCTTTAAGGCTTTCCAAGAAAGTCTGATTATTATACAGCCGGAGCCTGATAAAGAATACTATATTATATATGATGGAGAGGCTGATACTAAAGGAATGAGTTCTTTAGATGAAAATGAAGATAGTAAAGCTTTCTTGAATGCGTTTAGCGAGCAGCAATTTAAGTTTGAGAAAGTGGAATCTAATGACATTGTATATTATAAGATCCAATCAACCAAAGATGGAAAATACTTATATAAGGATGGTGAATATGAGACTAAGTGGACGGATGATGTGACTGTTGTGGGAGATGATGCTCTTTTCAGAATTACACCGACCGGTAATGTAGAAAAACCAAAGTATGTATTGCTTCAGGTTAATGCTACCGGAGGATATTTAGGTAATGATCCCGGAACAGATTGGTGGAGTGATGTTTATTCTAATAAGGTTGCAAACAAAGCGACTTATTGGAAAATAACCACAGAAAAACCGAAAGATCAACCACAGATAACATTGAATGTTGATATGAGAGATGAAGCGGTTAGTCCTGATGGTATTTGGGTAACCGGAAACTTTATTGGTTGTAACTGGGCTGAACCGGGTAGTAATCCTGCCTATGAGTTAACAGACCCGGATGGAGATGGAATCTATTCCGTGACAGTTGAATATAACAAAATGGCAAGAACCGGCTACGAGTGTGTGGTTGCAAATGATGGTAATGCGCTTGATAGAGCAAAGAATCCGATGGAATACAAATTTGCTAACGGAAAAGGTTGGGCTAATACTGAAAGTTTCTTTGATGATTGTACTTTGTTGACCAATCGTATATTAGGCGTATATACAGATGAAGTAGATGTTCCGGCTGTTAAATTAAATCTTTGTGGAACTTCCGAAACTGAGGAACGGATAAAAGTAGCTTGTGTGGGTGACAGTAATACCCAAGGTATTGGCTGGTGGATTCTTCCTTATAAAGAAGCATGGCCGATTCAGTTGAGAGGTTTGATGGGAGATGATTATCAGATTCAGAACTTTGGTCTGGGCGGTGTAACTCTAACCGGATGGATGGGTACAGACCGTCATGGGCTCGTTCAGGAATTCGATCCTAATATTATCCTAATCAATTTGGGAACTAACGATGCCAACCCTGCTTATCAGTTCAGTGAAGAGAATTACGAAAAAACTTATAGGAATCTTATTGATATCTATTCACAAGGTTCTGCTAAACCTCAAATCTATTTGATGACTCCGATGAAAGCCTTGGATGAGACACAAAACAATACGATTGTTAATAGTATTTGTCCGATAATCAAGAAGCTGTCTAAGGAACTTGCATTGCCGTTAATTGATTTCTATACGGAAACCCTTCCTTGGACAGTAAATGATCATTATGCAGACGGTCTCCATTTGAAGAGTCCTGAAGCAACGCTTGATTTATCCAAGAAAGCAGCTTCTATATTGAAGACTGCCAAACCTCAGATTGTTCAAACCGGCTTTGATTTATTTGCAAGTGCCGATTATGCAGAATATCGTTGGTATATGGATGGTGAGTTACTTGAAGGAGAAACAGCGAAAAAAATTACTGCAAGTGTTACAGGTTCTTATCAGTTAGGCGTGAAATTATCAGCTACAGCAGATGATGTGTTATTATCGGAACCACTTACTGTTGTAGTAACTCCTACAAGTTTAACGGATTTATCTAAGGAGGCTATCTCTATCTATCCGAATCCGGTGAAGGATATTTTGACAATCCGGGGAATGGATGAAACATCCGGTGTTTCATTTAAATTGTATGATGTAACAGGAAACTTGCTGTTAGAGTCTACTCACTCGGAATTGGATATGTCCGGATTAAATAGAGGAGTATACTTCCTTGATATAGCAGGAGATGTTCGTAAAGTAGTGAAACAATAGTTTTGGAAGAACGAGATTTATAGAAAAGAACCTCTTGGCCGGATATCGGTCAAGAGGTTTTTTTTTGTATCTGTTTTGAATTTCTGGCATAGTCTTGCCGGTCAGCGTAATTTTGTCTTTTTATGCATATTTTAAAATGGTATTTTTTACATTCACCTCTTCACTTTTTGATGTAACAGCATGAGCTATAATTGGTTGGAGTGAAGGTGCTTTTTTTATGAACTGCACTCCAAAAGTTGGACAAAAATGTAGATTGAAAATGTGTATCGTCCTGTTTTTGGTTGACTGGTTAAACTTAATAATCCTACTATAGGTTG
>ERZ791808.675-NODE-675-length-34851-cov-3.350155_pt1 | contig 34851 bp, 26 predicted proteins | sample MGYA00510305_ERZ791808 | MGnify/ENA primary metagenome ERZ791808 (study PRJEB30046, sample SAMN00792024) | human gut metagenome | study: EMG produced TPA metagenomics assembly of the A metagenome-wide association study of gut microbiota in type 2... | reverse complement strand
GGACTTCCTTTAATGTGAAAGCCTATCCTTCGGAAACTCAGCAGGCCACTTTGGTGCAGGGAAAAGTGGAAGTGTGTGCGGGGAATTATTCCCGGAAACTACAGCCGGGGGAGCAGTTGAATTACAGTTCGGAAGGCCCGGAAATCCGGAATGTGGATGTAAAAGCCTATACGGCCTGGAAAGACCGGCGTTTTGTATTTAATGACGATTTATTGGAAGAGGTGATTCGTAAATTGGGGCGTTGGTATGACGTGGAATTTATTCTCCGGGATGCGGAGGTCAGAGAAATCCGTTTTACCGGAAATCTGCCGAAGTACAGGAATCTGGACCAGGTATTGAACAAACTGGAACTCACGACGCATATCCGTTTTGTGCAGGACGGGCGTGCGATTGAGGTATTTGCTGAATAACAAAACAGGAAGATGTGTGCAGCATCTTCCCGGAATAGAATTATTAACGCCATCGTGCAAATGGCCATTATTAATTTTAACACAACAAATTTATGAAAAAAAATCGGGATTTGGATATCGGGTCGTGGCCTGATATCGTTTGGAAAATGTATTTGACTATGAAAATTTGTGTTTGCTTGCTGATTTTGGGATTGTCAACGGTATCTGCTCGGACGCACTCTCAGACCCGCTTGACCTTGGATGCAAAGAACAAGACTTTGCCCGAGATTTTCCAGGAAATAACCCGCTTGTCCGGGTATGAGTTCATGTATAGTAGCAATGAACTCCGTCATGTGGGAAAAGTCAGCGTACAGGTGGAAGACCGGGATTTGAGCGATATTCTGGCGGAATGTCTGAAAAATACCGGTTTGTGGTATCGGTTGGAGGATGATGTCATTGTCATTTCTCCGAAATTAGTTGCTCCTCAAGAGGCGGGAAAGGAACTTACCGTGACCGGTACGGTCAAGGATAAGGGCGGAATGCCTTTACCCGGAGTGACGATTTTGTTGAAAGGTACGCAATTGGGGGGAGTTACCGATGCGGATGGAAAATTCCGTCTGACTTTGCCGGACAATAGGGAACATGTGCTGATTTTCTCGTTTGTCGGGATGAAAATTAAAGAAATCAGGGTGAATGACGCGAAACCTTTGATGGTGGTTATGGAGGAAGATGCTACGGAAATGGACGAAGTGGTGGTGACCGGTATCTTCAAAAAGGCCAGGGAAAGCTATACAGGATCCGTGAGTACGGTTACCAATGAACAGCTGAAACTATTCCGGGGACAAAACCTCTTGCAGACACTGAAAAACATAGATGTGTCTATCAACTTGACAGAGGACAACTACTCCGGCAGTAACCCGAATACTTTGCCGCAAATCAATATCCGCGGTAACTCCTCCCTGCCGATGAGTGTTTCCGAATATAATGCACTTGCCGATAATTCGGTAAATACGCCGCTGATTATTATGGACGGTTTTGAAATCGGTCTGGAGCGTCTGATGGACTATAACGACGAGGAAATCGAATCCATCAACATACTGAAAGACGCGGCGGCTACTGCCATTTACGGTTCGAGAGGGGCCAACGGAGTCATTGTCGTGGTTACCAAAAAGCCGGAAGCCGGTAAAATGCGGGTGAATGCAGAAGTGGGCGTAAACCTTGAAATTCCTGACCTGACCTCTTATGATATGCTGAATGCCGCTGAGAAGTTACAATTGGAGTGGGACTTGGGATTGTATAACATGGATTCACCATCTTCCGATATGACCTATAAAAACACTTATGCCAGGAGATTGAGGGAAGTGGTCGGAGGGACGGATGTCGATTGGTTGAGCAAGCCTTTGCGGGTGGGCTCCGGAATGCGCTACAACCTGCGTTTGGAAGGCGGTAGCCGGGAATTCCGCTGGAGTATTTCCGGTGCTTACAACGATACGCGCGGAGCCATGAAAGATTCTTACCGCTCGAATTTCAACGGTTCCATCACCTTGATGTATAGCGTCAAAAACTTGATATTCAGGAATAGTACGACGTATGGCCTTTCCAGAAGTTCAGAAAGCAAATACGGCACTTTCAGTGACTATGTAAAGCAACAGCCCTACAATTCGCCGTATGATGCAAACGGCAAATTAGTAAAAACATTCGAGCATTTCTCCGGTAGTCCGGGGCAAACAGGAGAAGCTAATCCGCTGTATGACGCGACCTTGAACAGCTTTAATAAATCGGGTTATACAAGTTTGAGCAATAATTTCTCTGTTGAGTGGCAGGTACTGAAAGGGCTTACCCTTCGCGGGCAGGTCGGCATTTCATCCACCGACAATACCTCCGATTATTTTTTGCCCGCCGAACATACCTTCTTCCAATCTGCTGAATATAAGACTACGGACGGTTTTCTCAGAAGAGGGCAGTATAAGTATTCCACCGGAAAGGGAAACAATTATGACGGCAGTATCAACCTGGCCTATTCCGAAACCTTTGCCGATAAACACCAGATTTATTTGGGTGTGGACTACTCTTTGAGGGAACGGAACAATCGTAGCTATAGTTTTGATGCCGAGGGATTTATGGATGAGGATGTCCACTTTTTGGCTTCTGCCCGTCAATATCAGGAAAACGGTAAGCCTGGTGGCAACCAATCGACGATGCGAAGCATGGGCCTGGCGGCCAACCTGAACTATATCTATAACAACCGTTATTATGCCGATTTTTCTCTGCGGGTAGACGGCAATTCTTCTTTCGGAAGCAAAAAGAAGTACGGTACGTTCTGGAGTTCGGGTATCGGTTGGAATGTACACAACGAAAAGTTCATGGAAGGGTTTTGCATGAATGTATTGCGTTTGAAGGCTTCCTACGGGCAGACCGGTTCGCAGCAAGGTTCTACAGGAGCCAGTACACTCTATAATATATTGACCGACAATTATTATATGAATTGGACTATTGCCGAATTGCAGAATCTGGGCAACCCCTACCTGACGTGGCAGACGACGGACGAGTTCAACTTCGGTGTGGAATTCGGCTTATGGCAAAGCCGCTTCAAAGGAGAGTTCAACGTGTATTCCAAGAAAACGAGCAACCTGCTTTCCAACATGGATTTGCCGCATTCCACAGGATTCTCTTCATACGTAGACAATGTGGGTGAAGTGAAAAACACCGGGTGGGAAGCATCCGCCAGTGTCTACCTGATGCGGAACGCCGAACGCGATATGACCTGGATGGTTACCGGTCAACTGGCATACAATAAAAACATCGTTTCCAAATTGTCGGAGGCTATCAAGGAGCAGACGGAATCCTATTTGCAGTCGAATGTGGACGTGGCCAATCTTTTCTATGAAGGCCGTCCGCAGAACGGGCTTTATGTCGTGCGCTCTTTAGGCATCGACCCCAGCAACGGGGAAGAGGTATTCCTGGACAAGAACGGCAATCGCACGGATACCTGGCAACCTTCTGATAAAGTGTACGTCGGACAGACCGAAGCGCGCTATCGTGGTATTGCCAATACCATGTTCATGTGGAAAGGCTTGACGGTGAATCTTTCTGCCGGTTTCCACTGGGGAGGCAAACAATATAACTCGACTCTGGTTGATCGGGTGGAAGTCAGTATCAATACGGTGAAAAACCGCAATGTGGATGCACGGGCATTGTATGAACGCTGGCAAAAACCGGGCGACATAGTTTCATTCCGGAAATTCGACGACAATACGACAAGGGCTTCTTCTCGATTCGTCATGCCCGACAAAGTGTTCCAAATACAGTCCGTCAGTGTGCAATACCGTTGGGACAACGACTGGATAAAGAAAAACCTTCACGCTTCGTCCCTTACTTTCGGGGTGAACATGTCCGATTTGCTGTACGTGTCTACAGTGAAACGGGAACGGGGAACTTCCTATCCGTTTGCCCACAACATTCAGGCGAGCATCAAATTCTTGTTTTAAAAACCGATAAAATAGAGTTATTATGAGACATAGATTCATATTCATAAGCATGACTTTCCTCGGCATATTGTTTGCTTCGTGCAACGACTGGTTGGACGTGCAGCCCGAAGATCAGCGGAAAGAAGATGACATGTTTTCCCATTACAAAGGATATCGCAATGCTTTGTCGGGGTGTTATGCCGCGATGGGGCATACCAGTGTTTACGGCCAAAAACTGACGACCTCCGATATTGAATTGCTGGCAGGAATGTGGGAGATGATGGATAATTCCGGGACGAATTATGATTTGACCACGCATAATTACAACGATGGAGTCAGGAGTACGATACAGGACATCTATTCCAAAATGTTCAACGTCATCGTGCAGACCAATAAAATCATCGCCCATGCCGAAGCGGACGGAGGCGCGTTTCCCGACGAAGCGACCCGTTCTGTCATTCTCGGTGAAGCGTATGCCATCCGTGCCTATTGCCAGCTGGATGTGTTGCGGTTGTTCGGCGAAGTGCCCGGCGGCGACGGAGAGAAAGTCAGCCTCCCTTATTCCGAAGTCAAGGCATTCGACGAACGGGCTACACGTTACGATTTTTCCGGATATGCGGAAAAATTATTGACTGACCTGAAACGGGCAGAGGATTTGTTGAAAGACAATGACCCTATTTTTCAATATACATATAGCTTTTTAAATACTCCCGCTTATTTTGAGAAAGCCTTGGAGGATACTTATATGGCATATCGACAGTCTCGGCTGAATTACTGGGCGGTGAAAGCGTTACAGGCGCGGACATACCTCTATTTGGGGCGTACCGGCGAAGCGTATGCGGCGGCCAAAGCGGTAATCGATGCCAAGGATAAGGAAAACCGGCCGGTGATGGAATTATCGGGGCATACGGACAGGGGACAAAGACGTTATGCCTGTCCGGGCGAGTGTCTGTTTTATCTGAGTAAGCACGACATCAAAGCGGCTACATCCATGTTGGCGGCTAACGCTTTCAGTGCGGAAAGAAGCAATTTGCTCATTAGTGTCAAACGTTTGACCGAAAAACTGTTTCCGGAAAACAAGGACTCGGATTCGAGATATACGCAGGGATGGAACAAACAGGTGGAGGTCAACGGCCTTAAAGATATGTATGCGGCCATCCGGAAATATTACTATGACGTGGATAATGTTACGGACGCTTCGTTGTATTACGAAATTGTCCCCATGTTGCGGATGGCCGAGGTAGTGCTGATAGGTATCGAAACCACGCCGGATGTACAGGAAGCCAATAAATGGTACGCCGATTACCTGCTGAAAGGTTGTGGGGTGGCGGGCGATGACAGGTTTACATCGCAAACCGACCGCTTGGAAGTATTGCTGCCGGAATATGCCCGCGAATTTTTCGCCGAAGGACAGATGTTTTATGCGTATAAGCGCGTGGGTGCTTCGGAAACGTTGTTCGGGGAAAAGATTGCGCCCGAAGATTATGTATTGTGGAATTGTGTGAATACGGAATTTAACCCTTAAATCGATGGTTATGAAATTGTTCAATATATTGTATGCGGCGGGTCTGCTCTTGTTGGCAGCCGCTTGTGAAAAAGATTTGCCGACCTTTTCGGATGATGAAGGTTTCCTGATATTCAATTATGGTGCAGGTAAAAAAACGGGGGATGCCACCGTTTCGGAAAGTGACAGGCGCGGAAGCTATTCCTTTTTGCTGAATGCCGCCGAGGAACAGACACGCGATACCGTTTGGCTGAAAGTAAACACCCTCGGAAAGCTCTCTCCGGACTGCCGGCCAATAGCCTTGGTGCAGATGGAGGATACGAACCGGAACGTTATCAATGCCGTGGCAGGAAAACATTATGTGGCTTTCGACGATTCCTCGCTCGCAGAACTCTATCGCATGCCCGGCGATTCCTCTGTGACGGAAGTGCCGGTGGTGGTGCTTCGGGATCCTTCTTTGAAGGAAAGCGATGTGACGTTAAAGATTACTTTCGGAGACAACGGTTGGTTTAAACCCGGCTATCCGAGTTTTACCACCTATACGTTGACGATTTCCGATTATTTGGCGGAACCCAAAATGTGGCAGGAACTGGGTGTGGATTATTATCTGGGTACCTATGGCTCTAAAAAACACGAACTGATGATTCAATGGACGGGGAAAACATGGGATGATGCGTATTTCAAGACGCTTGCAGCATACGACGATGATTGGGGCATGTGGGTATTCAATGATGGGGCTTATATAGACTATCTGGATGCCTGGTTCGCGAAAAAATTGGATGAGGAAAATGCCCGCCGTTTGGAGGAGGGAAAGGATGTTTATCGGGAAAAGAACGGCAAGGAGGTAAGTTTTGAGCCTAAAAGTATATGGGACTACTGAAATTAACGGATTAAAATGGAATGAATATGAAAAGATACATATTATTTTTTTGCTTGTCTACCCTGATATGTCTGAACGGTTGTTTTCAGGACGACACGACGCTGGCAACGGATGCGAGTCGGGTGGGTGAAATCAATGTGCAGGGATTGAAGGACACTTCGATGATTGCATACGCACAGCCGTTGGAGTTGACGGCCGAGGTTGCGGGATTTGCGGACGATGAACTGACATATGCCTGGTACATCTACGGAGGACAATACAGTAAAAATTCGGAGGGCTATCGCAGCCATTCCATTGGTGAAGGGAAAAAACTGTCTTATCCCGTGGAATTGAAAATCGGTTCCTATACGGTGGTTTGTGAAGTGACGCATAAAGCGAGTGGTTATTTTACGACGGCAACGTTCAATCTGAATGTGACTTCCGATTTTTCGCAGGGTTTTTATGTTTTGAAAGAGACGGCGGACGGAAATACCGAACTGGATTTTTACAATCATTTGAAGAAAACCACCAATAATGATTTGCTTGCCAAGGTTCTGGAAGCTCCGTTAGCCGGGGAACCGCGTAACCTCAGTACCGTATTTCAGAAAACGCACCTTGACCCGGCAACGGCAACCTCTACGCATGCCACCGGCCTTTTCGTGGCGCATGGTGATAACGGTTGCGTTTTGTTCAACACAACGGACATGTCGGTGATGTTCGACCGCACGAACCTGCAATACGGCGAAATGGAGGCGGACGAAGTGCCTTATGCGATGGTAACGTTTAATGGTTCAAATTATTATCCAATAAAGGTGTAGCTACTGATAGATGTTATGATGATTGGACTTCTGAATATGCAACGGGACAGCTTTCGCTTCCGACAGAGGCAGGGGCAAGTGGTTTGATACAGTCTTATAATCTTTACGGAATATCGTATTGGAGTCAAAATGAGCATTGCCTGATGCGTACAACTACGGAATATGGAGCGTTTGCCGGTTGTTTTAAAATAGATTATGAAGAAGATTATACCGGCCTCAGAATCGACTGGGAAAAAGCGATTCCGGTAACTTCGGGATGGAATTATATTGATTCAGAAAATACTATTTGGTATATGTTCGATGTGCCTGGCGAAGGACGTTACATGGTGATAATAAAATCTGTTTATGGGAAAAAGGTAAAAATAGAAGAGGTACGTCTTATGGACCCTGCGCTGCATATTGCTAAAGCGGAAATCATTGCCGGCAGGGGCAAGGAAAACAACGTCATTTATTGCATCGATGATAATCGGCTGTACCGTTATTCGGTGACGGAGGGGAGTGAAACTTCCTTGACGTTCGATGAATTGCCGGGTGGAAACATTACCTACCTGTCGAACCTTTTTTATGGCGAAGAGTTTGATTTCATTGTCGTCGGTGTCCAAAACGGAGACAAATATACTATGGCGATGTATGGGATTGCGGGCGGTCAGCCTGCCGGCACTCCTGTTCATACCTTTACGGGAACAGGCGAGGTGAAAAAGGTTTGTTATGTTATTCCATATAATGGTACCGGTATTAATTCCAGCCCTTTCACCAGGTATCCAGACCCACCTACTATTCCGTATTGATGAGAGGATGTTTTCATGGACAGTTGTACCGGAGCGACAATCGGAAAGGTCGCTCCGGTATATTAAACGATAAAATTTATGACAGAATGAAAAGAGTGATTTTGTTTATATGCCTGGCCGTTTGGGTGTTGCCTTTGGCCGCGCAAATCGATTTCCGCGAAAGCGGATTTGCTAAAGCATTGGAGGCGGCCAAGGTCGAGAACAAATTGGTGTTTATGGATTGTTACACCAGTTGGTGCGGCCCCTGTAAAAGAATGGCTGCCCAAGAGTTTACCCAAGAAAAGGCAGGCGAATATTTCAATCCCCGTTTCGTATCGGTGAAAATAGACATGGAGAAAGGAGAGGGCGTGGAGTTGCGGAAACGCTATGACGTGAACGCTTATCCGACCCTGCTCGTGTTGAATGCGGAAGGGGAATTGTTGTGCCGCCATGCCGGTTATCTGAGTGTGGACAAATTGATAGACTTTGCGGAGAATGGCGTGAAGGGTGGCGGACTGACAGATATGCACAAACGCTATGCCGCAGGCGAACGTTCGGTGGAGTTTATCCGGGGGTATTTAGCACAACTGGAAGAAGCTGCCATGTCGGGTACGATGTATACTGTTGCGAACGATTATTTGCAGGACAAGACAGATGCCGTATTTACGGATGCGGCCATATATGCCATTTTCAGGGATTATGCCATTCCCGTCAATCCGGTATTTCAGCAAGTGTACGCCCGCAAGGCGGAACTGGCCGAACGCTATGGCGAGGAAGCTGTCCGGGCGTTAGACAAGCGTTGGGAAGCATTCGGAAGCCGTTATCTGAAACGGGAAGGCAAGAAGACTGTCGGCTACGATGCCGCCGGCCTGGAAGCCTATTATACCCTTATGAAAGAATGCGGCGTACCCGAAGCGGAAGCACTCCGTGCTATCGTTCTGTTGGATGGAGCGAGTGGTGCTCAGGAGTGGCGGGTATTGTTAGAAGCGATGGTCGTATATAGCCGCTTCAGCCGCATGACAGAAGACCACTTGTATTATGCTTGTTCTTCTTTGTTTTACGGGCAGAAAGAATGGCAAAATGCCGATGAACGCAAGAAATTCGCTGCCCTGCTGGAAAAGCGTGTCAAAGCCTTGAAAGGCAAAAAGGATACTTCTGGCCGGACGATGACAGTGGGCGGCAAAAGAATGCCCATCATGGAATATTACTGCCAGTCGTACGAAAAAATGCTGGAGAAAGTGAAGTGACACACTTTTTTAATCGGCAGTCTTTAAGTTTGGAATATCCGGATATGTGCAAGTTTGCACGCCATCCGGATATTCCTTTGTTTTAGTTGTTTCAGTTACCTCTGATTCTTTTTCTGCTTTGCCTGTAGAGATAGTATGAAATGATAAGAAAATCTCTTAAAATAGCGGAGACTAGGTTGTCCGGTTCTTTATTTGTAAAGTGGATGAATATTCGTATCTTTGCATAAATTGTCGAACACAAACGCCGAAGAATGACACGCGTACCGAAATTTTTCAATACGGCCGGTCCCATCCAGCCTGATATTCATTACAATATCGATCCGTTGACACGTATCGATTTGGAAGAGTTGGAATCGTTGATTTACCAGCGGAAATATTTTGTGCTCCATGCCCCGCGCCAGACCGGTAAGACCTCCTGCCTGTTGGCTTTGCGCGATTACCTGAACGCCCGTGGGGAGTTCTATGCCGTCTACGTCAATGTCGAGGCGGGTCAGGCATCCCGGAATCTGAAGGACGAGGTGAGCCGTCATGTGATAGGAAGTCTGGCTGAACGGATGCGTTTGGTGATTCAGAACGATATGCCGCTGGAATTGGTGCGTGAGGTTGTGGAAAGTACATCTCCTTCGGAATACATAACCGTTTACCTGCGCCGTTTGTGCGAATCGCTTGACCGTCCTTTATTGGTATTCATCGATGAAATCGATGCCTTGGTGGGAGATTCCTTGGTGGGGGTGTTGCGTCAAATCCGTGCGGGCTATGACGAACGTCCGGCCCATTTCCCGCAGAACATTATCTTGTGCGGTGTCCGTGATGTTCGTGATTACCGGATAGTGCTATCCAACCAGGACATCATCACGGGCGGTTCGGCGTTCAACATCAAATCGGAATCCCTCCGTTTAGGCAATTTCACCCGGGAGGAAATCCGTGAGCTTTATCTTCAGCATACGGCCGCCACGGGCCAGGAGTTTGACGAATCATGTTTTCCGATGATCTGGACGGCAACGGAGGGTCAGCCGTGGTTGGTGAACGCCTTGGGCTATGAAGTGACGAGCCGCATGAAAGAGAACCGCGACCGTAGCATCCGCATCATTCCTGAAATGATATACCGTGCGCAGGAACAAATCATCTACCGCCGTGACACGCATATCGACATCCTTATCGACAAGTTGCGTGAGGAGCGTGTACGCCGTGTCATCGGTCCGACATTGGCGAACGAGGATGGGGAGGTGGAGGCGCATTTGCAGGACGATGACATCCAATATGTGGTGGATATGGGACTGATTGTGCGCGACAAGCCTTTGCGTGTATCCAACGCCATCTACAAGGAAATCATCCCCCGTGAACTGACGTGGGCCCGTCAGCAGACGTTAATCCAGCAATCAGCATGGTACATGAATCCGGACAACAGCATCAACATGGAGAAACTGTTGTTGGATTTCCAGCAGTTCTTCCGTGAAAACGCGGATTCTTGGATCGAGCGTTTCGACTACAAGGAGAGCGGTCCTCAGTTGCTTTTGCAGGCATCCCTGCCGCTTGCGGTGGAAGGACGAAATTTCACTTTTATGGATGCCATTCACTTTATTTTTGTTGTTTGGATTGTTTTTCTTCCTCTCTCACTGTCTTGACCTGCCTGTTGAATATGACCAGCGTGGAATCCACACCGACAACATCCACCAGTTTCTCGTAAGCTCCGACGGTCACAGCCAGTCCCGGATGCAGTTCGTTGAGCATGAACGTAGTCACAAGGTGTTTGTCAGCAACCGTTCTCAACCGCCTGTTTTCTTCCCGGTACTCATGCCATTGTACCCAACTGACGGCAAACAGGGCAAAGAATACGAGCATACAACCGATACCGGCCCATGCGTAAGGGTTCTTGTGCCAGCCATCGGGAACTTTGCTCCATAACAGCCTTATTGCGCTTATTGCCTTGTCCGGGCGGATTGCCTGCCATAGTTCCGATATGGCACTTTGCTTTTGGCGTGACTTTTCCGAAGCCAGTTTGTCATTCTCAATGTGGCTTGTCAGCCTTTCCAATATCTTGTTGAGCTGTTCCTTGATGGTGAGAACACCATGTTTGCGCATATCCTTCTCGTTGGCTTCGGTGTATAACCGCAGACTTGCTACCGCTTCATCACCTATTGATTGCTTGTATTCCTCGATGGCTTCCTTGCTTCCGAAAATGGCATTGACATTTTCCGGTGCATTGCCATTGAAGAACCGTATAACAGGCTCCAGCTTCGCTTCCAGTCTTTTCAATGCCTCGTTCTTGTCCGGGCTATCCTTTGCGTCCAGTTTTTTCTTGATTTCCTCGATGTCCACTGCCAATGCCCCGATAAGGTCGGTTAAGTTCTGCTTGTTGTCCTTCATCTTTTTCTCCTCCTTGGTTTATGTTTGTCCTTTTCGTTGTCATTGTCTCCCCAGCCGCTTTCGTTTCCTCCACCTCCGCCACTGGATGAGACCTTGGCTTGGTGCGGCTGCACGCACAACTCCATGAGTGTGCCGATGGTCACTTGGACGATGTTTGAGCCGGATTCAGCAGAACCGCTAACATTGCCGTCCGCTTCCGCTTTGGCCGGTGACGGCTCTCTTATAAAAGTATCAGCCGTATTGTTGTGGAATCCCATATCCTGCTGGGGCGGTTGTGTCTGTTCTTGCACACGGGGCTTCCATTCCATGCCCTCTGCGATTTGGCTCCCGAAGAGCCTATTCAACTTATAAAAGCTCATGCTCCGGTCTATCCGTGAGCCGCTGAACGAGATTTCATTCTTCGTGAATGACATACCAACGATATTGCCATTGCGCCTGTCTAATTTGAAGTGTACCCCGACACCCTGTTTTGCCAGCATGTCACACAAATCCGACCAGCAGTTGCAATGAGGTAAGGCAGCTTTGATGGCATCATAAATTTGGTATTTCACCTTGTCCTTGCCGCGCAGACGGTCACGCTTCACGTTCATCTTGCCCTTGGAGAAGTGTAGCCTGTATTCCCTCGTGAGAGCCTTGCATACTTTTACATTACGCACATTATCGTTGCTGTCACTGATGGTGTTCCCGTCATTGTCCACCCTGTTGGCTACGATATGCAGATGCTGGTGTTCCCTGTCGGTATGGCGGCACACAATGTATTGGGTGTTCGTTATACCCATGCGCCGCATATACTCACGGGCGATTTCGACCATCAGGTCATCTGTCAGCTTGGGTGTGTCCTCGTGTGCGAAGTCCAGCGAGATATGATACACCGGATTTTTCAGCTTGCGCCCCGGCTTGTCGTCCGCCTGTCCCTGCATACTTCTTGCGATGGTGGCGTTATCATCAAGCCTCACGTCTTTACTGTCAATGAGCCTTGCCTTTTTCGGGTTGTTCACGTAGTTCACCACTCTGGCAAAACTCGCCCGTTTTTTCAAATCGCCTATCATATCTTCCCGATGATTTTGTTGAACTCGTCCAGCAAGTCCATGATTTTGCCTTTCAAAAGAGAAAAGCCCTGCTGGTGCGCCATCTTCGCCAGTTGGTTCAGGTTGTTGCATCCTCCCTCCAGCATCCTTATCTGTTGCCTGTCTTCCTGTGTCCGTGCAGACACGACCTTGCCGTATAGTAATAAATCGCGCAGAAAGTGCGACGGTTTCTTGCCTGCATCTGTAATCCGTTTCATGACCGTTTTCCATTCGGCAAGCGTGAGCCGTGTGGATATGGTCTTTGTCCGCGCCTTGCCTTTCACCGCTTTGGGGCGGCCTCCCTTGTTCCTGTTCTCCTGATATGTCATATCCGTTTTCTTTTATCCGTTAAACCGTTCTGTTTTTTAGGGCTGTAATCCGGACTTGCCGTTTCCTGTGTGGCCGGGTCGCCATTGGTGGCGTGGTTTTCGTGGACGAAAACATTAACTTGCCAGCCCTAAAAATTATCCCTTCTAAAACGCTGTCGCTTGCCATTCCTGCCGCTTCATTCCTGTGGCTGTTTCCATTTATGTGATCCGGACAGAGTATTGCCATCCTCTAAAACAGGTGTGTTGTCGGCATCCACAACGGCATTTTTCACAGTGCTTTCCACTTCGCTTTCGGTTGTTGCTGCCGTTTCGGTTTCCGCTGTTCCTGTACCTTCTATAATAGGATTGGAACCGGTCAGATTCATGGACGGTAAGCCATCCGTTCCCTCTGGCGTTTCTTCTATCGGTTTTTCTTTCTTCTTCCTTGCCGAACTGCGGCGCAAGGTCTCTAATTGTTGCCCGTTGAAAAGGAAAATCCGTACCCCTTCGTATGCCTTGATTGTCTGGCGGTATGTCGGATTCTCGATGAGCCGCCCTGCTATCATCCACGACTTCACGCACACCATGTCTATGATGGAAGTCACGGGATTGGAATCAACACGGATTAGCCCGCGTTCCGAGAAATCCTCCAACAGGCGGGACACCGCCTTGCGCCCGATGCCCCATTCCTTGGCCAGTACCAGCATAGATCTATCCACCTGTCCGGGATGGACAGCATAGCCCAATCCCCGTTTGGTGTTTTGTACTTCCGAAACCGCCATCTTCGACAAAAGGGAAAGAAGATAGGTAAGGTTGCATATCCCGTCCGTACTCCCATGCAGGAAGTACCATGCCTCCACGGACATTGCCATCTCCAATTTGTAGCACGGCAAAACAAGCTGCTTCAAATTCTTCATAAGTCTTGATTTTTTTGTTGTGCGTCTTGTAAATTATCCCTTGGTGTTCTTGTCGGCCTTCCTGTTGGTGGCTTTCAGGCTCTTGATGCGGTCTATCTGTTCCTTGGGAAACAGGACACGCCGTCCTATCCGCTGTCCTTTGATGTGTCCCAGCTTCTCGTGCCGCCAGATGGTCGCTATGCTCACACCCCATTTCTCCGCCAGTTGCCGGATGGTGTAATACTCCGATGTGTCCTGTGGTGCCTGTTCCTGCCGGTATTCCTCAAACGCGCACCTCACGCTTGCGCCGATAAGCTGTTGAAGCTCGTCGCGCGATACCAGTACCATTTCTGTCTTATCTGTCATAATTCACTGATTTTAAGTTCATGGCGGCAAAGGTATGGCAATAATAAAACCTGTGAATTTGTGGTATTCTGTGAAATGACACCGCATGAAAAAAGCCGTCAAACAACTGGTGCTTAACGGCTTGTGGAAGTCTGTGGGTTGTGGTGAATTGTAGCCACCTGTGGGTTATGTCACTATTTTATCATGGGAAGCAGCTCTTTGAGCTTCGTTATAAAGGTTTTCTCCACGTTATACTTGGCGAGGCTTTCGGGTGTCAGCCCCATGGAACGGGCAGCGGATGCCCTGTAACCTTTCCAGTCCTTGAAGTATGCTTTGGACAGCAGGATGGCGACACAGCGCATCTTGCCCTTCACGCAACTGCCGTATATCGTGGAATAGTCGGCACGCATGACGGCACGGAGGAAGTCCCGGTCGGAAACGGCATTGCCGTCCAATAAAGGTTTGCCCTTGTCGGGGCCGCTCTGCACGGTGAAGGTGGTAAGGAAACGGTATAGCCTTAAAACGGGAACTTGCGCGGTCGTGCTGAACGTACCACCTTGCATTGTATCAGTGGCGGTAAAACCGGAGGATACTTCTTCGATACAAGGGGGGATTGTTTGGGATGTTGCCGTCTTGGACTCGTTCTCATGCAGTACGTTCCTCTTGACATATCCCATTGCCATGGCGATATGGAACATCTTTATTCCTACGGACTGTGCTTTCACATCATCATTTTGGGGCAGCATGGAAAGGTGGACGGCTTCCGCAAAATATTCCGTGAAGAGTTGCGCCAAATCCTTGTCGTTGGCATTGACAATATACTCCTTGACGGCTTGGATTTTCGCCTTGTCCACTTTGGCAAGCATGGCATACATTTCTTTCCCTCTGTTCACGTCTGAATCCTTTGCACACTTCCGTATGGCGGCACGGATGGTGTCGATGCAGTCGGTGGCTTCGGTACGTGTCATTGGCTTGGGAGAAATATCAGAACCTTCCGGTGATACTTGCTTTTGTTCTTTTTCGGGAAAGAAGTATTGTCTTATGACTTCCATGCTCAGGTAAGCCACCCCTGTACGGAAAGCCGCCTTGTTCAAGTCCGCATATTTGGAGCAGATGCCATGAAGCCTTTTCGTGTCATCGTGCAGCCCGACGAATTTCCGTGCCAGCTCCTTGTCCTCGTGTTCGGTAACATATTCCCTGATGCCGGCCAAAAGAAAAGGCAGGGGTTTCAGGCTGTATCGGACGTTCCGGCAAATATCCTTGCAATCCGTTTCGCCACTGCCGGAAGACTTACCGGCAAGCGATTCCGCAAGTTTCAGGCTCCCACTGATTACGTTGGACAGCTTGAACAGGTCGCTAATGATGTCAAACCTTGATTTTTCCATAAGCACCTTCTTATATTTTGATGATACCCTTGAAATCCTTTAATGCTATGACGGCCTTTTCCTCCGCGTCCAGTTTCAGGTAGCGGCGCAGTTGCGCCTCGCTGCTGTGTCCGGTGATGGCTTGGATGGAAGGCAGAGGGACGCCAGCCTTGTACGCGTTGGTGGCGAAACTTCTCCGGGCTGTATGGGAAAGGAGCATGTCGCAGAACCTCCTTCCCCGTTTGGGGTTGAGACGCTTCTCGTCAAAGCCGCAGTCATGTGTCCAGCCGAGCAACAGGCCGATGGTCTTCACCAGCTTGTTCATTTCATTGGAATGAACCGGGGGCAGCTTGCCGTCATACTTGGCAAGTATGGCTCTCACGCGCCTGTCAACGGGGATATAGACTTTCTTTTCCGTCTTCTGTTGGGTGATGAGTATGAACTCAGTGCCGCCGATTTCCGTTATCATGTCCTCGCATATCCTTGAATAGTCGGAAACACGCTGCCCGGTCAGGCAGCCCACGATGAAAATGTCCCTCACGTGCTCCAGTGTCCTTATGTGGGTGATGCGGCATTTGGAAATTTGCGCTTGCTTCTCATCTTCATCTATATCCAAAGCCTTCCACCTGCTGATGACAGCCTCCTTGGTGGAAAGGTCAAGGTCGAGCATTTCCTGTATCTGTTCCGGAGTGAGGTAGATGTTGTCCACCTCCTCCTTTTTCGGTACGAAGTCGGAATGACGGAAATCATCGCATTTGGTCAGCTTGTCCTCGTAGGCCGCCTTTGCCACCGTGCGGACATCGGTCATGTACGAGTTGATGGCGTTGGGCATCAAGCCCCGTTCCTTCCAGTAACCGACAAGGCTGTTGCGTGTCTCCATCGTCATGTCATCCAGTCCGAGTTTGCGGTGGGTTTCCTTTTGGTAGTTGCGAATCTGTTTTTGGATAATGCGCAGACCTTTTATATAGGCAGGTGATACTTTCACGGTACGGCCTTTCTTGGTGCGCCGTCCTGTTTCCATGTCTTCTATATAAGAGGTGAGAAAATCCTCAAACAGCATTTTGCCCTTGGGTTTGACCTCTACAATCTGCATCATTCCGTTGAGCACGTCGTGTTTCACGCTCTCGATGATGTTCTTGGCCTCCTTTGGGTTGAACCCGTCCGCCTCGAATGCCGCCTTTATCCTCGCGAGGACTTGGGCGAACTGCCCATACTTTATCCCGATGCTCGACATCAGGGCTGACGAGGTGTATTGCAGGCTGCGGTACTTTTCCCATTCAAGCTGTTTGATGGTGAAGCCCGTCACGACTTTCATGTTCGCCTTTCCGCTGCGCACACGGGCATAGATGGAACCGTAGTCCTCCTTTCCGGCCTTGGATGATTTGATGAAGATGAAATCCATACGCGATATATCTTGGTTACTGTGATGCAAAGGTACAAAATATATCCCGAAATATAGTATCAAATAGTACCAATATTTTCTAAAACCGTGAAATTCCGTGAGTATTCAAACCAAATGAAAACATCTGAAAATAACTGATATACAAAGACAACCTATAAAATGGAATTTCACTGAATATATTTAGTGGATAGTGGTCAACCATTCATTTACATCATTTCAATTTCCAAGTTCAATTATTAATAATTCTCTTCTGGCCATACAGAAACATACGAATGATCAATAACTTTAGGCAATAAAAGTTTATAATAATCTCCATTCGTCAACTGATAACCAGATTCTTGACACCATGTTTTCTCTCCTACATACTCTATGTAATCTTTTAGCTGTTCCAAACACAAATTCTTCTTCAACAGTATAGAGTTTTCATGATAGATATTTTCTATAATTCCTTCATCCTTGATCTCAAATATATCCTTTGTGAGTTCATCCCAGTTCGCATCATAACATTCATAATATCTATATGCAAGCCTATATTTAAATTTGATAAACTCAGCGGGAACCGTCTTTATTGTCCCATTTATATCAGAATAAAATGAAAGATAAGCATCTCCGTACCTTGCAAAGCAAACTCTATCGAAATAGTCCTTCCTATAATTATGATATTCTATCCTCGCATAAACAGGATCTGAAGAGATGTTAATTTTAAATTTAATCTTCACAGGAGAATTATCAGTCAAGTAAGCAAAACCACAGTAAATTGGTACTCCTGGAGCCGAAGAACTAAACGTTCCTCCTTCAGATATATGGTGAATAAAATCTTGATATCCGTTCACCGTCTGAACTCCTGATTGCCCGTCCCCACCTAATAAGTAAATTCTCATTTCTGCCGAATTTAACATTTTTTTTGCTTCTTCCGTCAAAATACTTGACTTCTTGTAAAAAATTGACTTAAATGCTTGTTCCACGATTTTATAAGATTCCGCATAAGTGTAATCCGTCTCAATAGCCATAATTCCCATTCTTCCATAAGTAACAGAAGCTGCATATACAGGAGAATAGCCTCCAGTTTGATTGGCTGTCAGAGTTCCACTAATCAGACTACCAGATGATGGAATGTCCATGTCTATTGTAAAATTCCGTTGAACAAATCTCACATATAAACCAGTCTTTTTCGATATTTTATGAACTTTCTCTGAAGAAGATGAGGAATTCCCAAAAAATAAAGCACTTGTTTTCGCATTGGAACCAAAAGCCATTCTCAACTCGTCATACGAGGTAAACTGATCAATACTAAAATTCAATGATGCATTTTGCTGTACTGTTTCCTCTTGTTGCAAAACTTCATTCACAAAACTCCTTGTCGCAGACAAGGATGGATGATTAATTGTTCCAACAACAGTTTTCGCTGGAAAAGAAACTGAAACTGTTATAGGATTAATCGTTGCTGTAATAGGAGTATAATTACAATCAGAAATAGAGTTCCCTCTTAATAGTGAACCCGGGAAAATATATCTCTGAAGGTTTGGCAAAATAAGAGATTCATCTGCTTGAGCATAAATAGTTCGCCCAAAATCATCTTTCCACAAACTATCTTTAAGAACCTCTGTTACTCTCGATAATATTTCCGAATCAGAAGACCTCTCATTTGTCACCCCAATCTTTTCCTTTGCCATACTTGGCATGTAATTATGAGTATTAATATTAATCACTCCTTCTCGATATTTAGGGAAATCAAATATATCTTGATCTGTGTTATCTGTCAAACGAGTCTCACAAGCACACAAAATCAATAATAACATAAAAAATGTAAGTATTTTCTTCATTACACTCATATTTAGTAAAATTAAATCAACACATTACTTTAATTCGGAATATTAATTTTGAATTTTGTATAAACAGGAGAATTATCCATCAAATAACTCGCAGTAAAAGCTATTGGAACACCTGGAACTTCTGGAGAATAATAACCGCCATCAATAATATATTTCTTAAAAGCCGCAAAACCCTCAACCGACTCTGCAATTCCACTACCATCACCTCCTACCATGTATATTTTAATATTAGACTCGTCAATAATTTTTTTATATTCATTTGAGATACTAATATTTCCATTTACTATTTTAGCATCAAATGCTGCTTTTACTGCTAACCGAACTTCATTATAACCATAATTCGATTCCATTGTAATAACTCCCATTCTACCATAAGTTATAGAGCTGATGTAAACAGGAGAAAATCCTTCCATTAAATTAATTGCATCATTGTCTAATAATAAATTTCCATCTAAAGGTATATCCATGTCAACGGTAAAATTCTTTTGAATAAATTTAGCAATCAATCCTGTTTTATGCGCAATCTTTCCTTTTGCAGCATCCACTGTTATATTAAGAATACTTGCAACATTAATATTTGAAGCAAATGTCAATTTCAATTCATCATAATAGGTAAACTGATTTATATCATAACTAAACGAGACTAGCTGTTTGCCAGACATACCATTATTATTCATAGTATTAACAATAGATTGTCGCATTGCTGAAAGAGAAGGTCTTCCAATTTCATCTACGACAAATTTAGCTGGAAAAGAATACGAAATAGTTATCGGTTCAACTCTATTTGTTAACACTTGGTATCTCTGAGTTTCTAAAGATCCTCCTTTCAATAACGATCCTAAATATATGTACCTTTCTAACCCTTGTAAGGACGTGATTTCATCTGTTTCATAGATCAACGTATGCCCAGTTGCTCCCGGCCATAAACTATCTTTCAAGAAAGATAACGATCTTGAAAATGAATTATATTGTTCTGTATTTCCTGCCATAACACCTATTGTTTCTTGCGGAAATTTTATCAATTTAATACCATTTACCTCAGCATTTATGGAACAATATTCTTTAGAACAAGAAATCGTGAAAACGCATGTTACGATCAATGTCAACAAAACATTCAAATATCTCATATTATTTAAATTCATATAACTAATTTATTAATTTCAAAATACTCATTTTTTCTACACCTAAAATCAAATGAAAATTTTACATTCGTACCTCCTTTCTTTTTAAGAAAGACCAGACGTTGCCAAGTACCCCTTCGAAATGGTTAAGGCAACGTCTTCCTTTTTAATTAAACAAAAAACAATACACGCTTACCTATTATAGATAAGCGTTCCATTTATACAACAAATAATACTAAACTTACTCTTGAATACACACTCTCTTGAAGTATTTTTCCTCTTGTCCTCCGCAAAAGTAAAATATAAGTATTATAAAGGCAGGTCTTCTGACTCATCCCTTTTCCAGAGTCTTCCCGTTATAGATGAACAGTGACATATTTCTGGAAATTAATTTCTTAATGAAATTAGGAATTACAGCTGCGGGAACAGTTATCGATTTACACGATATTCCCTTTTAATCGAACTATGATTTCTATCAAAGCATGAACCTTTAATATATAACAAATGCCATTTTTAAATCTTTAATAAGAACTCAATACAAATGTAAAGATATTAATTTGACAAGCAAATGATTTACAAAAAAATATTCAAAAATATAACTATATTGCAAGCGCAACAATTTTTACAAACTGAAAATCGTTGATAAGATGCTGTTCATACAGCACAAAAAAAATATTAGTATCTCCATCGTCTTATGCTTTGAAACACCCTTCTTCTGTATATACCCAAACACTTAAATACATTTAACTATGGAAAATTATAGTATGTGTAAAAATATTACTTTAAGAAATAACGTACATAAAAAAATCCCTAAGGTCCGGATTCCATGGTAGACCTTAGGGACTTTATAACTTTTAAACTTTATAGACGAACTAGAATACAATCGTCATCTCGTTAATCAAATTCTGCGCATTCGCAATCTTGTCCACGATGAACAACATATAACGAGCATCCAAGTTGATACATCTTTGCAAGTTTTCCTCGAAATCAATATCACCGGACATAGCCTCGGAGTTTCCGTCAAATGCGGTTCCGATCAACTCGCCGTTACCATTGATAACCGGAGAACCGGAGTTACCACCTGTAATATCATTGTTCGTGATGAAGTTCACGGAAATGTTGTCAGCACCGTAACGTCCGAAATTCTTTGCATAATACAAATCTTTCAAATTTTGCGGAACTTCGAATTCGCCACCTTTCGGGCCTTCTTTTTCCATAACACCGGTTAACGTAGTGTAATAATCATAGAACACGGCATCTCTCGGCTTGTAGCTCTTCACGTTTCCATAAGTCAAACGGATAGTAGAGTTAGCGTTCGGAGCCCATACTTTGTTCGGTTCCATTGCCATCAATCCATTCACGAACAAACGATCTCCTTTGGCAATATTGCTACGCATAGAACTCATTTTCCCGCTTAATTTCTGGTAAACCTCGAACAGGCTCTTTCCCGTGATATAACCCAAATCTTTATTCAATTTCTTCATATCCGGTTTTTCAAGGAATGCGTTCAAACGAGCCTCATCCGTAAAAATAGATTTGTCAGACAATTCTTTAGCGAATTTCTCGTAATTACCTTTATATTTCTTGTTGATCAAATTGATCACTTCCGGATGCCATTCAGCAGCCACGTTATCGCTATAAATTTTGAACAAAGCAGCCATCAAATTTTTGTCAACATCTTTGTTGAAATCTTTAAAGAAACCTGCTGCATTCTTCTTGATAGCTTCAAGGTACATTCCCTTCATTTCAGCCGGGGTATCTGCATCCAAAGCTTTTTCCAAGGTATTAGCCACCTGGAAGGCAAACAAGGGAACTTCAGGACCTTGTAATGCTGCCTCCTGCATATAAGACATAGCCACGTTATACGGGTGCATAGCCTCGTAACCCTCTTTGATCAAAGTCAAAGCATTACCATATTTAGCTTTGCGAGCCGGATCAGCATTCACCCAAGCAGTAAATTCACGCTCGATTTTCTCTTTTTCGCCCATCGTGTTCAGATTCTCTAAAGCGATATTTTGCTCGTGAGAATATTTCCAATAGTTTGCACATGATGCATATTTAGATGCATATTGAATACGGGTGGCAGCAGCGGCGTCCATTCCTTCTTTCATGATACGCAACTTCTCTGTACGTACTTTGTAACGAATATCATTGGTTACATCCATCGTCTCTTTCAAACCAAAACTAGTTAAGAAACGATCGGTTGTTCCGGGGAATCCCATGATCATGGCGAAATCACCATCTTGTACACCTTTTGCAGAAACAGGCAAATGATGTTTCGGTTTCAACGGAATATTATTCGTGTTATAAGGAGCCGGTTCTCCGTCAGGACCCGTGTAAATACGCATCATACAAAAGTCTGCCGTGTGACGGGGCCAAGACCAGTTATCCGTGTCACCACCGAATTTACCCATACTTTGAGCCGGTGCGCCTACTAAACGAACATCTTGATAGATTTTGTAAACCAACAAGAAGAACTGATTTCCCTCGAACATATCCTGTACCTGCGCGTGAAGGTTTGTTCCTTGCACAGCCTTGGCAGAAATTTGTTTAGAAATAGCATTGATAGCTGCAGCACGTTCCTCTTCTGACATTTTATCGTTCAAAACTGCATTCACTTGATCAGTCACATCTTCCATTCGTTGCAGGATAGATGCAGTAATACCGGGATTCGGTAACTCTTCGCTATACTTGTAAGCCCAGAAACCGTTTGACAAGTAGTCATGTTCCACGGTTGAGTGCTGTTGAATCACTCCGAATCCGCAGTGGTGGTTCGTCAACACCAATCCTTTGTCCGAAATGATCTCTCCGGAACAGAAATGCCAGAAAGGACGTCCGGCGTTTCCTAATCCAACGATCGCATCTTTCAATGACGCTTGGTTCACGGAATAAATATCTTCCGCCGTCAATTTGCAGCCTTGTGCCTGCATTTGCTCGATATTTTTCCCGAGCAATGACAAAAGCCACATACCTTCATCCGCCCGCACGATTGACGTTGAAAGCAAAGCAAATACAATAATAAAAACTCTCTTCATCTGTTTAAATTTCACGTTTAATTATATAATCTGATCTAATTCAATTCCTGTCAAATTATGCCCTCGCCCCCTCACAAACGATCGCGAATATACAATTTAATTCTATGAAACCTTATGTAACTCACCGTGATTTAATATTATTATAACATTTTACAGCACGCTGTCAGAGTAAATTAATCTCGTCTTTTTATCCTGTTAGATCTCATCGACCACTTCATATTATTAAATTCCACACTTTCTCCTTTATTTTTTCAATCACTATTTATTAAAAATGATATATTTTTCCAAACTATCAATTCACAACATTCTTCCATAATTATAAAGTCCGTCTCATTTTCTTGTTGTATTTTTGCAACGCAAAAAGTGATGACATGGAAAAAACGAATATAAGAGCGTACACGTTACAAGAGTTAGCAAACGTCCTCGTACAACACGGGGAAAAAGCATTCCGGGCTAAACAAATCTGGCAGTGGCTTTGGCAAAAGGGAGTGACCCGTTTCGAGGACATGACCAACTTATCAAAAGATTTCCGGGAATTTTTGAACAATCACTTTATCCTGCAAACAGCCACGCTCACCCATAAACAAGAGAGTAGTGACGGTACGACAAAACTCGGCTTTACCCTTCCTGACGGGAACTTGATTGAAACTGTACTTATCCCAAGCAAGGATAAATCGACCGTGTGCGTCTCCTCGCAAGTCGGATGCAAACTAAAATGTAGCTTTTGTGCCACGGGTGGGTTAGGATTTACTCGGAACCTGCTGCCGGAAGAAATATTCGACCAAGTCGTTGCCGTGAAACGCCTGGGAGAAGAACGGGGACTACCGTTATCCAACATCGTACTCATGGGCATGGGCGAACCGCTCCTAAACTACGAGAATGTCCTTGCCGCCATTGAACGCATCACGGCAGAGGATGGATTAGGAATGTCCCCCTATCGCCTCACGCTATCCACCTCCGGCATCGTGGAAGGCATCAAGCGACTGGCAGATGACGACGTTCGTTTCAACCTTGCCATCTCGCTCCATTCGGCTGTCAACACGACCCGGGATAAAATCATGCCGATAAACAAGGCTTACCCGCTTACCAAACTCGCCGAGGCCATCCGGTATTTCGTGGATAAAACGGGGACACGTCCCACGTTCGAGTACCTGTTACTGAAAGGTGTCAATGATAGTCTCGACGATGCCAAGGCACTCGCCTTGTTCTGCCGGCAATTTCCCGTGAAAATCAACATTATCGAGTACAACGAAGTGGACAATGCCCCCTACCGTCACAGCCCGGATGCCAGCAGGGACCAATTTGTTCGCTACCTCGAAAGCAAAAATATCGTGGTGAATGTCCGTCGCAGCAAAGGAAAAGATATTGATGCGGCTTGCGGGCAATTGGCCAACAAAAATAGTTAACCTACCATATTCCCTTTTATAAACACAAGAAGACTGACCAACAAATCAGACCATTCTCTCTATGGTAAAACTTAGCACCCAACAAAGCATATATCAGATTACTATAAGGTGAGTTATTCCGGATGATTACCGTCATAAACCTTATAGATACCTTATAGAAACCTTATATGAACCTTATATATAATAAGGTTCATATAATATTCATATACTTTAATTAAAATGTTACTTTCGGTTATAATCAGGTAGAAATCAATTAGTAAAAACAAATTCTTTACAAACACGAGGGGCAAAAAGGATGAACACCCCATTAAATACAAGCCTCCCCTCTCACAAACCCAGCACTCCCCCAAAAGACGTTATGAACTTTACAGACTTTATAAATCTTATAAACGAACATCAGACCCCAACTTCTCGTATTACGAGAAACTAAACACCTAATTATCAACTCATAGTATGAAATCCTTCTTATTAGCCATATTGCTCGTCGGATGCAATATCATAGCAGCAACAGCACAATCCGACAAGATCATTGATAATCGAGCTATAGACACACTAAATTTAAAAAAGTATGTTGGTCTGTGGTACGAAATCGCACGCTTTGACCACCCTTTCGAACGAGGCTTGGTCGGGGTGACGACCGAGTACACCATCAAACCCGATGGAAGCATCAAGGTTATCGGACGAGGTTACCAAGACAGTCTCCGGGGTGAGAAAAAAGAAATCGTGGGCCACGTTCATATCCCGGACACGACTCAACCGGGAGTCCTAAAAGTGACCTTTTTTCTGATCTTCAACACGGACTACCACATCCTGGAAGTCGAGAAAGATTACAGCGCAGCCCTTATCGGAAGTTCCCAATGCGATCATCTCTGGATCGTAAGCCGTACACCGAAGCTCCCGCCTAACAAACTGAAAGACTTGATGCAACGGGCTCAGCGCAGAGGGTACGACACTACCGCCCTCATCTTCGTCCCGCACGGGCAAGAACAAATTCAAGAAGAGTTGACCAAACTCTGAGTTATTTTCCATATTTTTGAACAACTAAAGGTTCAGAAATATGGAATTATTTATACTTATATCTTGCGTTTTACTTCTCGTTCTCAACATGATCCTCATCGGATTGCACGTTCGTTCCCGCAAGAACAACACCGCCCAGGAGGTATCACGGTCCATCTCGGACCTCGAAAAAGTGATTCGGGACGAATCCCGTTATAACCGGGAAAACGACGAGAACCGCTCCCGCAAGGACCGGGAAGAACTCGCCTCTACCCTCAACCATTTCCGGACAGAACACCGGGAAACCTTGAAGAATATCACCACCCAAACCAACTCCGCCATACAAGCTTTCCAGAAAAGTTTTGCCGAAAGCATGGAATTATTCAACCGCCTGCAACGGGAAAAATTCGGAGAGCTATCACTCCGTCAACAGGAACTCCTGCAAAACACGGAAAAGAAGTTGGAAGAAATGCGAGCCACCGTGGATGAAAAATTACAGAAGACCCTACACGAACGCATCGGGCAATCGTTCGAACTCGTCAGCAAGCAACTGGAAAATGTGCAGAAGGGACTAGGAGAAATGCAGACGCTGGCACAAGATGTAGGTGGACTAAAACGGGTGCTTAGTAACGTGAAAATACGGGGAACGATCGGGGAAGTACAACTTTCCATGCTACTGGAACAGATCCTAGCCTCGGATCAATATGACACAAACGTGAAGACCAAACCCGGATCCGACAAGCTGGTCGAGTTCGCCGTGAAACTTCCCGGACGGGCGGAAGGTGACGAATCGGTCTATCTTCCCATCGATGCCAAGTTCCCAAAGGACGTTTACGAACAACTCCTTGATGCCTACGAATCCGGAGATTTGCAACGAGTGGAAACTACTTCCCGCATACTAGAACAGACCATTCGCGGCATGGCAAAGGACATCCGGGACAAATACCTGGCCCCACCGCACACCACGGACTTCGGGATCATGTTCTTGCCTTTCGAAAGCATATACGGCGAGGTTACCCGCCGGGCTGCTTTGCTCGAACAATTACAGCAGGAATACCACGTGATTGTCACGGGGCCCACCACGCTGGCAGCGATTCTCAACAGCCTGCAAATGGGATTCCGCACGCTTGCCATCCAAAAACGTAGTAGCGAGGTGTGGCGCATTCTTGGCGGTGTGAAAGCCGAATTCGAGAAGTTCGGGGGACTTCTGGAGAAAGCCCAGAAGAACCTTCAAACCGCCAATAACCAACTGGAAGAAGTCATGGGAAAACGAACCCGCGCCATACAAAGACAGCTTCGCTCGGTCGAAGCACTTCCGGCTAAGGAGGAACAAAACGCATTATTGGATTCGTTCTCAGAAGGGGATGAAGCATAAAAACGGCAAAGATTTTCACCCGAAATAAAACAAAACATGACTTGCTAGATTCTTTCCGCAGTTTTTATTAGCTTTGCCCGAAAGAAGGTAATACAAGTAAAAGATTAAATATAAAAACATGGAGACTACGAAGAATAAAACGACCTTGCTCATTATGGCAGCAGGCATGGGTTCACGGTTCGGTAGCTTAAAACAACTAGCACTACTCGGACCCCACAAAAAAACATTGTTGCATTATTCAATCTATGATGCCGTACACGCGGGATTTGACAAAATTGTTTTCATCATCCGCCGGAGTTTCGAGAACGAATTCAAAGAGGCCGTGGGAAAATATGCCGAAAGCCTGGTTGAAACCGTGTACTGTTTCCAGGAAATGGATCAACTGCCCGGTAATCTACCCCCGATCCAGCGGGAGAAACCCTGGGGAACAGCTCACGCCATCTGGGCCGCAAAAGACCATATTCACGAACCGTTTATCGCTATCAACGCTGACGACTTTTACGGACGGGATGCCTTCGTGAAAATGCACGATTTCGTGGCCAGCAATACTGACGAGAGATGTTTCAGCCTAGCCGGCTACCGGTTGGCAGCCACGCTATCCGAGAACGGGACAGTATCCAGAGGAATATGCACGGTAGACGGGGACAATTTCTTGACCAGTATCACCGAACGCACGAAAATTGGCCGGGAAGGTGATACGATTAAAGATTTGAATTCAGGGGTTGTACTGCATGAGGACGACGTGGTTTCCATGAATTTCTGGGGATTCTCGCCCATGCTTTTCGAGGAAATCGAAAAACAATTCATCGAGTTTTACCACAAGAACAGCGAAAATCCCAAGGCGGAGATTTACATACCTTTCGTGGTGGACGAACTCATCAAGCAAAAGGCCGTGAAAGTAAAAGTCTTAAACACCAGTGCCCAATGGTTCGGCGTAACATACAAAGAGGACACAGAGCTGGTAAACAACGCCTTGCAGAAATTCGACGGGGAAGGATTATACACTGACATGGGGCAGTAAATAGCATAAAAACGGGTAAACATTAAAAAAACAACTAAGCATGGACAAACTGAAGAGAATTTACGACACGTTCGTATCGAGCGGGCGGTTTATATCCGCTACACCGTACGGTTCTGGCCATATAAACGACACCTATCTGGTGAAAGTGGACGAGGATGTCGAGTACATTCTCCAAAGAATCAACGGTAACGTGTTCAAGGACATCCCGAAACTGGTACGAAACAAAGAACTGGTGTGCGGGCATATCCGCAACCGACTTATCCGGCATAAAGTGAGCGATATCACCCGGAAATACATCACGTATTTTTACACGGACAAAGGAAACGCTTACTACAAGGATTACGAGGGGAACTACTGGACGTTATCACTCTTTATCAAAGGATCAAAGAGCTACGATGTTATCCCGGATTCCCAGATCGCTTATCAAGTGGGTATCGGGTTTGGAGAATTCGAGAACCGGATTTCCGATTTTGACGCGAAATTGTTGATCGAGACAATCCCGCTTTTCCACAACGTTCCCCGCCGCCAACGAGAATTAAAAGAGGCCCTAGCTAAAGCCGAACCGGACCGGATCGAGGCGAGCAAGGAACTGCTCGAATACCTGAAAAAGTTCGATAACGAGATGTTAGAATTACAACGGATGAAAGACGAGGGTATTCTGCCGCTCCGGGTCACGCACAACGACACGAAAGCAAATAATCTCCTATTCGACCACAATGACCACCCGTTATGCGTGATCGATCTGGACACCGTGATGCCGGGAATCGTGCATTACGACTTCGGGGATGCCATTCGCTCGTCTTGTAACACGGCCGGGGAAGAAACCCGCAATCTTGACGAGGTTCATTTTAACATGAATTATTTTGAGGCTTTCACCGCCGGGTTCATGGAAAAAGCCAAGCACCTTTTCACACTCAAGGAAAAAAAGACCCTTGCACAAGGATGCACGCTGATGACCTACCTACAAGCCGTCCGTTTTTTGACAGATTACCTGGACGGGGATCATTATTACCCGATCACCTATCCTGAACATAACCTGCAACGGGCTAAAGTTCAAGTAAGGTTATTACAAGACATGGAACGACAATTCGACAAGATGAACCAGTTTATCTTGAATCAATAATACAAAAAAAAACGGTAGCGAAAGCTACCGTTTTCCTACTCTTCAAGATAAAATTTCCTTACTTTTTCTTATTCTTGCAGCACTCGTCTGTTTTACCCGTCTTGGAACAGCAATTGTCACCACATTTTCCTTCACATTTGCTCTCCTTTGAAGTGCAAGTCTGGTCACATCTACCATCACACTTTTTCTCTCCGCAACTTTGCCCGCAGGTCCCGCTGCAATTATGTTTCTCGCCGCAATTTCCCTTGCAAGCTTCTTTATTTCCTTCTTTACAACATTTATGTGCTTTACCGCATTTCATCAACTTACCGTCTTTATCGCACATTCCTATCACTTTCACGTCATGACGCTCGATAGCAGCCCGTAAGGCCTCAACAGAGTTTTTGTCAGTACGGAAAGAAATCAACACGGTTGAATCTTTCATATTCAACTTATAATCCTTGATTCCTTTCTCGAAAGGCATATCCTTATCCAGTTTAGCCTTACAAGAAGGGCAATGTATTCCTACTTTAAAAATAACGGTTGTATCTTTCTTAGTCTGGGCACTTACGGTTAAACCCATCATAACGAACACTACCAGCGAGAATAAAATTTTTATTGTTTTCATAGTAAACATATTAGTTATTAAAAACATTGTTTTTCAAAAGTAATTATTTTATTGATTGGTTATCCTTTTCGATCTAAGGCAAATCTCAGACCGATATAAAATTTACGTCCGTGAAGAGGTCCCCACACTTTCGACGAGTCAAAGGTATCGCTCCAGGGATTATGAGAATTCACGATCGGATTCTTTTGGGTGAAATCCCCAATATTTTCGCATCCCGCGTAAATACTCCACAATCGGAAATATTTCGTGACCTGTGCATTCATGATCTGGAAATCATCAAAACGGGAGGCTACCCGATATTCATCGGCAATCCCACCCTGCTCCGGCAAACGTCCGGAACCGTTAAACTGAGTCGTGAAATCGAACTGCCATTTCTTCAAGTTGGTGAAGTATGACAAATTCACCAGTCCTTTATAACGGCTCGTTAAAGGAGTACGTTTCAGATCTCCGTTTATCGTCGTCTTCACATCATTGTAACGATAAGCTAACGTGGCTTCCAAACGAGGGATCAACTCATATTTCACCTCAACCTGGTAACAATTCGAATAGGAATCCCCGTCCAGATTATAAAAGTTCACCTTATTGTATGCAGTCTCGTTATCCACCACCACCTGATCGTTGAATTTAGTGTGATAATAATCCAGATTGATATTCAAGGTACGCCCGAATACTTCGAACTTTCGGTTCACGTTAGCCCCGAAATTCCAAGAATCCTCCATCTTTAGATCGTCCAGCAAAGCCGGGTTCTTACCCAACAATTCTCCATTCACGTAGAAGTTCGCGGCAGAGGCCAACAAATAACTGTTCTCAGCCAAGATATTCGGTGTACGTAAACCGCGGCCAAAAGTGGCCTTGATGCTGGTGAATTCATCCGGTTTGTACATGATGTGAGCTCGAGGGGTCCAGATACTCCCGAAGATATTGTGATAATCGTAGCGCAATCCTGCCATCACGATAAAACGCTGATCCAAGAATTCTCCCGTATATTGGAAAAAAACTCCCGGCACCCGTTCTTCCCGTTTCATGTTTATGAAGTCGGTAGAAATATCCTCTCCATAATTAAAAACCGGATCACAAAAATCTTCGTCGTATTTGTCGTAATTGAAACTTAACCCGGCAGAGTACATCTGGCTGGGATTCGTCCCGAAAATAGATTGATAAATGTAGTTCACGAACAAACTCTTCTGCCCGGCATTATACATCTTCGGTCCATAATAAGAATCCTGCGTGTGATCGGAATAGTTCACCAGAATCGCCATACTCGTATTCTCGTACTGGGGCATCAAGTAACCTAACTTCAGGAAAGCCTCGTAACGACGGGTGTCGATTCCAATTTTATACAACCCGTAGTTTTCATCCACCTGAGCATGCCCACCATGAGTGGTTTGTCCTCCATTTCGCTCCTCATCGATAAACTTACCCCCGAATTGCAAAAACCAAGTATCATCCTTATATGCCCAGCGATTCATCACGTTGTATTGCGTTTTTTCCGGCATATCCAAGAATCCGTCTTTATTCCCGTCATGAGGTTCTTCCATCCAGTCTCCGTGCAAAAGGAACATAGTACTCCATTTATCACTAAATTTGATACTGAAATTGGAGTTAAACTCGTACATTCCCTCGCTACTCGTGAAAACATTAGCCGAAAGCAATTCCGGGTCACGGGGTTTCTTATAGTCTACGCTGATCTGCCCGGCCATCGATTCGTAACCGTTAATCACCGACCCCGTTCCCTTCGACACGGAGATAGCGGACATCCAAGGACCGGGAATGTAAGTCAAACCGTACAAAGAAGCCAATCCCCGGAAATTAGGCATATTCTCGGTCATCATCTGCACGTACTTCCCGGTTAATCCCAATAGCTGGATTTGCTTCGCACCCGTCACCGCATCGGCATAGGACACGTCAACCGAGGCGTTCGTTTCGAAACTCTCGCCCAAGTTACAACAAGCCGCTTTACACAACTCTTCGCCCGTGATTAATTGTTCGATCAAAGGACCCCGTGTTGACATCACGGTACTCTGTTTACGGGCTGCCACGCTCACCTCGTCCAACTGCTCCCCGGACCTCAACGTGCAGGTCACGAATTTATCCGTGGATTTTACCTCTATCGTGTCCGACTGGTACCCAATAAAACTAACAACCAACTTCCCAACCTTTTCCCACTTGATTTTAAATTCCCCGTTCGCATCCGAAACAGATCCTTTCGAAGTTCCTACCCAGTAAACATTCGCACCGGGTAACGCCACCTCCCCGTCTTCCGTTTCTTCCATGACACGCCCTTTTATGGTCTGTGCCTGTAAGCCAACAGAGGCAAGTAAACACATTATAATGAACAAATTTCTCATATAGATTCCACAATTTTCAGGAACGTGTCGGGGATATATCTCTTACCCAATGCCACGAAACACGTTCTCTCTTGATTAAATTTTAAATAATGTTTCAGTCAAGTCAGACGCATACACACAACTCGTCGAAAGATACTTATAAAGCATCTTTATCACGGATCAAAATTTAATCAACAACGAAAAATACATAGAAACTCCAAAGGCGGAGAAGTGTCTATGTACGCAACAGGAGAATTAAAAGATTTTACATTAGAAATAACCGTATCCGGTAAAGACATCATGAAATTACACTCCTGCACCATATCGCAGAACTGTACCTCGAAATGAGACATCGCCCAGTCACCGGATACCTTATAGTAAGTATGTTCTTGCTTCGCATTATCACAATTCTTCTTGTGCGCATTATGACACTTTTGATGACAACAAGCACAACCATGTGTACATGGACAAGGAATATCTTCGGGAATAACCACCACATGCAAGTGAGATTCCTGACAACGTTGGCAGTATACTCTACTTACATTCACACCTACTGTACCTAACAAAAAGATAAACAATAGCAAGAGTGCTGATATATTCCATTTTTTCTGCTTCATCGTTTGCAAAAATAAAACAATTTTCGATTTTCGATTCCCCGAAATACACCCTTAACAATTAATTAACGGTTTTTTTATTCAAAATCTGACCCGACGATGTGAAAAATAGAAAAAAAGTATTACTTTCGAACTTCATAAATCAAGATGTAGATTATTTATATCATTCCAACAAATTATGAGAAAAATACTATTACTTGGACTACTCGTAGTTCTTATCGCATCCTGTAGTAAAAAGACGAATGTCGAGATTACAGGAGCCATCAAAGATGCAGCCAACACGAAAGTATATCTGGAACAAATAGATGTAAGTTCAAGAAAAACAATCGACTCAACAAAAATTAACAAGAACGGGGAGTTCAAATTTAAACTCAACATCGAACTCCCGACATTCTATTCTTTAAGATTTTCTAACAATGAGCAAGTGACCTTGATCGCCAGTCCGGACGAGATGCTTGAAGTCAGCGGTACGCTGAATGACATTAAAAATAATTACTGGGTGGACGGTTCTGAAAACTCGTTATGGATTAAACTCCTGAATTTCCAAATCACCCGTACAATCACGCTAACGGATTCTTTGAAGAGATCCTATCAGGCTCTCCCACAAGGAACCGAGTACGACGCTCAACGTCAGGAATACGCCAAGGCATGGGAAGAGGCAATAAACAAACAGATCAGTTTCACCCGAGACTTTATTATCAAACACGCCACCTCTCCGGCATCTTATTATGCCCTCTATCAAAAAATTGATGATAATATCGGAGTGATGGACGAGTTCGAGGACCTTCACTATTTTAAAGTGGTGGCATCATCCTTGACCGCCCTTTATCCCGAATCCCAGTACACGAAGGCAATCATGAATCACTTGAAACAAATATCCCAAGCTATCCGCAACCAACAACTTGCTGCCGTGATTAACAACACGGAAGGGTCTCTACCGGATATTAACCTGCCGGATGTGAATGGCAAAGATATTTCACTGAACTCCCTCAAATCGAAACTCATCGTGCTTGACTTCGGGCTGATCACGGCCAAAGAGAGTCAAGAGTACATTGACCAGATGAAAAGCGTGTACAACAAGTTCAAAAACCGGGGAGTGGAAATATACATGGTTTGTCTGGATAAAAACAAATTTCTTTGGGAAGACGTGATAAAAACGAACAAGATCAACTGGATTTGCGTATGGGATCAAGGAGCGTTACAAAGTCGGGCAGCTTCGACTTGGAACGTGAAGAGTGTTCCGGCAAACTACATCATTAACCAAAAGAAAGAAATTGTTGGTAAAAACTTGTACGGCAGTCGTTTGGAAGACCGTTTGAACGACTTGTTGAAAAAATAATTATATTGGACGAACATATCATCATGCAGGGTAAGAAGGTTTATTTTCTTTCAGACGCACACTTGGGTGCCAAACTATTGAAAGATAATCGGGAGAGAGAAATTATGCTCGTGGAGTTTTTGCAAAGCATCAAACCTGATTGCCTAGAACTTTACCTGCTTGGTGATATGTTTGATTTTTGGTTCGAATACAAACATGTCGTACCCAAAGGCCACGTACGCTTTCTTGCCGAACTGGCCAATTTCACGGACCAAGGAATTAAGGTACATTTCTTCACGGGCAACCACGACATCTGGGCTTTCGACTACTTGGCAAAAGAATGTGGTGTTATCCTGCATACTTCCATGATGGAAACCACGATAAACGGAAAGTCTTTCCTTATCGGACATGGTGACGGTCTGAATCCGAACGACAAAGGGTATCTTTTCCTGCGTAACGCTTTCCATAATCGTTTTCTACAAAGATGTTTCCGGTTTATCCATCCAGACTGGGGAATCACTTTAGCCAATAAATGGTCATCCCATTCCAGACTAAAAGGAAACGGGCAAATTGAGGCTAGGGGCTATCTGGGAGATGACAAAGAAGAAATCGTTATTTATTGTCGGAATATCTTAAAAGAACACCACGTGGATTATTTCATTTTCGGTCATCGCCATTTGCCTCTCAATCTTGAACTTGAATCCAACAGTCACTATATCAACACGGGAGACTGGATCACGCATTTCAGTTATGCCGTATTCGACGGAGAGAAGGTTTCTCTTGAAAAAATCGATCGCAAGAAATAACCTATTTTGCATTGTTTTCCTGTGAAATAATCATAACTTACATGCCTGTATGTAAAACATAAGATCAGACGGTATGTTAGTTAAAATTTTCGGGGGTGCAGTGTACGGAATCAACGCTTTGACCATCACTATCGAGGTCAATATTCTTTGGGGAGCGAAATTTATTATTGTCGGTTTACCCGATAACGCTGTAAAAGAAAGCCAGCAACGAATTGATTCCGCCCTCCGGGAAATCGGGCTAAAGATTCCGGGTAAACGAGTAATCATCAACATGGCTCCCGCTGACGTGAAGAAAGAAGGATCGTCTTTTGACCTACCGCTAGCCATTGGAATCCTTGCGGCTAATGACCAGTTACCTAATGCACAACTGGATAAATACCTGATCATGGGTGAGCTGTCATTGGATGGTAGTCTACAAGCGGTCAAAGGGGTACTTCCCATCGCCATACACGCCAAAAAGGAAGGTTTTA
>ERZ791808.658-NODE-658-length-35556-cov-18.591899_pt1 | contig 35556 bp, 29 predicted proteins | sample MGYA00510305_ERZ791808 | MGnify/ENA primary metagenome ERZ791808 (study PRJEB30046, sample SAMN00792024) | human gut metagenome | study: EMG produced TPA metagenomics assembly of the A metagenome-wide association study of gut microbiota in type 2... | reverse complement strand
ATCTTTAAGGCCGCCTATAACAAGGCACTCGCCGAGGGTTTATTCGTGCCTAAAACTACCCCATTCACCAAATACAAGGTCGGTAGCCTATGGACACGGACGAGGAAACGAGCCATCACGAAAGAGGATATACAGGAACTCGTTGCATTGGAGATAGCCCCCAATTATCGGACGAACTATGCCGAGTTTGCACGAGACATATTTCTGTTCTCCTACTACACGGCAGGCATTAATTTTACGGATATGGCTACCCTGCGTCACTGCGATATTGTGGACGGCAGGATTTACTACTCCCGCCATAAAACACAGAAATTATTATCCTTTCAACTTGTACCGAACGCCATGCGGATTATCGAAAAATACAGCAAGGCCAACCATGCACAGGAAGATTATATCTTCCCCATTCTCGACCGCTCGGAACACAAGACGGCACAGCAGATTTTCAACCGAACGCACAAGGTTCTGAGGAAAGTCAATCGAGAGTTGAAGATGCTGGGTGAACAGATAGGATTGGAAATGCCATTAACTACCTATGTCGCTCGGCACACGTTCGCCACCGTCTTAAAGAGGTCAGGTGTGAGCGTAGCACTCATATCTGAATCGCTGGGGCACTCTGACTTATCGACTACACAAATCTACCTCGATTCATTTGAAAACAGCCAAATCGACGCGGCCATGCAACACTTATTGTAGGAATCGGGAGGTCGGCGGCCTTGATGGCATCCGACCTCCTTTTTCTTTACTATCATCCTATCCGAGGTATTGTTCCAGCAGTTCAACGACCACCTGCTCACGGGATTTTAACCCTATCTTGCGGGCTTCCATGATTTCCGTCGCTTGTGCAGGCGTGAGTTGCTTCAATGCCTGTTCTATCTGACGGCAGTAGGCCACGGGGTCTGCGGCGTTGTTATACCGCATGATGATATAGGTAATCAGATACTTTTTCGACAGGAACGAATCCGAAAACTTTTCCTGTGCGGCCTCATACCATCTGATACTCCGCTGATACCATGTTTCGGATTGCAGGATTTTAGGCAGTTCCCCGCTTTTCACGCAGTTTACCAAGTCTTTGGGTTTGAGTGAATTTGTTCCCGTACACCATTGGGATATGGTTGCCAGCGGGAACCCCTTGCTGCGGAGTTGTACGGCAAACTCAAAGACCTCATTCGTCTTGGAGAGTGTCATGGCAGGTGCGGCCATATAGTCCGTTCCTTTCCACGTGGTCGTGCAGATATTCATTTCGGCAATCAACGCCGCAATCGACATATCCACATTCAGCGGCTCGGTAATCACGAGGTCGTTCAGATTCAGACCTAATTTAATATAGGCAATCAATCGGTGCTGACCGTCCAGCACGGCGTAATAGTTCACCGACTGGCTGTCGGGAATGTCCTTGCCGTTCAGGTCTACCAAATGTCCGCCAGACGTAATTACCTGTTCACCGTCCACAACCGTAATCGGCGATAAGAGCCCGTACTCCTCGATGGACTTCATTTTTGCCGTTACCGCTTTGGAGTTGGTCGGGCGGTTTCCTTTTACAAAGGCGAAATTACGGTTTACAATGACTGAAATTACACTCATTTTTTTCATTTTAATTGTGCGGGTTTACCTCATACCACCCGCGAGGTTTTAATTAATAATATTGTTAAAAAATGTTTGTTTTTCATTTTCTCGGCGTTAGGTCTGACTGGTGAGCTCTTGCCAGCTCTGGCGGCAGTCGGGTGATGGCTTGGGCAAACTCCCGTCATCGTCCTGCCGTGCGATTCGACCTGCGGCCTTTCGGTTCGGATTCTCTCTCCCTACCGAGAAGCGGAGTGTATGTCAAAGAACCTGTGTTTGCGTTTTCAATGTTGAATACTACGAAAACCATACATAACTCATTATGACATAAATAGTTGTCGGATAGCGAAAAAGTGCATGATTTTTACTACCCCTTATCGGCAGAATAAAAAAAGGACGGCTCATGCCGTCCCTTATCATCCGATATGTAATTGGATTTATCTAAAATTCGCGCCTACCGTCGTCCACTCCTTATCCTTGTAAGATGTCCAGATTCCCGATATACTCTCGTCATTATCAAGGAATTTCGGATTGTCCGTATAGCCGAAGAAATAGACGATGCGCGAAATCAACAGCATCCTGTTATAGGAAACCTTATTGGGATTCGTACTGCGGTTATCTTCCTCTTTGAACTTTTCCAAAAGCGGCAAAAAACATTTGACGGCAAGCGTAATCTTGTAACAACTTTTGAGATTCACCGAAAATCCGTCCAATCCGAAAGAACGGGTGTTTGACAACTTGGCATAGAGTTCTGCCACGTTGTCAGCGAGCAACTTGCCCAACATCCGCTTTGCAAGGTCGGATTCAAGGGTCGCGCCGTGCTCGCGCCCTCGCCATGCACGGATTTTGGCATCGGGATTTTCTTGCAGGTATCTGGCGAAAGCCCGAAACTCCTCGAATACCGAGGTCGGAACCTGCTGCACATTTTCGGTCTGTTCCCGTACCACATCATAGACAAAGAGCATCGCCATCCAAAATTTCTCGGTGTCGATACCCATGGCCCGCAGGGAACGGATAATCGGAGTATTCTCCAAATACTGCTCTTTCGTAAAGGGGCATTTCAACCGCCCGTCCTCCAACTGATGCACGAAATCCCATCCGCGGAAAGAATCGGTTTGAAAATACTCTCCACAACTGTCGTCGAACTCCCATGTAGGGTACATTCGGTTGGCAATCTCGGAAACATAATCGTAAAGCGGATCCATAGCAATAACGTTCGGTTAAACAAAGATAGGAAAATTCGCCTGAAATTCCGCGGAACAACCAGCCCTTAAACTTGCTTTTATTAAATAATTTTATTATATTTGTAATAGCAAATCCGAGAAAAGGGAAAATTCTTCTGCTTCCATAGAAAATAGGCTTACAGACAGATAAGGACGGCATTATTTGCTGTCCTTGTCTTTGCTCCTTGTTTCCACATTTTTTGAGTGTGAAATGAATATTTCCTATAAAGAATGTATTTCATAATCAGAAAATATGGAAGATTATAGCGACAGAAGATTGCAGATAAAGAGATAGTAGGTATTGCTCAAATCTGTCCTGTGCAAACTGCTCAAAAGTGTCCTATATATACATTACCTACTTATACATAACCTAATAAGTCTTTCAGATCATGTACTACCATATCAAAGACCATAAATGATTCAACAATCGCAAGCAGGCCAAAGACCATTACGGCATTGCCTGTTTCCGAAAATTGTTGCATCTAAAAGAGATCATATTTACGAACAATCCAAATTCCATTGCTAACGATGAATTATACCGTAATCCCCAAATCAATCGTGAACTTTCAGACGGGCAACAGTAAACCCGTCGATATTTGCGTGTGAGCAACCATTAAATATTGCTCCAATCACAAGACGAATATTTCTCATATAACAGAAGAAAAACTATCCTTACTGACGGGATTGGATGAACGAACCATACGGCGGAGCATTAAACGCTTAAAGGATGCAGGTTGTCTGACCGTGCAGACTACTGTTAAAGAAGATGCTGACAGAGGTTTTATAAAGCGAAATTCCTACTATATAAAGCCAGAAAAGAGCAACTATTTCTTCCTCGATAACAGTTTCTTCAAACAGCACTATCCCGCCAAAATTGCAGGATTTATGCTCTTATTAAAGGCAATATGCCTTAATAATACAGATACCATTCAATGAAGCAACAGCCAAATTGCACAGAGTATCGGATTATCCCGTAATACAACAACTGCATTATTAAATGAATGTCTGCAATTAGGGCTTATAAAGCAGATTGCAAAGGGCTATGAACTGACGGCAGGCTGTTTTATCAATTCAGCAATCAGAAAGACCGATGCAGGGATTTATAAAGAGATATGCGATTTCTGCAAATCAAAGGGCATAACTCCGCCAAATTGGGATAAGCGGGCAATGTCCGTGTTGCTTACAAAATACAATGCTATCGGTTTGTCAGCATCGGAACCGATAACAATTACCTGGCAACTGAACAAACGATGCAAAACCTTACCCGAAAAGGTGTCGTTGGCCTACTTTATAAAAGCCCTCGATATGCAGGAACAATATAAAGCCGTTACGGAACGAGCCGAACAAGCAAAACAGTTTAAGGAGGAGTTCAAAGGTTTTGAGTTTTAGAAGCATTTTTCTAATTTTGTTAAAAAGACTTTAATAGTATGAATAGCAAACAATATATCCCTAACGTATTTCATGGTAAATGGCGATTTCCAGAAAAGGATGAATTCAAACGACAATTCTGTGAATATCAAGAGTGCATGGGGACATTGTATTACGATGAAAATAAGCCCATAAAATTAGAAATATACCATGCACCCACACAGGGTATCATTGCAAATATGTATTTTCAGTACGATGTGATATGGGGCAGAGATGCAAATGGATATGAATTTACGCTTTTTAATGTTAGCATAGACAATCCGATGCAAGAGGATTGCGTTGCTGATTTTTCAAAGATGGAATTCAATGTCGATTATGTTATATTGGGTCGCCATGTTCAATCAATGGATGAACCGATATTCGATATTTGCACGGTAAAGTTCCCTTACCTAAAAAATTGGGCATTTCAAGATAATCGTGAGGAAGAACGTAATGGCAAACTTATTTCATGTACGCTGGATTTGCGGAAAGGCGATCCGTTTTTGGAGACAGAAATTGAAGACGGAATCAAAATAGCTTTAGTGCCTTATTCGGAGTACATACCTGCACGTTACGATACAACCGTTGCACAAAATACCTATTTGCGAGTTTCTGCTAATAAACCTATTCCAACGAATAGGCTGATGCAACTTGTTTTTGAGTTTTCTCAATTTCTATCTATTGCACTTTTTAGTAATCAATCGCCATGTAAGATAGAGTTGAGAATCCGACAAGAACCGAGAAGATGGGCATTTCTTTTATATGAAATGGAGCCATCCACAACCCCTTATAAAGTGCCATTAGTTAAATATGATAGATTGGCAGACAAAGTACCATTGATGTTATTTGCATGGCATGCAAACTTTGAGCAGTTATCACCTATCTGCAATTATCTGATTCGGTCGTTACAACATAACCGCTTTTTCGACGCTCCCGATTTCCTGATAATAGCACAGGCATTGGATGGCTACTATAAACGCTTCGTCAATAAAAAAGATGGTAAGGATATTAAAAAATATCAATTACAAATAGAAAGGTTATTAGAGCAGTTCAAGGGTGTTTATATGTTACAGGAGTGTCGAATTGATGCAGAAGAACTGACACAATCCCGACATAAATATTCCCATCTGATCCCCGATGATGATAAAATGGTTAGCAAGGCAGTTGCAGGGGATGATTTATATGATTTGACGCAGAAATGTATCGTCTTATTAACCTGCTGTATTTTGGACAATATCGGATTGACAACAGATGAAATAAATATCTGTTTTAAAGATTCAGCCATACAGCAGATTGTCCGAGATTTGCCGCCGACATTTGATTGAAAAGAATATATCCAGCCCTCATGCTTAAGTATGAGGGCTTTTTATTCCATATTCCCCCAAAATGTCAATTTATGTCATCTCATTTCTATTGTCTTTTAATAGCATATTGTGAACATTCATTTCTATCAAAGAAATTCGTATATTTGGATGTAAAATGAATTTTGATATGGATATAGAGCAATTGGCAACTAGTACTATTAAACTGTTAATAGCAAAAATGTCTTTATTATCTGCATATATTGCTGAAAAAGACAAAGAGCCATTGTGGGATGGGCACATCTACATTTACACCAATAAATCAAAAAAGAATGAATCGCTATATGGGCGAATTCCCGTTCAAGTCAAAGGAGAACGAGTTAAGTCCATAAACAAACCTACGCTAACTTTTCATGTACCCATATCTGATTTGAGAAGTTATCGCACTCTCGGTGTTTTATATTTGGTTGTTGGAATAGATGATAATAGTGATACTAAGTCTTATTATTCACTATTACAGCCAATCAAAATAAAGAAATTATTAGCCAATAAAGGTGGTCAGCAAGGAACTAATATTAAATTGAAGGAATTACCCACAGATGAACATGAGTTGGTTGCTGTACTGATGAATTTTTTTGATGATTGTAAAAAGCAAGTTAGTTTTGTTGATACTCCAACTTTAAAATTGGAAGATTTTAAAACGCATGAAACATCAATCAATGTTACATGTTTTGGTGATTCTCCCGATTCTCTATTTGATTATATATTTAATCATGAGGTATGCTTATATGCCAAACCTCCTTTAGATATTTATCCAGATATACCTCTTGATACAGTTAATTGTCTTCAACTGGAGAGGACAATAGAAAAATCAATTACAATTAAAGGAAAAACTCATTATTCGTTGTATCATCTGGTCTATACCAAAAGTGGGAAGTATCTCCAAATTGGGAAAAGTATTAGATTTAACATAGGCGAAAATCTCAAAGCAGACTTTAATTTGCAAGGGACACTATCTGAGCAAATTACAGATATGTCCTTTTTGTTGGATTTTTTTCAAGCAGGAGAGGTTACATTAGGAGATGCAACAATTCATCAAGATCCTACAAAGATAGACGAAGAAATAACGCCTCGAATAGCTGAATTTCAAGAACATTTAGAATATCTAAAAAATATTCAAAAAGTTCTTGTCGCATTAAGTGTAAAAGACGAATTAGTTATTGATTACAATGACTTTAAACTAGAATATCGTGAGAAAATAGCTCTTTTGATGGATGTGATTTTAAAAGGGAAACGCTGTTTTAAAAAGAGCTTGAATGATGCTTCTCCTTGTTTGTGTGGGCTTCAGATATTTAATTTATATATTCCTGTCGTTTTTGTAAAGGGACAGGGAAAACAGCCTGATATGTTTATTAATATTCTTGAGCAAGAGATGAATGTATCCATATCGTGTAGCAACGGGGAAACATATCCTATATCTAAATATGCATTGTTGGATCAAATAAATTATAAAACATTTCCGTCTCAATACTATGATCGTGTAATATCTTCTTTTAAGCAAGATATTATGAATTATCCAATATTAGCAGATCGTTTAAATTATTCGTTGTTGGATATGCTACGAGCATATGATAAAACTGCGAATCCGAAACTACTTGATTTATGTATAAACTTTTCTAAATGGTTGTTAGAAAATGCTAATGAACTGCCGTTGCCAATTAGGCAATTAAACTATTTGCAATCTGTAAAACGACTTCGACTTTTAACAGGCTCAGAATTAAGTATTATAAATGACATTATTCAAAATGACACCGACCCTGAACATAAAATAGCCGCTTATTTACTTTGTGATAATCAGGTGCAAGCACAAGTATTGTTCAATACATTGGATGATCAAGAAAGATTTAGAACATTTCCCATTTATCAATTGCTTAATGCGTAAAGCTTTAATGTTAATTAAATATGGGATTTTATCATCTACCCACGAATAAATACCCCAATTAACACCCCTCCCCCTATTTGGTTTGGAAAACGAAATTCGGGGAGGGATTTTTTTGTGACATATTATCGAGAGAAATTGCAGAACGAATACAAAAGCAACAGACAGGATGATTAGTTTAATCATTTACTAATTATCTAATTTGTAGAGTTATGCAATTGAGACAATCCATGCGTCGGGCGGCCAAGATGCGGCTTGCTCTGGCGGGAGCTTCGGGGTCGGGCAAGACCTATTCGTCGCTCCTTATCGCTTACGGAATGACAGGCGACTGGTCTAAAATCGCCGTCATTGATTCCGAGAACTGCTCGGCTGACCTTTATGCCCATCTGGGCGGTTATCAAGTCCTCACCCTCGAAAACTATGCTCCCGAAACCTACATTGAGGCCATCGGCATTTGCGAGCAGGCAGGAGCCGAGGTAATCATTATTGACAGCATTTCCCATTGCTGGGATTATCTGCTGGATTTCCATGCCAACCTGCAAGGCAACTCCTTCGCCAACTGGGCCAAGGTCACACCCCGTCAGAACGCTTTTATCCAGCGGATTCTGACATCCTCCGCTCATGTTATTTGCACCATGCGCAGCAAGCAGGATTATGTGCTCTCGGATAAGAATGGTAAGATGGTTCCCGAAAAGGTGGGCTTGAAAGCCGTACAGCGCGACAACGTGGATTACGAGTTTACTGCGGTTTTGGATATAGCGATGAACCACAAGGCCACCACGTCCAAAGACCGCACGGGACTGTTCACGGGTCGTCCCGAATTTCTCATCACACCTGCCGTCGGTCAGGCCATCCTCAAATGGTGCAACCTTTCGAATCCGAGTGTTCAACCTCAAACTCCTTACAACCATGTACCCAGCGTTTCAGCCTAATGCAGAATTTGCCGTGGGATTGAATGCAGACAATCCTTTCCTCGATAACCCTACCGCAGAGGGGACAACGACCGTAGAGGAACGACCTGCAACACCTGTTATTCCTTTGGGTGTCCGTCATAACCGCCATTTTATCGAGGCCAACACCAAGCCCGTGGATATAGCCCATTTGAGAGAGGATTGCGTCGTTCCCGTATTCAGCAAGGACAACGAGGTGACCATCTCCCACCAGAGTTTTATCGAAACGGTTCTGGGTGCTGCACACCGTATGTTCCCGCAAGAGGTAATCGACGCTCCCGATATAGTCGTGTCCCATATTATCAAGGGACGGATTCCAGAGGCTATCCACAAGCCCGTGAACCAGCTTCTCGAAACCGACAAGACTATCTACTACGAACGGATGGCTTTCTGTTTCGAGATACCCACGATTTACGAGGATGTGGCGGGGAACAGACTGAACCTTTCGATAGGCGGGGTACGGGCCTACAACCACGAGAACCTCTATTCCAAGAAGACGGTGGAGAAATTCAAGGTCTTCATCGGCTTTAAGAACCTCGTGTGCTGTAACCTCTGTGTATCGACGGACGGATTCAAAAGCGAACTGCGGGTGATGGGTGTGCAGGACTTGTTCGATGCCACCTTACACCTGTTCCAAGCATACGATGCCGAACGCCATGTAAAGCGGATGGCCGCAATGCAGGAACGAACCCTTACCGAACACCAGTTCGCCCAACTCATTGGCAAGACGCGGTTGTATCAATACCTGCCCACAGCCGAGAAACGGCAGCTTCCTGCTATGGAGTTTACGGACTGCCATATCAACGCGGTTGCAAAGGCGTATTACATGGACGAGAATTTCTCACGAGGCACGAATCCAGAGATTGATTTGTGGAGGGTTTATAACCTCTTTACGGGAGCCAACAAGTCGAGCTACATAGACACGTTTCTCGACCGTTCGCTAAACGCTACCGAGCTTATCTCGGGTATTGGCAGAGCCATTGAAGGCGATGCCCAGTACAGGTGGTTTGTGGAATAACTGAACGAAGAAGAATACCCTTGCTGTTTCACAATGGCAGGGGTATTCTCTTTGATATGTAAATAGAGCGTAATAACCCATATTCAATGATGCTGTCTGTTGATTTATTGTGCATTAGCTGTCTTTATATAAATTACAATGCTCAAAATATCGACTTTACGCTGGCGTATTCTCGATAATTGAGGGTTGGAATGTTTTGCAACTCCCAATTTGAGGGAATATGTCGGCTTAAATTGAATAACAAAGCATCTAACCCAATTTGCAAGAAACAAAGTTTATTTTCCAGCCGTTTATCCCTTGTTTAGGAACTTTGTTTTAGCGAAATTTGAATCTGCAACAACCCCGAAAAAAAGAGGTGCAAAGCCGTTGCATTTCCGACGATTGTTTTCTACTTTTGTAGGAAACATATTGAATTACGGAAGTGTAACTTTATTCTCGTGCGGCGAACGTAGGAAATTCCCAAGCACAATAGAGAGAATAAGTGGCATTGCCCTCCCGTCGTATCTTCACGATACAGGCGCGGGGTTGTTGCTTATTTTATCTATTGGGTTTCCTACGACCTGTCGCACTAAAATAAGTCAGCAGCCCTGCGCTTTCTTTTTTAACTAATCACATCTGGGGGTTGGAGGTGTATAAACGATGAATTATGTTCCCACCCTGTCGGCTCAATGAGCGAAGCCAAGCTATCGTTACGAATTTGCATCGTAACATTAAGGCAAGTCCTGCATTTCAACATTTAACGGTGAATCTTAAATCGGAACTGTTGAGTTCGGGATGTATGTCCATAGAAATATCCAATCAAGGCCAGCCCGTGAATCTGTTTATGTTTTGTCCTGATGGAACAGGAAATATAGGGTCGGTTGCTATCTATGGAAATCGTTTAAAAGAACATTATGCCACGATTTCAAAATCACGCAACATATTCGGTTTACCTGTAACCGAAATAAGCATGGATGGTGGTTGGTCTGATTTCGTGGATATTCAAATTGGTAAATATTAAAATTAGTACATATATGATTTTCCCATTCGGTATTGAAAAAGAAGCAGAAATATACTGCACCTCGGCAAAAGTAGCCCTTAAAAGCCAAGAAAAAAGTATCGGGCCGCAAATTGCCGATATGGCCAACAATTTAATTGTAAATGGTGTGGTTGATTTTCCATATTCGACAATTCTACAATTCATGGTAACATGGACAGAACAAGCCGTTCGGGCAAACGGATGGAATATTCAAGATGAAGATGGGGTGTCATGGTGGATTGGATTATATGCACAAAGCTACATCCGAGCAATGAATAATAATGAACATTCTTTTGATGAGATTTTCAAAGCCGTATTTGTCAAATATTTTGAACTCCGATAATTATGAAAACTTTATTACTGCTTTTATGTACCAGCCTCGTATTAACGCAATGTCAAAATCCATTCAGCAAAAAACAAAGGGATAATCACGAGTACTATGAACAACAGAATTTTTCCTCTGATTGGAGAAAGAATGGAGAAGTAACATTATATAAATACAATAGTCGAGAAAGGGAATATGCAACTTGGGGGCGATACGATTTATATAAGAAAGTCAACAATGGGAATCCCGTTTATAAAGTAATATATTATGGGGAAGATTTAATCATATACAGAAATCAATCCTATAATCCAACATCCAGCCGATTTTGTGACCAATGTAAATATATCGCAGGAGAATATTATATAAAGGACTTATGATATTTACACCTTTACGTCTTATTCTTGACCAAGAACCTACAACTGGATGGGGTATTTTTGTTACAATCCTTGTCATTGGTGTTTTATGGATAAGCCATTGGTTGAATAAAAATGATGATACAAACTAACTTGACATCCGACATTGCCAAAAAATCGGTATTGAAACTTTGGCAATGTTTGTCCCTACTCTTGCAATAGTGACATAATTTCAAAGGGGTATATAAGAGAGATTTTTGCAAAATGCGTCACCACATATACGAATACAAGTAAATAAACATAACTCATGAAAAACTACTTACTTATCATTCTGCTTCTGTGTGCAGGTGCATACAGCGGCTATGGCCAAAAGAAACAGCCGTCAGATTACCATCTGCAAAAAGCCATCGACCTAATACAGAATAACGGCGACAAAAAAGAAGTGATGAAATGCCTCGACCAACAGCTTCAAGAAACTCCCAACAATGCCGATGCAAGAATAGCTCGTGCAAATTTATATTATCAACAAAAGAAATACGGGAATGCACTTTTGGATGCGAACCTTGCTATAAAATACTATAAGAAAGGTGGAATGTTCCCAAAATACCTCATGTATTGGGAACGTGCCCGCACATATTACGATATGGAAGATTCGGACAAAGCACTTGCCGACTATGATACCGCTTACAAATTAGTGTTGAAAGACAAGAAAGGAACAACGGATATTCACGATATTCTTTATGAACGAGCACAGATTTATTACGATTTAAAGGATTATGCGAATGCAGATGCAGACTATCGGCAGATGTTGAAACATGATGAAGCCGATCAGGTCGCCATGATTGGCCTTATCCGCAATATGATTGCCCGAAAAGAATATGATGCCGCGCTGGAATTGGTCAATAAATGCGAAAAATACGATACCGATTACGATGAAACCTATCGCTTCCGTATGCAGATTTATGATAAGACTGGCGAGGTGGACAAGGCGATTGACGATGCAATCGCATATCATGAAAAATCAGAGAATCCCAGTTCGGAGCTGACGAATCCGATTTTCAAGAAGCATTTGAGTTATGCGCTGGCGAAAGTGACATCTAAAATCAACAGCGTAAGCGATAATGGTTCATGGAAGATGTTGCGCGTAACCATTTATGAATTGGGGCATGATTATGCCAACGCTATTAAGGCATACGACGACTTGGAGAAAGAATACGGCACATCCAGAAATATCTATTATTATCGGGCTGATTGCTATAATGAAATCGGCGATACAGAGCGTGCTGTTGTCGATATGACAAAGTTTATTGAATTGGGGGATGGCAAAGATTATTTTGCTATTGTGCGGCGAGCCGATTATTACCGCGAGGGTGGCAAATACGAAGAGGCTATCGCCGACTTCACCAAAGGAATAGAACTTGAACCTGTCGATGCTTATGCTTATTACAAGCGTGGTTGGTGCTACGAACTGACGGGCGACGATGATTCGGCAATGAAAGATTACAATGCGGGAATTGATGTCGATAAAAGTTATCCTTACATTTTCTTAATGCGAGGTGAATTATATCTGAAACGTGGAGAAAAAGAGAAAGCCAATGCGGATTTCGAGGAGATTATTCGACAGGATACGGTTGCCGAAAGTGGCAGTTGCCGCCAATATGCCCTTCACTTATTAGGACGGAATACCGAAGCTCTCGAATGGATGGAGAAAGTAATTGCAGCTGATTCAACAGGAAACGGTGTCTATTACGACAAATCATGTCTGTTGGCACGCATGGGACAGTTGGATGAATCTGTTACGGCACTTCGCAAAGCCTTTAAAAATGGTTATCGCTCGTTTGCACATATCGAACATGATGACGATATGGATGCAATTCGAGAACTGCCCGAATTTAAGCGCTTAATTGAGGAATATAAGGCAAAACCTATTCGAATAGAAGCCGATGATGAACAGGCAAAGGATAAGATTGAAACGATTTCCGAGATACAGATGAAAAAAATGCATAGCGGACTTTATGAAATACCTTGTACGATTAATGAATTGCCTTTAAAATTCTTTTTCGATACGGGGGCAAGTACGGTTACAATCTCCTCGGTGGAAGCTAATTTTATGCTTAAAAATGGCTATTTAAAATCAGACGATATTAAGGGCAAAGAATATTACAGCGTGGCAACTGGCGAGATTCACGAGGGTACGACAATCCGTCTGCGTGAAATCAAGATTGGCGATGCCATTCTGCGTAATGTTGATGCTTCGGTTGTCCACAACCAGCAGGCTCCGCTATTACTCGGCCAGACAGTTCTGGAACGTTTCGGAACGGTTACTATTGACAATATCAATTCAAAATTGATTATCAAACAGAAATAGAACAAGGGACATATAGACTTTCTCCAATTGAGCGATTCGTTGGAGAAAGTTTATTTGTTCGTTGGTGACATAATTTTCACAGGCTATATAATGGAAATATTTACAAAATACGTCACACAAGATGAAAACCTATTTACTCCCCATATTCGCCTTATTGATTGTTGGGTGTGGCAATCAACCCAATACAGAAAAATGGCCAATAAAGCCCACAAATGGGATTGCCGCACGTTTGATTGAGTTGGATAGCATGAGCCGAGCAATACTTGGTGACGCCTCCAAGACGCAGGATGAAGTCGCTCAATTATTGCAAGGCGATGATTTCGATACAAAGGCTATGCAACAGATGCGAGACTCTGCGGATTTAGTGTGGCATACATTTATTCGATTATGTAATGAAGAAAAAATCAAAGAGGCGTTCGATCTTTATCGAGTAGATAAGAATAGAGGTTATTTTTTGATTGCATTGGAACATTCCACAGCTCGTTACCTATTTCATTATGAAATAATTGCAGGAATGGCAGCCAATTTACTGCCAGAGCAAGAGGCTTACGAATTGATTATTCGAGATTTAGAGCTTGATTTTATGTTGACAGAGGGAATGATTGGTGTAAATGGGAAACAATATATCCCAGAACACTATACTGATTTGGTGAAGAATTTAGCCGATTTCTATCGAGAGGCCAAGATGTGGGGAAAGGCATTTGATTTAGCGAACAGAATGCCTGAAATCTTATCGAAAGCAGGGTCTGATCCTGTTTTTGCTTATTCTGTAAGCAAAATGTATAAGGCTGGAATCTATAAAGCAAAAGGGGATATTTTAGAATCTCTTAAAACCTTACGACAACTGAAAGCATACTTGGTGAAAGAGATAAAAACCAGCGACAATAAAGAGGTATTACAAGGCGTATTGCAAGTTGTTGATAATACAGTCAAGGAAGTGGAGACAGAAAAGTGGCATATTTTGAACGGGGCTATATAAACAGAACATTTCATAATTGCGTCACAGAAGATGAAGAGCTGCATACTAATACTACTTGCACTACTGATTGTCGGGTGTGGCAATCAACGCCAGCAACAGGTGCAGGCTATTTTTACTCATAAATTGGATTCCGTCAAGCAGGTATATATAAAGGCATTTGATTCTATAAGCAAGCAACACTTACACATAGTAGATTCAATGAAACAGTTATTGAGGGATACGGAATTAAAATTATCATTAGCAAAAGCCCGACATCCATTTATTCGAGAGAACAAGATGGACACGCTTGTTCGTATTCGTTATAAGAACAGTATAAACGGCTATCGAGTGTCTGTTCTATGGTACCCTAATGATATTGCATATTTGGGAAAGATAGTAGGCCCAGCAATTATAAATTTCAAGAAGAAAGATACTCAATTTTCAATAACGCATGATCGCTTCTTTGTGGATGAATTGTTCGGAATTGCGTGGGATGATTCTATCAAATTTGACAGATCGTGTGTATATGAAATCGAGTATCCCATACCAGACAAAGAGTATTTCACACCAGACAAGGATAAAGATTCATATTTACAAATATGGCTTCCTTTCTTTTTTGTAGATAACGGACAAATGTTAGCACTTAATATGTGGGGTAAAGGAGGAAAAGATTGTAATTGTTATCGGTTTTATGAAAAGACTAACGATGCTACTTATGAGCCAATCAATTACGAGCCATTTATATCTGAAATAAACGATTTTGCAGAAATAGCAGGAGGAAAAATAACTGTTACGACATTAGGTATGACAGGGAAACGGAAAATTTATCAAAAAGCAAAAGAGAAAAACAGTTATCCCATGTATGAATTAGTTCGTATAGAGGAATATGATAATTTTATAGATTCTGTTTTTACTTACAAATTAGAAAAGCGATTGATTAAGAAAGAATATGTCAAACGAAATTGAGTGACATAATTTTTAAGGGGTATATAAAATGAATTTTTATGAAATTGTGTCACAGAAGATGAAAAACTACTTACTCCCCATATTCGCCTTACTGATTGTTGGTTGTGGCAATAGAACACAACCAAACATAGTTGTCGAAAACAAAATAAGCCAAACAGAACAGACTGATTTGATTGTAAGAGATATTTACGAACGAGATACTATAAAAGGCGATTTTAACGGTGATGGAAAGATTGAATATGCTTATAGCGAATCGAATTCTGCTAAATATTACAGCCTTGATGAAGTAGATGATGGAAAATTCAATAATATAACATTCAGCAATCCAACAATTCCTGCCATAGAAACCGAATTTCAGATTGAGCGATTAACCAACGAGGGCGATTTGAATGGTGACGGTACGGATGAAATAGGTTTTAATGAAAGAGCCGTTAGCCGAATATGTAGATATACGGTTTATTCATTATCACGTACTAATCAATGGAAAAAGCTATTGCATGTTGATTATGACGCTTTGAATCCGCCGAGTGATGTTGTACGACCTCATCCTAACAAGAAAGGATATGTAATCATTCAAACAGTCGAATGGAATGACGGGGAGAGTACACTCATTGAAAAATCGGTAAAAATTGAGTGACATAATTTTTAAGGAGATATAAATTGAACATTCTATAATTGCGTCACAGAAAATGAAGAACTGCATACTGATACTTGTTGTTGGCTTAATGATGCTTGGATGTGGCAATAGACAAGTAAAGCAGATTGAGCAGACAGAAAAGGATTCAATTGAAATTACAATCAAGACATCTTATGATACCGTCCATTTCAAGTTTAAGTGGAGAAATGCCGATTCTATCCCTTACTTATTTGGGAAGCCGTCGAAAGACAAGATAGCTGAATATCAACGGCGATTCGACAGTTTGCATCTTACTGAACGTTACGGATTTTATGATAGAATCGAGTATTTCCGAGATATACCCCATATTATTGCGGTAAATGATTTTGTTGCATTGTGGTTTGCGAATGGAACAACACCTTATCAAGATGATTTAGATATGATTCTTTGGCGCATTAATGAATGTTACCCTCTTAATTGTTCCACCACGGAAATAGAACGTTATCAAAGACTTTCGGAACAAATTGATTCATTATTATCCTACTCACTCGGTTCGCAATGGGATTATAATATGCACGCATCGTTGGCGACCAAATTACAGGAATGCAAGGTGGTATTTTATAACTATCGACTGTTGGATTGTAACAATGAGTTTAAGGATATTTTAGCGTCGGAACATTGTGCATGGAAAGAATATGAAGAAACCTTATATGATGTATGCGATAAAATAGTTGTCGGGAAACATGGTGGGTCTGGAGCACCAATGGCGTATGGCGATTTCTTCATAGAAAGCTATAAGCAGAGATTGATTTCATTATTGGATTACTATTTTATTTTGGGTGATTCCAATTATCAGCCGACAGAACGACATAGGTTGATTCCAGATAAAATGATACATAGAGCATATTCGGATTTCTTTGATGTGATTAATTCAGATTATGAGGAATATAGCGTGGAAGAAAAGCGATGTGCATTAAAAAATGATATGCGCTATTGGGATAAATGGATGGCTGAACGTAGAAAAGTATCAGCACAATTACCGATGCCATTCAAAAAAGTTTATGACAATTGTACGAATAATCTCAAACGGAGAAAATTGATTCAAATAAAGAGTAGATATTTGGGATATGGAATATGTAGCGGTTTTGAGTTGGATTGCATATTAAAAAAGGATTGCTCCGATGAAGAACTGTTTAACTATGATTATCAAACACGATACGATGCTTTGTTAATCAAGTGACATAATTTTTAAGGGCTATATAAAATGAATTTTTTGAAATTGCGTCACACGGTCAATTAAAGTACTTGTAGCATATATCCTCGGCCATACGGTCGGGGATTTTTTCTTTATAGAAACAAAAGCTACTGAAAATTGCCGAAAACAGACGAACGGCGAGAGGGAAAAATTTTTCGCCGATTTCCTACCACATAAACTTTATCCATTTATCAATATTAATTTATTAACTGCAAACAAGTTACACCAATATTTCTGTTATACACTTTGTTATACACTTTACCTTATTAGCCCTTTGCACTCGCAATCGGATAACGATTGATGCCTCTTTAGCTCAGTTGGTTACGGACGAAAACGAAGTTTTTGTCCGCGCAGGAGACACGACACTCTTAATGTTGGGGTCCAGGGTTCGAGCCCCTGAGGGGGTACAAAGCAAAAGACTGATAATCAATGATTATCGGTCTTTTTGTTTTTGGGTAATGTAACAGTTTAGGGGCTAAGCCCATAACAAACTGAAAATCATTACTAAGTCCCAAAAATACACAGAAATAAAGACGATCTTCGGGTCGTCTTTATTATTTTTGCACCCCGAAAACTGAGCTAAATGATTTTATGTCCGGGTTAACCGGGCTTCATGTTACAGATTAGGGGCTAATGATTTGCAGATTTTGCGGACACGAGTGTAAAAAAGACGGGCGACAAGCCAACGGCACTCAAAGGTATCAATGTAAATACTGTCATAGGAAATAACAGGAAGAATATACGTACAATGCTTATTCACCCGAATTGAACGAGAAAATAATTCTTTACACCAAAGAAGGTACAGGCATCCGAAGTACAGCACGGATTTTACAGATTTCTGCCACCACCCTTCTCAAACGCATAATACACATTGGAAAGCGAATTTCACATCCCCCTATTGTGAAGCACCGCATCTATGAAGTAGACGAGATAAAGAGTTTTATCAAGCGGAAACAAAATCACATATGGATCGCCTATGCGCTGGATCGCAAATCCAAAGAGGTTGTGAGTTTCAATATCGGAGCAAGAACCAACTCCACTTTAAGCGTTGTAACCGAAACCCTCCATATAGCTGAAGCGAAACGCATATACACGGATCGGTTACGCAACTACAAATCTTTAATTGACAAATCCATTCATCGCACATCGCTCTATGGAACTAATCACATCGAGCGTCATAATCTAACTCTACGCACCCATCTCAAAAGACTTACACGCAAAACAATTTGCTTCAGCCGGAGTATCACTGTATTAACAGCAATACTTAAAATTTACTTTGGGGGATAATATTTAATATTACAACGGCTATTTCCCTATATTATTTGTATATTTAGTAACTTTTAAGTTTAATTTCAAAGATCTCTGTTATGGAAAAAGTTGACACGTACATTATGAATATCAATAATGTAATTTGTGCTAATATAAAAACATTTCATAATAGTGATCGGGGATTCTTGTCACAGAATATATTATCTCAGCTTCGAAACTTTGTTGAACACATAGCTTTAAAAGCGTTCAGTAATGGGCATGACATTGATATAACCTATGATAATATAAAAAGAGCAAATCAATTTATACATACGAGAGGAAATTTAAATTTTCTCTCTAAATTTCACAAACTTTTACAAATTACAGCATCGCATTACACACTCGCTCCAGAGAATTCCGAACGGTTAATGCTCAAATATTATGAGTATTTATTAAAAATAAAATCCTATGTGGGATCAATCCACAACTTGAAGGTTCTCGAGAATATCGAGGAATTTCCACTTAATACAGATACGGTTCTAAAAGAGTATTATGAAAAAATAGCCGATCAACTGCAACAACCTCCCTACCTAAGAACCACTGATCCTTATAAGGATAGATATTATATACAGAAAACCAGACCATTCTTTGTCAATGGGCAAATATACTATGAAGTTACCTTTACGCTAGCTAGTGACAGGACAAGTAAGTTTGACCGACTCATTGCATTTACTAAATGCGATATATTGACTAATTATGCTGTAAAACTTCAAATAAGCAATAGCAATATACGGATTCTTGGTAAAAAGATGCCTATCCAGATTATTGATGAATGGGAAGTCTCAATCAGACCTTGTGAATTAAATAATTTTGCTGATATTTTCGGATCTCATCCAAAATTGGGCGGAACTAATGAAATATCAGAAATAATGAAATTTTTAAGACAAACAGGATTAAACCTGATTGAATTCATAGATTCCCCCATTGATTATTATCAATCAGTAAAAGTTCAAATCGCTCATACTGCTAAAAGTCGACATTTCCTGCAAATACTGGATCGTTGTCGTGAATTATCGGAATCTAAACAATCAGGATATAACATTATAAGATATCTACTTTACAGATTGAACAACAAAATTATAAAACAACAATATAATGCCGAACGCTGCAACTTATTGTCTGGATTACATCTTCAATACGGCTGCATCCCATTTGATAAAATTCCGTTTAACACATCTCTGATCAACCATAATCCAAAACTCTCCGACCTATTTCAATGTATTGACAACACCGATCGGGAGCATGAATTATTTGCTCGATTCATTCGGAATAATATCGAAATAAAAGGACAGTTATATACAACAGAAAAAGACGTAGTTTATTTTGAACATATAGATGAACTAATACAAAAATATAACGATAGCTTATATCTTCCTAAACATGAACATCGACTAGTTCAGAAATACCTCGGACATATTTATATAAAAGGATATGAAGAAGATACGATCAACATAATTCGGCACATCAAAGAACTTTCCACTAAAGGAATCGATAACTATACAAATTCAGTTGATGCATGGTTACGTTCATCAACTTATCTGATCGATTGTGACGAGAAAAAAAAGGCTTTAAAAATAATGTTTACGAGTTCCAAAGTTGCCCTAATATACGGATCGGCCGGAACGGGAAAATCTACCATGATTAATCATATATCAAATTTTTTCAACGATAAGAAGAAAATCTATTTAGCAAATACAAACCCGGCAGTCGACAATCTAAAAAGAAAAGTCAATGCCGCAAATTGTACTTATAAAACCATCACCAAATTTCTTAGCTACGGAAATCGTGATACAACGTGTGACTTATTATTTATTGATGAATGTAGCACGGTCAGCAATAAAGACATGCTTGATGTATTAAATGCTGCAACATTCAAATTATTGATTTTAGTTGGCGATATTTTCCAGATCGAATCGATTCTCTTTGGAAATTGGTTTGGTGTCGCAAAGGCAGTTGTACCCCAATCGGCAATTTCAGTTTTAGAGCAACCATATCGAAGTAAGAATCAAAATTTATTGGCTCTTTGGAGTAAAATCAGGAATATAGAAGCGGATATTTTAGAGCATATTACTAGAAATGACTATTCTACTACATTGAATGAATCCATTTTCGAACAATCGGAGGAGGATGAAATTATCCTATGCTTAAACTATGATGGCTTATATGGAATAAACAATATCAATCGTTTTTTGCAGAGTTGTAATAATCATCCCCCCATACAATGGGGTGTACAAATCTATAAAGTCGGAGATCCTATTTTATTCAATGAGAGTAATCGATTTGCTCCACTAATTTACAATAATCTGAAAGGTCGAATAGTACGGATTGAAAAATCCGAAGATGTGATACAATTTGACATCGAAATAATTGATGTCTCCATAAACGAATTGGATGCTGATGATTTCGATTTCGAACTAGTCGGAATAAGCGATACAGGAAATTCCATTATCAGATTCAATGTGAATCGGCTTAAAAGTACAGATGATGACGATGAATCTTCAGATACCGTTGTCCCATTCCAGATAGCTTATGCCGTTTCAATCCATAAAGCACAAGGATTGGAGTATAATTCAGTTAAGATTGTGATTACGAATGAGATCGAAGAATTGATTACACATAACATAATATATACAGCCATAACCCGAGCCAAAGAAAAATTAAAAATATACTGGACACCCGAAACAGAAAAGAAAGTATTAGAAGAACTTACCTGCAAATCAACTAGTAAAGATATATCATTATTAAGATCAAAATTGTAATTTATAAAAAGCTGCAACTTTACATATTAATTACTTAAATTTAGATAAAAATCTTGAGATTCCAAATAGAGATGAAATATTACAACTCATCTGTAACTCAAAAACTGAAATTGCGACAAACTACGGCAAAACGCTGTAACCTATGCATAACCTACGAAAGGCAAAAGCACACAATGCTTTAATTATAAACACATTACAAAACGAAGCCATTTCCCCTGAGGGGGGGGGCAAAGCAAAAGACCGATAATCAATGGTTATCGGTCTTTTGCTTTGCAGGGCCAGATGCCGGAGCGGCATCTCGGATATGCACTGCTCCGGTGGCCTCCCCCGGCTATTCCCCATCCTGGCGGTCAGGGCTGTCGGAACCTTTGCGGCCTGCCTTTTTCAGGGGAAGCCGCGGGAAAAGTTTTCTGAACCGCACGAGGTAAACCGCTACCCGATTTCCCGCGACGATCAGGCTCACAGCAATGATAATCAACAGGATACCGCAACATATCCTCAGCGTGAGGGTCTCCCCGAAGATCATCACCCCGAAGAAGACCGCCGTGACAGGTTCCAAGGCACCGAGGATTGCCGTCGGTGTCGAACCGATGTATTGGATGGCGCTGGTTGTACACAAAAACGAGATCGCCGTCGGGAAAACGGCCAGTGCAAGCAGGTTCCCCCACAGGTACCATTTATCGGGCACATGGACTGCCATGCCGAAATCCAGCCGGACAACGTAAAGCAGCAACCCGAAAAGCAGGACGTAGAATGTCACCTTGAGCGTCGCAACGGATTTCAGCACCGGACGGTTCACGCCGACGATATAAATTGCATAGGACAAAGCCGAAACCATCACCAGAACCGTCCCCGTGATATTGAGTGTCGAACCGTCACTGCCTTTGAACAACAGCCCGATACCGGCCAATGCCAGCAAGATGCACAATGCAGTCTGCGGGGAGAGCTTCTCCCGGAAGCCGAAGGCCATGATCAACGCTACGAAAATAGGATATACGAACAGCAGCGTCGAGGCGATGCCGGCATCCATGTAATTGTAGCTCAGGAACAAGGACAGGGACGAAAGGGCGACCAGCAATCCCAGGAGTACCAGCGGCACGATCTCACGGCGGTGCAGCTTGAAATCCCGGCCGCGGGCCTTGAGCATGATGCCCAACAGCGGGATGGCGAAAAGATAGCGGAAAAACAATACCGAATCGGGATCCATCCCCGCCTTGTAGAGCGGGAGGGCAAAGAGCGGGTTCATGCCGTAAGTAGCTGCGGCGACAGCACCCAGAAGGTAACCTTTGGCTTTCGTATTCATAGGTCGGATTTTGCGGCAAAAATAGCATTTATTTCGTCTATAGATGCTGGCCGGGCAAAATTATCATGCGATTGTCACCCGGGAGCGCACCCATCCCGCACCGGCACGCCCATTCCTGCCGGGGAAGCCTGCCGAACATTGCCGCCCGCCCGATGCGGAAACGATCCTACCGGGGCAAGGCGGCCGGCACGACTTCCCTGCGGATCAAAGCCGCACGGACGAAATACTCGGGGATGCAAGCCTCGTCGAGCAGCCATTTGGGTGTGGCCGATTCGTCTTTCTTCCCCGACCAGTCGTTGTAAAACAGCCCGGCGGCATCCCGTGCGTTCCGGCGCGCCCAATCCATCCAGCGGATGAATATATCCACGTATTTCGGATCGCCGTCGAGGTCGTAGAGAGCCTGGTAGCCTCGCAACAACACCAGATAGAACCATGGCAAATCACGGTTCGCGGCCGCGCCGTCCTCCGTCTCCGGCAAATAGAATTTCCGGGCTCCTTCGGCCAGCCGGCGGGCATTATCCAGATAAACCCGATCGCCGGTATATCCATGCAACGCGACGGCACCCTGCAACAGCAACCCCGTATTATAGGAATAGACCGCCTTGTCCAGACGCGCTTCGGGCTGCGTGAGCCAGGAATTCCAGACGATATCCAGTTCCGGATCGTGCAGGTAGGCCTCCATCCAGTCGTAGAAATGGCGCCCGGCTGTCAGGTAATAGGGATCTCCCGTTGCCCCGTACAGGTTGAGCGCCAGCAGCATCGCCTTACCGTTGGCGCACCCCGGCTTCTGGTTCTCTACCCCTTCGAGCCACGACACGGCGCCGTCGTGGTCGGGGCGCCAGCCGCTCAGGATGAAGGTCATCACCTGCTTGGCTTTTTCCAGGTGCGCGGGATTGCGGGTCACGCCGTAGGCCGCGACGTAGGCCAGTCCGACCAGCCCGTTGTCGTCGTAATAACGGTCGACCTTGCCCATCCTGACAGGATAGGCCTGATACCCGGCGGGCATGCGCCCGTCGTCGTAATACTGCTCGACAGCCATCACCATCGAATCAACATAGCAGCCGTATTTCACCGGATCGACTTCGGCCAGCGCGACCGCCGAGGTGAACACCCCGTCCATGGGCCACAGGAAGGAAACCTCCTGCGTGCTTTTCGCCCCGTCGTCGAAATAGTTTACATCGGGACGGTAGCTATTGGGGTAATATTCCGAAAACAGGCCGTATTCCGGCACCCGGTACATGTCCCACACCTTGCGGAACATCTCTTCGGCAAACGCATAATGCTCCCCCGGTACGGGAGCCACAGCCTCCTGACGGCATCCAGACAGGCAACACGCAGCACCGAAGAATGCGGCAAAAAATACATTTTTCATCTTATCGTTACATTTGAATCAGTCCCTGCCGGAACAACCTCCTCAGAATTCGAGCCGCACGACGACCGGGAAATGATCCGACGGCGTCCGCGCCTCATAGCTGTGCAACGACACCTCCTTGGGGAATGCTCCGGACTTGATCTCCTCGTCGCTGCGGGTGGTCTGCGAACGGTAGGTGTCCGTCAGCACCCCGTAATCGTGCACACACACCGAAGGCGACACGAAAATATGGTCGATACGGCTGTCGGTTTTCAGCGTGGGGTTGAAATTGTTGAACGTCCCGTTCGGGGCATAGCGCCTGGCCGCGGTTTGATACGAATCGGCCAGTATCCCCGAGGTGGTGAAGGTCGTATAGATGGGGTTGTTCTGGTCGACGTTGAAATCGCCCGTGAGGATCACGAACTCCCTGGGGCCGCACATTTCGCGGATCTTCGCAACGACCAGTTTGGCGCTCTCCTCCCGTGCCCGGACACCGACATGATCCATATGCAGGTTGAAGAACCAGAAACGGCGCCTGGTCTGCCTGTCCAGGAAATGCCCCCATGTGCAGATGCGGGGCAGCGCGGCGTCCCATCCCTTGTTGGGACGGTCGGTGACTTCCGAGAGCCAGAAATGGCCTTCGTCCAGCAACCGGAAACGCTCCTTTTTATAGAATATGGGGGAATATTCGCCTTTGGCCTTGCCGTCATCGCGCCCCACGCCGATATAGGCATAGCCGGGAAGCTGCGCCAGCATATCGTGCAACTGCCCGTCGAGCACCTCCTGGCTGCCGAAAATATCGAACCCCTGGAATTCGATCAGCCCGCATACCCAGGGGCAGCGGCGTTCCCAGCCGTTGCCGCGTTCGGCGTCGCCCTTATTGGCGTTACGGATATTGTAGGTGGCGACGGTCAGCTCCTGCGCAACGGCAGGGAGCATCAGCACGGCGAACAGAGCAAGGGTCAGCAATCTTTTCATAGTAATGTTTTCGGGTTAACGGAACTGGTTATTTCGGGATACAAAGATATAAAAACGGAACTGAAATTCCTCAGTCCGGATCGGGGGCATGGCAATCCGGCAGGGACAGGATACCATCGACCCGGCAGCAGCCCTCTCCGAGCCGGGGGGGGGCGATTCCGGAATACGGCGCCTGGCTGCCGCGCGGCAAACTCACACCGAATTTCCCGGGGCCGGGCACTACCGTGCCGTAAAGGTAATAAAAACACCCGGAAAACAGCAAGGTTAACAGCCGGAAAAACAGCCGGCAGGCACAAAGGCCCGGATATTCGCGCCCGCAACATAAAAAATCGCACCTGACATGCATACTTTCAGGCCGCAGGCCGCATCGTTCGGTTATTTTTACTATCTTTGCTGAGCTAAATACCGGTACCGAATGCAACCAGTGAACCGAACCTCCGACCCCCAGGGGCAGCCCGTCAGCACGGGCCTGTCCGCAACCGGATTCCGGGAGCCGGGGTTCCTCAGCCGGGCGCAACGCAGGATCGGGAAGGGGCTCGCGCCGCAGCAACAACGCGCACCGCACGGCCGATCCCTGCGCAGACAAAATGCTGAAACCAACAAATAAATAGCAACCATGTACAGATACGACAACCGGGTGGTCATCACTCTCGATGCCGGAGGTACGAACCTCGTGTTCGGAGCCATGCAGGCCAACAAATTCATCGTCGAACCCATCACCAAGCCGTCGAACGCGGACAACCTCGACAAATGCCTCGCTACGATGGTCGAAGGATTCCAGGCAGTCATCGACCAGCTGGAAGAGAAACCCGTCGCCATCAGCTTCGCATTCCCGGGCCCGGCCGATTATCCCAACGGCATCATCGGCGGTTACCTGCCCAATTTCCCCTCGTTCCGCGAAGGCGTGGCGCTGGGGCCGTTCCTCGAATACAAATTCGGCATCCCGGTGTTCATCAACAACGACGGCGACCTGTTCGCCTACGGCGAGGCATTGGGCGGCGCCCTTCCCGAAGTAAACGCCAAGCTCGAAGCCCTGGGCTGCCCGAAACGCTACAAGAACCTGGTGGGCTACACCTTCGGCACAGGCCTCGGCGTCGGCATCGTAGTGAACAACCAACTCAACCGCGGAGACAACTCGTGCGTCGAAACCTTCTGCCTGAAGCACAAGAAGATGCCGGATATCATCGTCGAGGACGGCGCTGCCATCCGCGCCGTGAAACGTGTCTACGGAGAACTGACGGGCAATCCTAACCACGGGCTCGAGCCGAAGGAGCTCTGCGACATTGCGGACGGCAAACGCGAAGGCGATGCCGAGGCCGCCCGCAAGGCCTTCGCCGAAATGGGCGAGATCGCCGGCGATGCGATGGCAACGACCATCACGCTCATCGACGGGCTGATCGTCATCGGCGGCGGAATCACGGGTGCCCGCAAATGGATCATGCCCAGCCTGCTGAAAGAGCTGCGCGGCAAGATGCACACCATCACGGGCGAGGAACTGAACCGCGTGCAGATGAAGGTCTACGACCTGGACAACGAGGACGAGTTCAAGGAGTTCGCCAAGGGCGACCAGCGTGCGCTGAAGGTTTACGGCACGGATCGTTACGTGGCATACGACCCCCAGAAACGCATCGGAGTCATGATCTCGAAACTCGGGGCGAGCAATGCCATCTCGGTGGGCGCCTATGCATTTGCCCTGGGCCAGCTCGACGCACAGAAACAACAATAATAATTCAGTACCGCAGTTATGAAAAAGATCGTATTATATGTCCACATCGCCCTGTTACTCACAGCGGCGGGGGCGCTCATACATCTATTTCGCAAACGACGGCAAAACCGATACGCTCATTCAGATCACGTTCTGGCTGGTAGTGGTATCCTCTGCCCTGGGAATAATCAATTATCGGCAAACTGTTAAATAAACGAGAAAAAAATATGTATAAGTTCCAACCCATCCTCAAATCGACAATCTGGGGCGGCGAGAAGATCGTCCCCTACAAACACATCGCCTCCGACCAGAAGCAGGTCGGCGAAAGCTGGGAGCTTTCGGGCGTCAAGGGCAGCGAATCGGTCGTAGCGGGAGGCCCCGAGGCGGGCACCACCCTGCCCGGGCTGATCGCACGCCACGGCGCAGCATTGCTCGGCAAGGCCAATGCAGAACGCTTCGGACAGGAGTTCCCGCTGCTGATCAAATTCATCGACGCACGTCAGGATCTCTCGATCCAGGTACACCCGAACGATGCACTGGCATGGGAGCGCCACAAATCGAAAGGCAAGACCGAGATGTGGTACGTCGTGGACGCCGACGAAGGCGCACGCCTGCGCTCGGGATTCGCCAAGCAGGTGACGCCCGCCCAGTACGAAGCCAGCGTCGAGGACAACACCATCACCGACCTGCTCGCCGAATATGAAATCCACCCCGGCGACCTCTTTTTCCTGCCGGCCGGACGCGTCCACAGCATCGGGGCCGGGGCGTTTATCGCCGAGATACAGCAGACCTCGGACATCACCTACCGCATCTACGATTTCAACCGCAAGGATGCCAACGGCAACACCCGCGAACTGCACACCGAACTGGCGAAGGACGCCATCGACTACACCGTACTGCCCGATTACCGGACGCATTACCAGAAGGCGCAGGATCGTGAAGTGGAACTGGTGTCGTGCCCTTATTTCACCACCTCGCTCTACGACCTGACCGAAGCGCTGACCATCGACTATTCGGCTTTGGATTCGTTCGTCGTCGTGATCTGTGTCGAAGGCAAGGGAACGATCTGCGACGACTCGGGCAACGAAATGCCGATCCACCAAGGGGAGACCGTGCTGCTCCCCGCCACGGTGAAATCGCTCCGCGCGGTTCCGGGCGGGAGCCTGAAAATACTGACCAGCTATATCAAATAAACGGGCAACTCCCGTCGTCGAAAAATCCCCGGCAATAATTAGTTGCCGGGGATTTTATTTTCGACCAAGCGACATGTCGGTAAATTCAATAACGAACAAAACATCCGATCGTAAAAACACTTACCAAAACCCTTGTTAAAAGAAAAAAGTTTTATTTTTACGCGATTCCGTTGCAGGACTGCGTTCTTTTTAGTACCTTTGGGGTGTGCAACCGTTATAGCGCGGAAAACACAGAAAACCGTACGCCATGAAGGAGAATTTAAGAGAGATCGCATCGAATTTCGCCTTGGAAGGCCCCATCGCGGCCATCGACTCACTGGGCGAAGGATTCATCAACGACACATTCATCGTCCGCACCGAAGCAGATGCCCCCGACTACATCCTCCAACGCAAGAACAAGGCCGTTTTCCCCGACGTGCCGGCCATGATGGACAACATCCGCCGGGTCACGGAACACATCCGCCGCGGCGTCATTGCGGCCGGAGGCGACCCGCGGCGCGAGGTGATGACCGTCGTCCCGGCAAAGGACGGGCACCTGTACCACGTCGACGCGGAAGGCGAATACTGGGCCGCAACGGTCTTCATCGACGACACGGTTGCCTACAACAAGGCCGACTCCCCGGAACTGGCCCGCAAGGGCGGCGAAGGCATCGGGAAATTCCAGTCCCAGCTGGACGATTTCACCGAACCGCTGGCGGAGACGATCAAAGGGTTCCATAACATCCGCCACCGTTTCGGACAATGGGACGCCGCCCTGGCCCGCGATGCCGCAGGGCGCAAAATGCACCTCGCGGGGGAGATCGGCTGGATCGAGTCGCGGCGCGCCGAGATGCTCTCTTTCTGGTCGAAGGTCGAGGACGGTACGATCCCTACCCGCGTGACGCACAACGACACGAAGATCAACAACATCCTGTTCGACAAACAGGGCGAGGTGCTCTGCGCCATCGACCTCGACACGGTGATGGCCTCCACGTCGCTCAACGATTTCGGCGATGCGATCCGCTCTTATGCCAATACGGGCGACGAGGACGACCGCGACCTGTCGCGCGTCGGCATTTCGCTCGAAATGTTCAGCGCCTACACCGACGGATACCTCTCGCAGCGTGCGGCGCAGCTCACCGACACGGAAATCGACCACCTGGCCTTTTCGGCGCGGTACATCACGTTCGAACAGGTTTTGCGCTTCCTGATGGACTACATCGACGGCGACACCTATTACAAGATAAAATACCCCGACCACAACCTCGTACGCACCCACGCCCAGTACCGCCTGCTGCAAAGCATGGAGGAACACTACGGCCAAATGTGCCGCATCGTGGCCGGGATCGCGGAGCACTACCGCAACGCATAAACCTGCAAAGACGATACAGCAAGAGGGGGAAAGGATCATGGAGATACGGAAAATAACAGGCATCGTCCCGGCCGACAAACGGGCCGTCGAGACCGCTTTCGGCAGCATCGAACCGCAGCCGGTGGCTTGCTGCAACTGGCCGGAGCAATATCCCTACGCACCCGAGGTTTCGTTCCGCATGTTCCACACGGGCGCCTATCTGATGCTGCGCTTCGACGTCAGGGAACAATGGACGATGGCCCGCGTCACGGAGGACAACGGGGAAGTTTGGACTGATTCGTGCGTGGAGTTCTTCATCGCCCCCGACGACAGCGGCTACTACTACAATTTCGAATGCACCTGCATCGGGCATCTGCTCGTGGGGTTCCGCAGAGAGCGCGAACACGCCACACATGCCACGCCCCGGGTCATGGAAAGCATCCTGCGCAACCCGAGCCTCGGGTCGCGTCCCTTCCCCGAACACGAAGGCGACAACCGCTGGTCGGTGGTGCTGGCCATCCCGCCGCAGGCGTTGTTCATGCACTCGCTGACGGACTGGAGCGGACTGAAAGCGAAGGTGAACCTCTACAAATGCGGGGACAAACTCTCGCAGCCCCATTTCCTGTCATGGAAGCCGATCTCGGCCCCGAAGCCCGACTTCCACCTGCCGGAATTTTTCGAACAAATTAAATTTTCAAAGATATGAACAACAAATATTCACTTCCCAAAGACGGGGGCCTGATCGAAGTATCGGCTCCGCGCGACATCATCCACCGTTACGAAAAGATCCACACGACGGTTTATGAAAACGAATATCTGGGCGTGCAGTACGTCGCCGACACCATCGTGAAGGCAATCCGTACATATAACGAAATCCACTGTTCGAACGAGGTTTACGAGGAGTCGCAGCCGTTCGTGCTGGGGCTCACGACCGGGCGCACCCCGCTCGGGCTGTACCGCGAACTGGTCAAACGCCACGAGGAGGGGATCGTCAGCTTCCGCAACGTGGCGGTATTCAGCCTCGACGAGTTCTACCCGATCCGCTCGACCGAACAGCAGAGCCGCAATTTCCGCATCCACGAGGATTTCCTCAACCATATCGACATCCTGCCCGAAAATATCCACATCCCCGACGGCACGGTACCCGAAGCCAGGATTTCCGAATACTGCGCATCGTACGACCACTCGGTGCGCAAGATCGACCTGATGATCATCGGCGTCGGCGAGGACGGGCAGATCGGCTTCAACGAACCGGGATCGTATGCCAAATCGCGCACACGGCTGGTTCAGCTGACCCACAACACGCGCAAAATCCAGTCCGGGGCGTTCTTCGGCCTGGAAAACACGCCGAAGATGGCCATCACGATGGGTATCGACACGATCATGCGCGCCGAGAAGATCATCCTGATGGCGTGGGGCGAGGAGAAAGCCAAGATCGTCCAGAAGGTCGTCGAAGGCGAAGTCACCAGCCAGGTGCCTGCCTCGAACCTGCAGATGCACCCCAATATCGAGGTGGTGATCGACGAAAATGCCGCGCAGATGCTTACGCGCGAGCAGACACCGTGGCTGGTAGGCCCCTGCAAATGGACGCCCAAGTTCACCCGCAAGGCCGTGGTATGGCTGTGCGGCGTGGTACAGAAGCCGATCCTCAAACTCACCTACAAGGATTATATCGAAAACTCGCTGGGCGAGCTGCTCGAACAGGGACGCGCCTACGACCAGATCAACATCGACGTGTTCAACGACCTGCAGCACACCATCACGGGCTGGCCGGGCGGCAAGCCCAACGCCGACGATTCGACACGCCCCGTACCGTCGGAACCGTTCCCCAAGCGCGTGGTGGTATTCTCGCCCCACCCCGACGACGACGTCATCTCGATGGGCGGTACCTTTATCCGCCTCGTGCAGCAGGGACACGACGTACACGTAGCCTACGAAACTTCGGGCAACGTGGCCGTACACGACGACGTCGTGCTGCAGAACATCGACACGGCCCGCGAACTGGGCTTCGGAGACCACTACGCCGAGGTCGAGAAGATCATCGCCGGCAAGAAGAAGGGCGAACCCGAACCGCGTCCGCTGCTCGACCTCAAGGGTGCCATCCGCCGCGCCGAGGCACGCGCCGCCGTCCGCTCGTTCGGCCTGAACCCCGACACGAACGCCCACTTCCTCAACCTGCCGTTCTACGAAACGGGCGGTATCAAGAAGGGACAGCTTACGGAGAAGGACATCGACATCATCGTCAAGCTGCTGCGCGAGGTGAAACCCCACCAGATTTATGCCGCAGGCGACCTGGCCGACCCGCACGGGACACACCGCACGGCCATGGAGGCCGTACTCGGCGCCCTGGACGTAGTCAGGGACGACGAATGGCTCAAGGAATGCCACCTGTGGCTCTACCGCGGTGCATGGATGGAATGGGATCTGGGCATGGTCGACATGGCGGTGCCACTGTCGCCCGACGAGCTGATCATGAAGCGCCACGCCATCTACCGCCACCTCTCGCAGAAGGACATCATGCCCTTCCCGGGCAGCGACCCGCGCGAGTTCTGGCAGCGCGCCGAAGAGCGTACGCAGAACACGGCGCAGCTTTACGACAAGCTCGGCATGGCCGAATACCAGGCGATCGAGGTGTTCGTCAAGATGTTCTGACGCCCCGTCCGAATGAAGAATGAACAGACAAACCGATAAACCGAAAAATTTATGCGACTCATTATCGAAGACACACAGGAAAATGCCGGCCGTTGGGCGGCGCATTACATCGTCGGGCAGATCAACAAGAAGCAGGCTGCCGGAGGCACATTCGTGCTGGGCCTGCCGACGGGTTCGACCCCGCTGACGACGTACAAGGAGCTGATCGCCCTGAACAAAGCCGGGAAGGTATCGTTCAAGGATGTCGTCACGTTCAACATGGACGAATACGTCGGGCTCCCGGAAGAGCACCCCGAAAGCTACCATTCGTTCATGTGGAACACCTTTTTCAACCACGTGGACATCACCCCGGCCAATGTCAACATCCTCAACGGCAACGCCCCCGACCTGCAGAAGGAGTGCGACGAATACGAGGAGAAGATCCGCCGCGCAGGGGGCATCGACCTCTTCCTGGGCGGTGTCGGCGAAGACGGCCATCTGGCCTTCAACGAGCCGTTCTCGTCGCTCAACTCGCGCACCCGCGTCAAGACGCTGACCTACGACACGCTGGTCGTGAACTCGCGCTTCTTCGACAACGACGTGAACAAGGTGCCCAAGCAGGCCATGTCGGTAGGCGTAGCCACCGTGCTCGATGCGAAACAGGTATTGATCCTCGCCCTCGGGCATAAGAAAGCCCGTGCCCTGCAGCAGTGTGTGGAAGGCCCTTACTCGCACGTCTGCACGATCTCGGCCATGCAGGTACACCCCCACGGGATCGTCGTATGCGACGAACCCGCAACCGCGGAACTGAAGGTCGGCACCTACCGTTATTTCAAGGACATCGAAAAAGACAATCTGATCTGAATCCGGACTGACTCTGAATAACGAATCCCCGCGGGCATCGGCCTGCGGGGATTTTTTTCGGTTCCCGACGGCGGCCCCGGCCTGCTGCTGCTATTGCGCCGGACGTCCCCCGGCAACCGCCAGGCCGACAAGCACCCGGACAGCAAGCACCGATCCGGTAACAGCCCACCGAGCAACAGTTCCGGCCGGCAACTGCCCGGCCGACAAACACCCGGTCAGCACACACCCGTCCGGCAACTGCCCCGGCCGAAATCAGACAGCGGCGAAGCTGCAAAAAATTCCCCGCACGGCAGGCAGGCCGTGCGGGGAATTGCCAGAGCCATACTAATCTCCAAATAGCCGGGCCCGAATTACATGGCATCGGGTTTCAGCAACCCGATCTCGTCGATACAGAAGTAGGTCGGATCAGCCTGATAGTCGCAAACCGCCTTGAATACCAGCTTGTCCACCGCACCGAACGACGACAGGTCGACTTTGCGCCATCCGCTCAGCTTCGATTTCCCGGCGACGAGCGTTTCCGTGATGCTCCCCTTTTCCACACCGCCGAGCGACCCCGTGATTTTCACCTGGAAACTGTCGGTATCCGCCCCCGTGAAATAATTGTATACCCAGGTCGAATTGGCGATGTATAGGTGGGCGACGATGCGCGGTTCCACCAGGTCGATGGTCGGATAGCCCGACTCACTCAGGTATTCGGGATACATTTCCGTCGGCGAGTTGGAATCGTAAAATACGGCATAGGTTTCCGTTGCGTTGGCTCCGCCTTCCGCCCACACGGAGAACTGCTGCTTGCTGGAGGGAGCGGCCGCATTCCGGTCGGGCATTTGCGAAAGCCCGATACCGCCCCACCCGTCGTATAGCGATGAATAATAGGCGTTGAAAATGAGATTCTGGTCGGCAGTGGAAAAGAGCATGCCGTCGAAATCCGCCTCCACAGCGTATTGCTTCGCACAAAAAGCGTTCGCATAGGTATAATCCCCCATTCCCATCAGGGACATCGTAACGGGGCCGAGCTTCACGTCGTTGCCGGTCATGGCGTCGAGCAGATGTTCGGAGGCCTCGAACGATACGACTTCGCCGTCAAACGGTTTCTCACGCGGGCCGTCGTCGTCCGAGCAGGCTACAAAGGCAAATGCAGCCGCAATAATCCAAAAAATATTTTTCATCTCAAAATAGTTATTCGGTATAAGCGAAATCATCAATACAGAAATAAGTCGGCGCCATCACATCATCGCACTCAACAGAGAAAACAATTTTGGTCACGGCTCCCAATTTATCCAGCCCTACGGTCTTCCAATCAGCTACGACCTTGTTGTCCAATGCCAACGGCACCTCAATCGTCCCCGTTTCGGTTTCACCGTTGAAACCGATAATCGCAACACTGAAGTCGCTGTATTTAGTAGCGGTGAGGTAAAGATATGTCCACGTATTATTGGCAATACGAAGCGACACGGGAGTAACAACCGTCGAAAACTCGATGGCCGGGTTAAACGTATAGCCCGGGCCCATACCTTTCATATCGTATGCAACGGCGAACTTGTTCTGGCCGTCATCAGCCGTCGTATAAACGCTGAACTGGTTATCCGTCCCGAAAGTCGTTTTGTCATGACAGGCAGACATCGCGAATTTGCACCACGTGTCCCAGACACCGCCGAAATCCGAGAAATACGAGAGGAACGAAGCACTTCCTTCTTTGTAAATCACGCCTTCGAACTCCAACGAGCCGTCTACATCCGTTGCCAGAGTTTTACCCCACAGGTATCCGTCGGAACCAAGTTCCACCTCACTGAAAGATATTGTTTCGAGCTGGGGGGGGGTCGGCATCTTATCGTCGTCCGAGCAGGCGGCAAAAGCAAAAGCGGCAAAGGCCAACAGTAAAAGTTTTTTCATCTTTCGTTTGTTTTATGTGCATAAAATAAAAAAATCCGGTTCCGAACTCCCGGAATCGAACCCCCATTTCATGCAACCGGACGCGCACCTATAAATAAAGCCGCCCTCCTGCAACAAACGCCGACACTGCCGTGTCTCCGTCCGAAGCGCTCCGTTCTCCGCAGAGCTTGCCCGAAAATAAGGATCCTCCCACCGGGAGATGCAAGGCAGGTCTTCTGGCTCGTTCCAGCCGCAACGCCTTCCCAGTCCAAAGACCAGTGGCTAAAAGAGTGTTGCGGCAATCGACGGAACATACAGCAGCGGGAACTGCTGCCGAATTACACGGCATTCCCATTTAATCACACGGGGCCTTGCCCGGCCCTTTGTGAACCATTGCGGTGCAAAGTTAAAAAATAAATTCTTATCTTTGCCCTCGCTAACAAAAATTCAGCAAAAATATGAAGCACGCATACGTATTTCCCGGACAGGGTGCACAGGCGGTCGGTATGGGCAAAGACCTTTACGACAACGTCCCCGAAGCAAAGGAGCTTTTCGAAAAAGCCAATGATATCCTCGGTTTCCGTATCACGGACATCATGTTCGCCGGCACGGACGACGAGCTCAAGCAAACCAAAGTGACGCAGCCCGCCGTATTCCTTCACTCGGTAATCATGGCCAAGGCGCTCGGCGTGAAACCCGACGCTGCCGCAGGACACTCGCTGGGTGAGTTCTCGGCCCTGGTCGTGGCCGGTGCCCTCTCGTTCGAAGACGGCCTGAAGCTCGTCTCGAAGCGTGCCATGGCCATGCAGGCCGCCTGCGAGGCACAGCCCGGTACGATGGCCGCCATCCTCGGCCTGGAAGACCACGTAGTCGAAGAAATCTGCGCATCGGTCGACGGCATCGTCGTAGCGGCCAATTACAACTGCCCCGGCCAGCTCGTGATCTCGGGTGCCGTGGAAGCCGTCGACGCAGCCTGCGAAAAAGCCAAGGCCGCCGGTGCGCGCCGCG
>ERZ791808.646-NODE-646-length-36051-cov-5.542533_pt1 | contig 36051 bp, 44 predicted proteins | sample MGYA00510305_ERZ791808 | MGnify/ENA primary metagenome ERZ791808 (study PRJEB30046, sample SAMN00792024) | human gut metagenome | study: EMG produced TPA metagenomics assembly of the A metagenome-wide association study of gut microbiota in type 2... | reverse complement strand
AAGGAAAGGAATGCACAGAAATGATCAAAATCAGAATCAGAAACGCCGGTCACGAGATCGACGTCCGCTTCCCAATCAGCGAGAGCGAGCTGTTCGCAAAACTCGCTGAAATCCACGCAGTTGAAGGCAGAAATACTGCGCAATCAGTCTATGTGTCGGAGGTTTACTGGCCGGAGGAATTCTCGGCTCTGAAAAACTGGTACGTCAATCTGGATGAGCTGAACTATCTCGCCAGAAGAATGGAGAGCTTTGATACCCTCGAATACGACCAATTCCTCATTGGCATTACCAAGCTGGACAGCAAGGAAGTGAAGGACCTTATCAATCTGACCTTTAATCTGAACCGCTTCACCCTTTGCCAAGATGTCAGCAGCTACGGAAAGATCGGCAGAGCGTATGTGTTAAACACGGAAGGCTCCGTTCCCGCCTATGATGAAGATGATCCGAAATACGCCGCAATCGGCAAAGAACTCATCGACCGAGGTCTGGCGCAGATCACTGCAAAAGGGCTGCTCATCTACAATCCCTTTGAGAAATTGACCGAGGTGTACGACGGACAGACCTTTCCCGAATACTACTACGAAAGCACCCTCGCCAGCGCTGAGGTCGGCTACAACGACCGTACCGAACTGATCCTGCTCCCCGGCGAAGAACTTGCAATCAAAAAGGCGCTTGCAAGACTTGGTGCTCCGTCTGACCAAGATTGTGAAATCAAATTCTCGCTCCAAAACGGAGATGGTAACGCATGGGAGGAACGTATCGAAGGAATCATTCGCAGTGAAGGACTGTATGCGGCAAACAAGATGCTTCACTCGCTGGATACCGGCGATATGGATTGGGATAAGCTGACCGCCGCTGTTGAGCTTGCCGATGTAAAGAGTGCCGCCAATATTGCTGCCGTCGCAGAAGATCTCGAAGAGTTCGGATTTCTCTCCGATGCAAAGGATGAGTCCGACATCGGGCACTTTCTCGTGGACAACGTGGATGAGTACGGGATGAACATCGAGATGGAGGACTACTTCGACTTCTCAGGTTTCGGTGAGCACTTTGCCGAAGAACACGACGGTCAGTTCGTGAACGGCGGCTTCGTCTATTTCGACAGCGACAGAACCTTAGATGAATTCCTCGAAGAATTGGAATCTGAGGACGAGGGTATGGACATGGGAGGAATGTGATATATGGCTGTGCTCTTTTCCGCGGTAACGCTTAGCGCAGACAATAATCAGGTGGAATTTCTCACCGCCGGTATTCCGAGGGATGCAGATGATCTTGAAGGCTGGGCTGCCTTTGAAGACTTCATGGATGAGTTGGCTTCTGAGCAGGAAGTCGGCGTCCATGTGGAGGCTTATCTCTACGGCGAGGGCGAAACCGTCAAAGCAACGCCCGAGGAAGTTGCGTACTTCACCATGAGAGCGGATGCAGACGAAGAATTCCTGCATGATCACTGCGACAACATCGAGGACGCAGACTTCACGATCCACCAGTCGCCTAACGAGCTGTACGGGGTGAAGTTGGAGTTATGACGGCAGAAAAGAAAGCCCGCAAGCCGCTTCAGATCAAGAGCCTTGCCGACCTCAAGCGGCGTATAAAGCTCGGAACCGAGCTTGTGACGACCTTGCACCAATACCATCCCGATATCGTCGGGCTGAGCCGTGTGGTGACGAAAGTGCAAACCAACGGATTCTACTCCAAGATCAAGGGTCAGCCGGAACACAAATGGTCAATCTGCAATCATGGCGTTGGCTTTTGGTCGCCTTACAATAAAGCCGGTGCTTACCGTTTCGACGGCTCCAAGATCCAAGTGTTGAATCCCCGTAAGAATGACGGAAGCATCCTATATGAAATGGAACTCTACGACGGTGAGCAAAGCATGTCAGAATAGAACAAGGAGGTACCCGACATGAACGATTGGGATCGCCTGCACAGACAGGCACAGCGATACAAGGAAACCTATCCCCCCGGAACGAGGATCATGCTTCTCGGCATGGGAAACGATCCGAACCCCGTGGAAAGCGGCACGAGAGGAACGGTCAGAGTCGTGGATGACATCGGCACTCTGCACTGCGATTTCGACAATGGCAGAAGCCTCGGCGTCGTCCCCGGCGAAGACTCTTTCCGCAAGCTGACAGACGAGGAACTTGCCGAGGAACAGGCAGAAGACATGGACGAGGACGAGAGCGGCCCCGTCATGGGAATGTGAGGTGCCTATGGGAGAAAGACTCGAAATCGAAATCCCGTCCCAGCTTACCGAACCGCTTCTTCGGCTGGCTTCGGAAACGGAGCTCCCCTTGGAGGACATTGTAGAAGCCGCTCTCAAAAACTATTTGGAAAGGAGCCAGGACAATGCCTAACGGCGAAAAGAAAGGGATTACCGTGCGGATCGACGCCGACCTTCACGCGGAGGTCAGTCAGTACCTGCGGGATCACAGCATGACTATGGCAGAGTTCGTCAGTCTGGCACTGGATGACGAGCTCCACCCGAAAAATCAGATGAAGGAAGGAAACACTATGGCAAACACAAGAACCATCGCCGTGCAGGTGCCGGAGGATCTGTTCCAGCGGATCAAGGACTACCTGCAGCGCAACAACATGACTCAGCGGCAGTTCCTCATCGGACTCATTGAGGACGAGCTGGAACGGGATCAGACCGAGCGTGAGAGCCAGAACGAGGCTGTGAGCGACGATTCCGAGCAGGACGAGGAAGATGCCGAGATAGACGAAGAAGCCGACGTGGACGGCTTTGAGGACGATTCCGACGAGGACGAAGATGAAGATGAATCCGAGGATGAGTCCGAGGGATTTTCCATGGGAATGTGAGGTGACCAAATAGCATAAGGAACAGGTCGGATGCCCTATGGCAATCCGATTTTTTGATATGTTCGCCGGTATCGGCGGCTTCCGGTCAGGCTTGGAGGCTATCGGCGGGTTTGAATGCATTGGTCACTGTGAGATCGACAAACACGCAAATATGGCGTACTGCGCCTTCTATGACACGGAAGGAGAATACTACTGTGACGATGCAAGAAAAATCAATCCCGACGAAATGCCCGACTTCGACCTGCTCTGTGCAGGATTTCCTTGCCAAAGCTTCTCAGTTGCGGGAAAGCGGCTTGGATTTGAAGACACAAGAGGAACTCTGTTCTTTGAAGTTGCCCGACTCCTTGCAGCCAAACGGCCTGCATTTTTTCTTCTGGAAAACGTCCCAGGGCTGCTATCGCATGACGGGGGCAAGACGCTTGAAACCATCTACGCCACGCTTATTGAAATGGGGTATCATTTTGAATGGTGTGTGCATAACAGCAGATATTTCGGAGTCCCCCAGCAGCGACGGCGCCTGTATATTGTCGGATATCTTGATCCCCGATGTGCCGGACAAATATTTCCTCTCAGCGGCGGCAATGCGGCGCATCTCCGGCAACTTATCGGCGGCGCCCAGGGGCAAAGGGTTTACGATCCCAACGGAGTAGCATGCACCCAAGCGGCGACCAGCGGAGGCTGGGGCGGCAAGACAGGTCTGTATTTCATTGACATGAACGCCGACCCTGTCGTGACCGACGTTGCCCGATGCATCACCGCCCGTCAGGATTCCGGCGTCAGCAAGCACCGAGGCGGGCACTCCGCCGTGCTGATCGAGGATGCGCCGAGAGCGATTCTTACGCCCGACAGAGAAAAGGTGCGTCAGCAAGGCAGACGAATCAAGGAGCCGGACGAACCGATGTTTACGATCACCGCTCAAGACAGGCACGGAATCCTGCATAAAGGCAGAATCCGAAAACTCATGCCCATTGAGTGCTGGCGTCTGCAGGGATACTCCGACGAGCAATTCAATAAGGCGGCCGCCCTCGGGCTGAAGGACGGACACCTGTACAAGATGGCCGGCAACAGCGTATCTGTGCCGGTCATTTCTGCTATCGGACAGAAAATCAAAGCAGTAAATGAAAAGTATGAAATAGTGAGGTAATTGCCTATGAGAGACAAAATCAGAATCGAGCTCTCGTCGGAGAGCAGACTCGGCTGGGAACCCTTCTACGCTGTGCTGGATCTTCCCGCCACAGCCCAGCAGATCAGAGACGCCATGCAGAAAGCGAGGATCACCGGCAGAGAGGAAATGACCTATCAAGAGATCAGCTTTCTCGGCTTCGATCCGCTTCCCGATCTCGAGCACCTCCGGCTCGACACCACTACCGTGGAGGAACTGAACTACCTTGCCCAGCGCCTGGATGCTCTCTCCGACGAGCAGTTCATCATCTATCAGGCGCTCTTCGATCAGCGGTTCGGCGACGTGGACTCCGACGAGCTTTTGTCGGTCAAGGATCTCATCAACATGACCTACGGGCTCGACAGCGTGATGGTCGCTTCGAACATCCATAACGACGAGCAGCTCGGCCAGTTCGTGATTGAGAACGACCTCCATCCCGACGTCGCTGCCATCCCCGATAACTCCCTTTACCTGCTGGACAAGCGCAGGATCGGAGAGCTTCAGCGAAAGAATGAAGGCGGCGTACTGTGGGGCGGCTTCTATGTGGTCGCCGGCGATTATGAAATCCCCGAGGTCTACGACGGACAGAATATCCCTGCCGCGGCTGATGACGGCGTGTTCAGGCTGAAGGTCGGCCTTGCTGATCTCAACGATCCCGAAGCAGCGGAAGCCGGTGCCTTGTGGCTCTCACTTCCGATTCCGAGAGAGGAAGCGGATGCCATCGTCAAGGACGCCTTTGGCGTAGAATCCATTGAGGACTGCTCCTGCTTTGACTTCGAATCCGGCATTCCGCAGATCACTGCCGCTGCCGTCGAGGATTTGGCTTCCTTTGACGCGCTCAACGCTGTCGCAGACCGGTACCTCACAATGGGAACCGATGCACAGCTCCGCTTCAAGGCGATTCTCGAAGCAGAGAACATTCATGACGCAGACGGCGCATTGGAAGCCGCAGACAGGCTGAACGAATATGAGCTGTCATATTTCGACAGCGACGCCGCCTCCTTCTTCAAAACCCACGTGTGCCACAACCTCGACGTCCGTTTTGACGATCACTGGCTGGATACGCTCTTGACGCAGAACGAAGGCAAGCGGCTGGTTGAGCGGCTCGGAGCAAGCATTACCGACTATGGTATTCTCTCTACCCGTGGCGGTCACCTGTTCGAGCCTGTTCCCGTAGAGGCGCCGGAAGCAAAAGAGCTGAAGACGCAGGCCATGACCGACGAGAAGCTCGAGGTCGTCGAGGTGCTTGGGCAGACGGCTCTTTTCACCAACGGTCGTGTTACGCAGAAGGAACTGCCGGACGGTCTTTACAAGTACGATCTGCGCGAGGGCGAATCCATCGCCTTTGCCATCGTCGAGCCGAGTGTTGCCGTCAATCACGCGGGAACGATCATCACCAAAGAGCCGATCATCTTCGGGGAGGAAGGATATATCGAATTTGGCGATAATTCCTCTCCCAACTTCCTCGGCGATGAGATGTCCATCGAGGAATTCCTCAATACGGACTTCGGCCAGGACGAAGATGAATCTCAGACGATGGGAGGCATGCAGTTATGAGCGTGAAAACCATATCCAAAGATGAGCTTCGCCGGATGGAAGGCTCCGAAGGCTTGATCCTTCAGGGCTGCGGCGGCAGCCTCGACGAATGGGTTGACGGCATCAATGATATGCTCACGGAGGACGGCATTCTGCTGAACGGCACAAGGTTCCACGACTGCTCCACCTTTGAGCATGACGGTTCGACCTGCCTGCTCTTTCCCTTCAAGGATGACGTCGAACTCGACGTGGGAAAGCTCGCCATGTAACGGCTCCAGACGCACGGAAACTTCGGCGGCACCTGGCTTTCGGATTACGTTCCGAACAAGCTCGGCGGCTTCATCTCCAAGGAGCAGACCGCAGAGGCAGTACAAAAGCCCGACTGTCCGCTGATCGGTCAGGACGGAAACATCTTCAATCTGATGGGCATAGCGTCCCGCACTCTGAAGCAGAACGGTCTTGCAGACCAGGCGAAGAAGATGTGCGACCGCATCCGTGAGTCCGGCGACTATTACAAGGCGCTCGGCGTCATCGGAGAGTACGTCAACATCACTTCGGTGGATGACGCCCCGGATGAAGGAGAAGACTTCGAGGAAGGAATGGGAATGCAGCTATGAAGTACGATGAATTCCAAAAGGCGGTTGACCGCATCATCGAGGACGGCGATACGCTGATGATCCACGTATCCCCGGACTTTCAGTGCGATCAGACGCTCGGGTTCCCGACCTCGCTCTGCGTCTGCTGGGAGCAAGGCAAAGCATGGCTTGCTCCCAATGACTTCATGATGTCCGATCTGCCCGACGATCAGGCAAAGGATGTCTTGAACGCCTGCGCGGAATACGGCATCCGAAACTGCGAGGATGCGGAGGACTTCAATAACCTACTCCGTGGGCTCGGTCAGGATGCGATGGACAACGCATGGCTCCCCGACGATGAGGAAGGAATGGTGCTGTCATGACCGAGTTCCTTTGGTTCCTCGTTGGGCTCTTCATCGGCGGGATTGTGGCAACCCTGGTGCTGTGCTGCCTGCAGATCAACCGCATCAATGAATACGAAGCCGAGCTTCGAAAGTTCCGCTCACAACTGAATAACAAGTAATATCCGAAGACGGTATCAATCGCCCCATAACGATTGGTACCGTCTTTTTTCGTTTATGGCGCGGTTGGTACCTCGTGAAAAGCGAGGTGATCAACATTAAAACCCCTGTATCCCGTGTAGGAAACAAGACTGCGATCCTTCACATTCTCTACGCTCTGTTCCCGCTGCAATACGGACGCTTTATTGATGTGTTCGGCGGCAGCGGTAGCGTCCTTCTCGGCAAGCCGACCATTGACGCCTTCGAAGTGTACAACGACTTTGACCGCAACCTGGTCAACCTGTTCCGATGTATGAAGGAACGGACGATGGCGACGATCCGTGAGCTTGGTTTCTGCCATCTCAATTCCAGAGAGGACTTCATTGCGATCCGCAAGTTCTTCGATCACGAGACATTCGATGACAGATTCTTGACGGAGGAACTGATGCTCACGGAAACCATGCATCCCTCTCTCGAGGCAGCGGAGCTGAAGGAAATCCGTATGCGGATTACCGAGGATTATGATGTGCGCAGAGCCGCCATGTTCCTGAAGATTCTCCGCAACAGCTACTCCAGCAGCGGAAAGTCCTTCGCATCCCAGCCCTTTGACATCCGAAAGCTGTTCGGACTGATTCAGGAGCTGGAAGACCGAATGGCAAACGTGGTCATCGAGAACCAGGACTTCGAGACGCTGATCCGCCACTATGACCGTCCCGACGCTTTCTTCTATGCCGATCCGCCTTACTTTTCAACGGAAGACATGTACGAGGTGGGCTTCGGCTGGGATGACCATGTGAGGCTCAGAGAAACCCTCGGCAGAATCAAAGGCAAGTTTCTTCTGTCTTACAACGACTGTCCCGAGATCCGTGAACTGTACGACGGGTTCAGCCTCTTCGACTTCTCCCGCACCCATTCGATGGCACAGCGGTATGAAGCCGGAAAGGAATTCAAAGAGCTTCTCATTGCCAACTACGATTATTACGAGCGCGAAAACGCAAAACCCAAGCAGCTCACGCTGTTCGACATTTACGGCGACGAGAACTACGACTACGAAAAAAAATTAAAGGAGAGCATTATATCATGCAAAATCAGATGAAAAACCAGCCCCTCTTTGCGCTGGTTCCCGTGCCGTATGAAGCGCTTGTGGACGCAGGCATTGAGATTGGCGATCCCCTGCAGTTCACAGTCGAAGAAGGAAAAGTCACAATGGAGAAAATCTTCCCTGAGGACATGGACTTTGTCTGTGATGGCAACTGCGAAGGCTGTCCCATGCTACTGCTCGACTGCATTGGTGGCTGCGAAGCCTGTCCCTGTAAGAATAATTGTGAAAGAAACGAGGTGCGATAACTATGATCCAGATGTTTCGAATCCTTGGTAAGCGTGGACGCATTACCATCCCCTTCGAGATCCGCCAGCGCGTCGGATTCTCCTACAACGACGTGCTGTCCTTCACGGAAGCCCAGGACGGCAGAACCGTGATCGTCAAGCGTGAGAAGATCTGTGACAATTGTGCGGCAGAGAAGCCGCAGAGGAAGGAAGCCGAAGACACGATCACGCTCTTTGATTTCCTCAACGGTCTTTCCGACGAGCAGCAGAAGGCGGCCTTCGCCCATCTCAAGCTGAAATGGGATCGTGTGCAAGGAAGTGGTCTCTATGGCAGATCATAAGCCCCTTTACCGCTGGTCGCTGCAGGACGCCATCGCCCACAACGAGGTGCAGGATTGGCGTGACAGCTACCGTGAGAACTGTGACTGTGCCAGGGCAATCGAGCGAGCGATTGCCGATCATTATCACGACAACGTCCTCGAGAACGGTACGAAGGATGTCATCGACCGTTACGGCTTCGACCGTGTGAATTGGGTGCTGGCAAACACCCTGCAGGAGAAAGCTCACGACGGCCGCTTCTCTCAGGAGAACAAGAAATGGGCAAAGGGCTTCTTCATCCCGAGCGATGACGTGCGCTGGCATTTCTGCGTGGAGTCTCACCCCGGATTGACGGATCTCTTTATCAATCAGGCTCGGGAGGCATGGCAGAAGCTCGGCCTCTTCGATTTCTCTCACTGCTCCGAAGACGCCGACTATGCCGGAAAGCTGCTGATCCTCAAGCCCTCCGTTCTGAAGGACGAATATAAGGCATCGGATTATCAGCTCTTCTACGCCGAGAGCGGCTTCGGCTGCAGCCCGTCAGCTTCAGGCAGAAAGGTCTTCGGCAAGTTCCTCAAGGACGGTGAGAATACGAACTTCGACCGCAGCGACTTCCTCGGTGTGATCAAGGATGAATGCATTCCCGAATGGGCTGCGGAGAAGCTCGCCGAGCTCGAACCTCCCGATGAGGACGAGTCCGAAGGAATCACGATGGGAGGCATATAAGATGAGAACGAAAATCTATCAGATCAACTCCAAGCGGGACGTCAACCGTGTCAAGTTCGAAGGTCTGGAGCTGCTGGAACGGTACCAAGGCTCCTCCGCCGTTGATCCCTCAATCTACGACGAGGTGTTCAGCGCAGAGATAGATGAAACGGATCTCGAAGCGATCTATCAAAGATTCAATACGGTAGGACATCCCCTGCACCGCGGTCACTCACTGTCCGTCTCAGACGTGGTGGTGAACGACAACGGTGCTTTTTTCTGCGACAGCATCGGGTTTCAGCCCATTGCATTTGACGAGTCGCAGACTCAAAAGCCGGACAACCTCATGCGTGTCGTCTATGTCGAACCGCATAAGGCTCCCTATATCGCCGACGTCGCTCATACGCTTGAAGCGGAGCAGAAAGCGGTTGGTGATGGCTTGATCGAACCGATTGACAACTACGATGGAACCTGTCTCGTGGGCAATGAGGAATCAAAGCTCCGGGGTATGGACGGAAATCGCAGGATCGGCGACGGCTCGTCCATCATGGCCGGTCCCTTCTTCGTATGCGGCGATTCCGGCGAATCATTCAGAAGTCTCACTGACGAGGAGGTGACGAGATATATGGCTCGGTTCGCTGAACCGGAGGACATCAGTCCCGAAGAAGTGGAAGCCGATATGGGCTTCATGATCTACCCAATGTAAAGAAGGAGGAACCAATCATGGCAACCAAGAAAATCAACAGCAAGGCTCCTGCGAAACAGCAGAAGCGCAGCACTCCGAACATTTCGGCTCGGATCGACCGCCTCGTGGACTATGAGAACTCGAAGGTCAAGGCCATTGCCAGTGTCAACATCGGCGGCGCCTTTGCCATTCACGGTCTGCGCGTCATCGATTCGCAGAAGGGGCTGTTCGTGCAGATGCCTCAGAACTCTTTCCAGAAGGACGGCAAGACCGAGTATTCGGATATTTTCCATCCTGTCACTGCAGAAGCTCGCAGTGAGCTGAACAACAAGGTGCTGGAAGCCTATGAGCAGAAACTCGATGAGGTTGAGTCCGAGAATGAGGATCTCGATGAAGGCGAAGATCTCGACGAGCAGGACGAGGACGCGCCCGCCTTCGGGCAGAGCATGTAGATTTCGGTAATTTTTCCGATTCTCGCTGGACTTCCTGCGTTCTATCCGTATTCTTGTGGTTAAGAGGTGATCCTACTATGAAAACAAAACTCCTAACCACAGCAATCGCCTGTGCGCTCCTAATCTCAATCACGGGATGCGCCGCAGACAACACTGCGCAGATGCTCCACAATGACGCTGAAGTCACAGTCAACACGGAAGCCGTAACAGAGCCTTCTGCGGATACGCAGGCCGTGGCTCTGACTGCGGAAACGGCAGAAAAAGAAATGCCTGCCCAGCCAGCTTCAACGGAAGCACCGCAGACAAGCGAGGCGCCGGAAACCGATCCCACAAGAGAATCGGAACCACCGAAGCAGACAGAACCGTCCAAGCAGGCCGAGTCCGCAGAAACTCCGAGGTCAAGCGATCAGAGCCAGCCAACAGAATCGGAAAAGCCTGTGGAATCACAGCCCGAACCGGCAAAGCCGACTGAGCCTCCGAAAGAAACGGAACAGCCCAAGCCTATTGAGCCTCCAGCTCCAACAGAGCCTCCCGTAGAAACGCAGCCAAAGACCGCATACGATTATGAGTTTGATATCAATGCGATCCGTTCTGACTGCATTGCTATCGGTCAGGGTATGGGCTACACGCTGAATACCTCGCTGTCTCCGCAGAATGCGACATGGTGGAACCCGATAACAGCATCGGAGTCCAATCAAGGAAGCGGACTGCGGTCCAGGCTGGAACAGTATATTCGCTTCCACACCGTAGAAAACCTCAGTGCCTATGGTCTCGATGAGATCACGGAGTTCAACATCTGCTGCGAATCAATCGGCGGCGGCTCTTACGTCATCTACTTTGTATTCGCATAACATCAAAACACAACAACAAGGACGAAGTCCTCTGCTGAAATAGCGGAGGGCTTTTTCTTTATCAAAAAAATGAAAGGATGAAAAGTCGATATGAATGGTATTACCAAATCCAAGAGCACGAAGCTGCTCTCGGCACTTCTTGCTGTCCTCATGATCGTCGCAATGCTTCCTACAACGGCGTTTGCATGGTCTGTCGAGGAAGGCACGAAGTGTACCTCCACGTATGGAGATCATTATGTCGGTTCTGATGGAGAAATGTTCTACAGCAAGCCGACCACCACGGCCATCTTCTATAACGATGACGGCAGTTTCTATGTGAAGACCTACAGCTCCGGCAATGCCAAGTACAAATATATGATGATCGACGGCAACGGAAATCAGCATCATGTGTACTGCATTGAGGGCGGCGTATCCTTCGACTACAGTGACACCTACAATTCCACCAGCGGCAAGAACAGCAAGTATTTTCAGAATCTGCCTATTACCGCACAGTACGGAATCATGATGGCGCTGATGTACGGCTATCACGAAGGTATGACCAGCCCGATTCCCGGTACGAACAATGATGACTTCGCATTTGCAACACAGTGCATCATCTGGGAGTACCAGCAGCAGCTCCGCACGAGCCCTGCCTCCATTGCCTCCAACAACGGCATTGATGCGGATATGTACAACCACACCATCAAGGGCAGACCCGCAGAGCAGTGCTACAACTGGATTCTGGAGCAGATGTCCAAGCACTATGTTGTGCCGAGCTTCTCCTCTCGCAATCAGAGCAACGCACAGACCTACACCATGAAATACGATCAGGCGAATGACAACTACAGCATCACCCTGACCGACACCAACAACACCCTGGCCGATATCAACTTCTCTGCCAGCGGCATTACCGTCACCCGCAGCGGAAACCAGTACACCTTCACCAGCAAGAACATGATTTCCAATGCTGTGATGATCTCGGCGCAGAAGAAGACCAATCTCGGCATGGGCAAAATGCTCATTTGGGGCTGCCCCGGCAAGCAGACAATGGCCTCCGGCGCAGAAGACCCTGTGTTCTTCTACCTCAAACTGAACACAGAGACCTATGGCGTTGGCCACATCGTAAAAACCAGCGAAGACGGCAAAGTCGAGGGTATCAAGTTCAATATCTCCGGCAATGGCGTCAATGAGACGGTTACGACCGGTAAGAACGGTACAGTCGATCTGGATCTGCTTCCCGGCACCTATACCGTTACTGAGCAGACCGATGATAAGTATGAAACGCAGTCCGCACAGACTGTCACTATCGTCAGTGGCAAGACCTCTACCGTCACGTTCAATAACACTCTGCGCCGTGGAGATTTGAAGGTCACGAAGACTTCTGAGGATGGTCTTGTCGAGGGCATGAAGTTCCATCTGTACGGCACCTCCTATTGCGGACTGCCTGTGGATGAGTATTCCGTAACTGATGCCAGCGGTATGGCGGTATTTGACGATGTGCTGATCGGAACCGGCTATACCCTGGAGGAAGTCGGTACTCCCGACCGCTATATTGTCCCCGACGATCAGACGGCGGCAATCGAGTGGAACAAGGTCACCAATAAGAGCTTCGACAACGACCTGAAGCGCGGCGACCTCAAGGTCACTAAGACTGCGGAGGATGGGCTCAACGAAGGTCTGAAGTTCCACCTGTATGGCACCTCCTACAGTGGCATTACCGTTGATGAGTATGCTGTAACTGACGCCAGCGGCGTTGCGACCTTCAGCAGCATTCTGATCGGCACCGGCTATACTCTGGAGGAAGTTGAGACCCCGATCCGTTATGTCGTCCCCGACAATCAGACGGCGGCGATTGAATGGAATAAGTTGACCAACAAGAGCTTCGATAACGTGCTCAAGAAATGGAACCTAACTGTTACCAAGCAGGACGTCGAAACCGGCTCTGCTCAGGGCGGTGCGAATTTGGCAGGCGCCAAGTACGGAATCTACAAGGGTGACGAGCTGATTGACACCTACGTCACCGATGCGGACGGCAAGTTCACCACTAAGTATTATATCTGCGGTAATGACTGGTCGATCAAGGAACTGGACAGCAGCGAGGGCTATCTCGTTACCCCCGGCAACGAGAAAATCGGCGTCGATCCCAAGAACTATACTGCTGAGTATAACAGCGAAGCCATGAAGCAGTACGAACAGGTTAAGAAAGGCAATATCGCCATCATCAAGCACACCGACGACGGCCAGACGCAGATCGAGACTCCCGAGGAAGGCGCAGAGTTCGCTGTCTATCTCAAGAGCGCAGGCTCCTATGACAACGCAAAAGACTCCGAGCGCGATTATCTGATCTGCGATGAGAACGGCTTTGCTCAGACGAAGGATCTGCCCTACGGCAGATACACCGTCCAGCAGATCAAGGGCTGGGAAGGCCGCGAGTTGCTGAAGCCTTTCGATGTGTTCGTAAGCGAGGATGGAGAAACTTACCGTTATTTGATCAACAATGCGGAGTTCTTCTCCTATGTGAAGGTAGTCAAGATCGACAGCACCACCGGCAAGACCATTCCGGCTTCCGGCATCGGCTTCCACATCTACGATCCTTCCGGCAATCAGATTCAGATGACCTTCACCTATCCGACTGTCACTACCATCGACACCTTCTACACGGACGGCGACGGTATGCTGATTACGCCCGAAAAGCTGGAGTACGGAAAGGGCTATTCGCTGGTCGAGGTATCGGCTCCCTATGGATATGTGCTCAACAGCGATCCTGTGTATTTTGACATCACCGAAGATAACTCCACCGAGGAAAACGCGGTAACTGTGGTGATCGTCGAGAACGAAAACGCGCCTCAGATGGGCGTCATCAACGTGGAGAAGACCGGCGAGTATCTCGCCTCCGTCGTGGACACCAAGGACAGCAAGCGTTTGGTTTATGCTGTCGGCGGTCTGGCAGGTAGCGAGTACACCGTGACCGCAGCGGAGGACATCTACACGCCGGACGGGACTCTGCGTTACAGCAAGGATGAAGTCGTAGCCGTCCTCGTCACCGAGGCTGACGGCAAGGCTGTGACCGAGCCTCTGTTCCTGGGCAGGTTCAATGTCGTTGAGACAAAGGCCCCCTACGGCATGACCCTCAATTCTACGGTTCAGACCGTGGAGCTGACCTATGCAGGTCAGGAGGTGGAGATCACGGAAACCTCCACCGGCTTCTACAATAATCGTCAGAAGATCAAGATCGATCTGAATAAGGTCATGGAGCAGAACGAGGTCTTCGGCGTTAGCAACAACGGCGAAATCACCTCTGTCAACTTCGGCCTGTTCGCCGCAGAGGAAATCGCTGCGGCAGATGGCAGCAGTATCCCCGCCGGCTGGGTGCTTGAAGTCGTTGAGTGCAACGAGAACGGCTATGCAGCCTTTAGCACCGACCTTCCCGTTGGTGCTAAAACCTATGTCAAGGAAATCAGCACCGATAAGCACTATATCCTGTCCGATAAGGAGTACCCTGTCGTATTCGAGTACGCAGGTCAGGAAGTTGCTGCTGTTCACATCACCGTGAACGACGGCAATGAAATCCCCAACGAGCTGATTTACGGCACGATCAAGGGTTATAAGGTCAACCGTGAAACCGGCGATAAGATCTCCGGCGCTCTGTTCGGACTCTTCCGTGCGGATGAAACCAGTTTCACAGAGGCAAACGCACTGCTGACTGCTGAATCCGGCGCAGATGGCGTCTTCACCTTTGAGAATGTGGTGTACGGCAGCTATACCGTGCGCGAGCTGCGCCCTGCGGCCGGCTATCTCGAAAACGAGACGGTCTACGCCGTGACTGTGGATGAAGACGGCGACGTAGTTGAGATCACCGTGGTAAACGATCTGATTCCCGAAATCGGAACGACTGCCACCATCGACGAGGAAAAGGAAGTCTGCGCCACCGAGGTGTTCACGCTGACCGATACGGTCGAATACAAGCACCTTGTTCCCGGCAAGGAGTACACCGTCAAGGGCATCCTCATGGATAGGGCGACCGGCGAACCGTTCCTCCAGAACGGAGAGCAGATCACTTCCGAGGTGACCTTCGTTCCCGAAGCTACTTCCGGCAGCGTGGAGGTGCTGTTCACCTTCGACGCCAAGCTCATCAAGACGGACACGAACATTGTCGTGTTCGAGAGCCTCTACCGCGACAGCAAGGAGCTGACCGTGCATGCGGATATCGAGGATGAAGGCCAGTCTGTGAAGGTATATGTCCCCGAGATCAAGACCACTGCCTCCATCGACGGCAAGAAGGAGGTCACCACCGCTGGCAAGGTGACGATTGAGGATGTGGTGTCCTACACCAACCTCATCCCCGGCACTGAGTACACCATCCGCGGAACTTTGATGAACAAGGCAACCGGCGAAGTCTTTACCGTGAACGGCGAGACGATCACTGCAGAGGTCAAGTTCACACCCGAAAGCAGGAATGGCGAGGTCAAGGTGACGTTCACTTTCGACGCTCACGATCTTACCACCAGCACTAAGGTAGTCGTATTCGAGAGCCTGTATCGTGATGATGTGGAGATTACCACGCATAAGGACATTGAGGACAAGGATCAGACCGTGACGATCACTCCTCCGCCCGACGTGCCTCAGACCGGCGACAACAGCAATCTCGGCGTGTGGATTGGGCTCGGCGGCATCGCCCTCGGCGGCGCCATCGCTTGTGTCATCATGTATTTCAAGAAGAAGAAAGATGACGGCGAGAAGTAAGAGGATTCGCAATGATGAAAAAGGTGTATATCTGCGCTCCGTTAGGCGGGGATATCCAAGGTAATCTCGAAAAAGCAAAGAGATACACTGAATACGCACTGAAGTGCGGCACTGCTCCGGTGGTGCCGCACTTCTATGCCCTCTGCCTAAACGATGATATCCCGAGCGAGCGTGAAATCGGGCTTTCCGCAGGAATGAGCCTGCTGTGGTTCTGCGATGAGCTGTGGATCTTCGGCGACGAAATCACCGAAGGGATGCGGCGTGAAATCGATTTCTGCAAAAATCTCAATATCAAAACCCGCGCTGTGAAAGACAGCGACATCAAAAAAGTATTAGGAGGATAATGCACATGAAAAAGAAATCTCTTCGGATCATTCTTTCCCTCGCGCTGTGCGTGATGGTCATGACCACGTTCAGCGTGACTGCGTTTGCGGCCGGCGATGTTTCCGGTGCCATCGAGAGCACCTGGAACGCCGCGAAGTCGCAGGTGCAGACCGTCGTCAACAACGTGGTTTTCCCCGTGATCGACATGATCCTTGCCATCCTGTTCTTTGTCAAGGTCGGCACCTCGTATTTCGAGTACAGAAAACACGGTCAGTTTGAGTTCGCTGCGCCCTGCATTCTGTTCGCCTGCCTCATCTTCACTCTGACCGCGCCCCTGTATATCTGGTCGATCTTGTGAGTTGGAGCAGCGTTATAACCCCTCCGGAAAGGACGGTGAAAACCTATGTTTGACTGGCTTGGAGATATCTTCTCCGGCATCGGCTACGCCATCGGAGATACCATTGAGTATCTCGGTACGCAGGTTGCCAACACCATTTTTGATGCCATCCTCCAATGGCTCTATGAAAGCATCTACGGAGCTGTTGCTGACTTTTTTACCATGATGGGCAACATGGGTGCCGAAATCTTCGACTTGTCCTGGGTGCAGGCAACGATCAAACTTTTTACGCTTTTCGGCTGGTCGCTGTTTGTTGCAGGCACAGTTGTCGCCATATTCGATGTGGCGATAGAATACCAAAATGGCCGCGCCAATCTCAAAACTACAAGCATCAATATTCTGAAGGGCTTCTTTGCATGCAGCTTGGTTGGCGTGGTTCCGGTGGAACTGTACAAATTCTGCATCAGTCTGCAAAACACCTTTGCACATGATCTGTCTGCCATTTTCGCCGGTGGTCGAAGCATTGACCTTGCCGGAGAAAGCACCAGCGTGCTGGTCGGCAGCTTTTCTGTAGCAAACAATATCAGCTTCAACCTGTTCAACATTCTTGCGCTGATCGCTTTTTCCTACTGCGTGATTAAGATTTTTTTCCAGAACATCAAGCGCGGCGGCATTCTGCTTGTGCAGATGGCGGTTGGAAGTTTGTATATGTTCAGCGTTCCCCGAGGGTATTCCGACGGCTTTAACCAATGGTGCAAACAGGTAGCGGCGATCTGCCTGACTGCATTTATGCAGACAACGCTTCTGTTTCTCGGTTTGCTCACTTTCCCGGATCACATGCTTCTTGGCCTCGGCATCATGCTCGCAGCCAACGAGGTGCCTCGTATCGCCCAGCAGTTCGGGCTCGACAGCTCCGTCAAGGTGAACATGATGAGCGTTGTCCATGCAACCACCACCGCCGTCAATCTGACGCGCAGTGTTGCCAGGGCGACCGGAAAGTGATGCAAAGAGCAAATTTTCTATGAAGTTTTGCGTAGCCCCTTGATTTTATTTCGGTATGCCGATATAATATAGATAAAGGGGGCGAACACGATGATCATAGAAGACTTGCTTTCAAGGCGAGAAATGACAAAATATCGGCTTGCCGTAGAGTCCGGCGTTCCTCACGCTACACTCAACGATATTTGCAGCGGAAAGACAAAGCTGGAGAAGTGTTCCGCCGAAACCGTGTATAAGCTGGCAAAAGCACTCGGTGTATCTATGGAGCTGCTGACCGAGGGCGGCATTCGCCAGGCAGAACGGGAACAAGCCTTTGAATACGGCCTGCCCGACTATCTCCAGCATGATCTGGACGCCTATAAAGACGGGCTGAAATCGCACAGCGGACTGATGGACTGCTTGTGGGGCGAACTCTATGGCAGCATCAACATGGCCGAAATCAGTGATGGTATCATTACCCCCGAACACGCAGACTATCTGCGCAAAAAATATCTATATGGAGCGAGAGTATGATTGATTTTACGAATTGCAGGGTGATTCCCGGCAGGGCATATAACGGAGCGAACGGAAGCAAGATCGCTGTGGAATACAATGGCGAAGCATATATGCTGAAGTTCCCTCCCTCTGCCGAAGGAAAACCGACCGACCTGTCCTATACGAATAGCTGTATCAGTGAACACATTGCCAGCAGTATCTTCAATATGCTCGGTATAAGAGCACAGGAGACAATGCTTGGCACTTACACGGTCAAGGGAAAAGAAAAACTCGTCTGCGCCTGTAAGGACTTTACAGCAGGCGGCAAGCGGCTCCTCGACTTCTGCTCCATCAAGAACACGGTTCTTGACTCTGACAGCAACGGAAGCGGAACGGAGCTTTCTGACGTAATGGACGCCATTGATAAGCAGCAGTATGTCTCCCCAACGGTGCTGCGTGAGCACTTCTGGAATATGTTCATTGCAGATGCGCTGCTTGGAAACTTTGACCGACACAACGGCAATTGGGGCTTCCTCTATGATGACGGCAAAGGGGAAGCGGAAATTGCTCCCGTCTTTGACTGTGGAAGCTGCTTGCTTCCGCAGGCTGATGACAAGGTGATGAAAAAGGTGCTCTCCAATGAAGCCGAGCTTCACGCAAGGGTCTTCCAATTCCCCACCTCTGCAATCAAGCAGAACGGGCGAAAGATCAATTACTACGACTTTTTGAGTCACACCGAAAATGAAGACGCCAATGAAGCCTTAAAGCGAATGGCACCAAAAATCAATATGGGAGAGATTGAGCGTTTCATCGATCAAGTCCCCGGCATTTCCGACCTGCAAAAGGAGTTCTACAAGGCATATGTGAACGCAAGGTATGATCTGATCATTCGTCCCGCATTTGAACTTGTTACCGCAGAGGAACAGGAGGAAGCCGGACCGACATTGACAATGTAAAACTGGATATCCCCGCTTCGGGCATCGCACAAGCAGCGATGCCCTATTTTTTTGCCCAAAGGAGCGTGAGAATTTGAAGGAAAACAACGAACTGACACGGGATGATATCGCCATCGACCATGACATGGAAGTCGACTGCGACGAAGGCCGCGAAATCGCCGTGTATGACGCAGAAGGGCGAGCTTCTGTTTTATCTGGTCAGCCCGACCAATATCTCGGTGCTGTCCTACGTCAACATCGAGATCAAGATCCGCCATCTGATGATGGTGCTTTCTTCGCTCCCCGATATTGAGATCACCTGCACCGACTCGTCCGAATGCTTTGATGACAACAAAGCCTATCTCCACGAGCGTCTTGAATATGAGCAGAACCCGAAAGTTCGGAAGCTCATCAAGAAGGACATCGAGTTTCTCGACAACGTGCAGGTGGAGATGGCTACTGCCAGACAGTTCCTCTTTACCGCCCGAATCAAGGCTTCAAAGGACAAGCAGGTCTTCGATACAGCCAACCGTGTGGAGAAGATCATCTCCGAGCAGGGCTTTGAGGTAAGAAGAATGCGCAAAGCAGATATCAAGCGGTTCCTCGCCCTTTATTTCGAGGCGAGCATGAACGGAGAACAGATGCCGGACATCGATGGTGAACAGTTCTATGAGGTGGACGATGATGAAGAAGACGAAGCTTAATCCCAAGCATCTCTATGCGATTTTTGCCTTTCTGCTGTCGGCGGTCGTGGCCTTCTGCGGAGTTCAGATCTGGCAGGAGTATAGCAGCCGCCAGAAAGATATCGACGCCTTTGCCGAGCTTGCGGAGCGGGTGGAGATCAAGGAGCCGGACGAGCCGAAGGAAGCCACAGAACTGAGAAATGGCGAGGATACCGACGGGGAAGACGATGCCCCGGCACTGAATGTGCGGCATGATATCCCGCTTCTCGTCAGCCGGAACAGTGACTGTATCGGGTGGATCTCCATTGAGAATACCGCTGTGGACTATCCCGTGATGCACACCCCCGACCGACCGCAGAAGTATCTTCGCAAGAATTTCTATCAGCAGTACAGCGATTCCGGCGTTCCTTTTTTGGATTACCGCTGTACGCTCGACAGCGACAACCTCATCATCTTCGGTCACAACATGCGCAACGGAACCATGTTCTCAGCGCTCAAGGACTATTTGAACGACGGGCATCCGGCATCCCATCCCACGATCCTTTTGGAAACCGAGGATGGTGCACACGAATTTAAGATTTTCGCTGTCGTAACCGTCGACAAGCTGGACGCATGGTATAGCTTCATCCACGCGGAGACCGAGGATGATTTCAATGACGCTATACAGCGAATCATTCAAAATGCCCATTACACCGACGGGGACGTCCCCGAGTACGGCGACCGCTTGCTGACGCTGTCCACTTGCTATGGCAGTACCAGGAGCAGCCGCCTCATCATCATTGCAAGGGAGGAAAACGCAAATGTTTGGAAAACCGAAAGTACTGACACCGGCACAGATGGAGGAGATCCGGACGAAGGACTTCTTCGATATGATTTTGCCCGGTTCCGTAAAGTTTTTGTCCGACCACTATGTTGTTGGCGACAGTTACCGTTCCGTTTGGGTCATCCGAGAATACCCTCCGTCCACCGAGGAACAGGCCATTCTGTCACAGCTCGCTGACCGCAGCGGCGTGACCCTCCGCATTTACCACCGTTTGCTGGAAAGCATGGAGCAGAGAAAGATCATTCAGAACGCTACTCGCCGCAACAAGCTCAAGAGCGGCGGCACGGATGTCAACGAAACCATCGAAGCCGAAGGCAACCTGCAGGACGTGATCGAACTTCTTGCCAACCTTCGAAAGAACAAGGAACCGCTTCTGCACTGCAGTGTATTCATCGAACTGAAGGCAAGGAGCGTGGGTGCGCTCAAAGAGCTGCAGAGCGATATCACAATGGAGCTGACGAGATCGAAGATCTCTGTTGACAGATTGACATTACGGCAGAAAGAAGGATTTCTGTCCGTGATCCCGACCGGTTACAATCAGTTCGGAGCGCAGTATGAACGAGTCCTTCCTGCATCCAGCGTGGCAAACCTCTATCCGTTCAACTTCTCCGGCAAGACCGATCCGCAGGGACTGTATCTCGGAAGGGACAAGTACGGCACGAACATCCTCGTGGACTTCGACCGTCGTGCCGAGGACAAGACTACCAGCAACATCTTGATCCTCGGCAACAGCGGCCAGGGAAAGAGTTATCTGCTCAAGCTGATTCTGACCAATATCCGAGAGTCGGGCAAGGCGGTCATCTGCCTGGACCCCGAATCCGAGTATGAGGAACTCTGCTCGGCGCTCGGAGGCTGTTATATCGACTTCACGAGCGGAGAGTACACGATTAACCCGCTCGAGCCGAAAGCATGGACGGACGGCATTGAAGATCTCGACGCCACCACGCCGGAGGCCTTCAAGAAGGTCACAAGGCTGTCTCAGCATATTGCCTTCCTGAAAGATTTCTTCCGCAGCTACAAGGACTTCACCGATACGCAGATCGACACCATCGAGATCCTGCTCTCCAAGCTGTATACCCGCTTCGGCATTACTGACGCCACCGACTACAGCACCAAGAAGCCCACGGACTTCCCAATCATGGAGGACTTCTACAAGCTGTGCGAGGAAGAATTCTACAGCTACGACAAGCAGCGGAAATACCTCTACACGGAGGACACTCTGCAGGACGTGTGCCTCGGAATCCGTTCCATGTGCGTCGGCGCTGAGTCCAAGTATTTCAACGGACACACCAACATCACCGACAGCCATTTTCTCGTCTTCGGTGTGAAAGGCTTGATGGACACCAATAAGCGGCTCAAGGACGCCATGCTGTTCAACATCCTGTCCTTTATGAGCAATCAGCTTCTCGGACAGGGCAAGACAGCGGCAAGCATCGACGAGCTGTATTTGTTCCTCACCAACATGACGGCAATCGAATATATCCGCAACGCCATGAAGCGCGTTCGCAAGAAGGACTCCTCGATCATTCTGGCAAGCCAGAACATCGAGGATTTTTTGATTCCCTCGATCCGAGAGTTCACGAAGCCCCTGTTCAGCATCCCCACGCATCAGTTCCTGTTCAATGCCGGACAGATCAACCCCAAGGAGTATATGGACGCCTTGCAGGTTGAGCCGTCTGAGTTCGAGCTCATCAAATATCCCGAGAGAGGTACCTGCCTGTTCCGATGCGGCAACGAGCGATATCTTCTGCAGGTCATCGCTCCCGACTATAAAGCCGCCCTGTTTGGCAAAGCCGGAGGTCGGTAATGAGCGCAACGGTTGCGGCGGCACTGAAGAAAATCGCCGTTGCCATCCTGACCGACAAGAAGCTGCGAAAAACCGTCCTTGGGATCGTCCTCGGCATCATCATAATTATTGTGATGCCCTTTGCCGCCATCATTGCTCTCTTTAACGGCGACATCCATATCGATACCGACCGCCTGCAAACGCTTGTCGTGCAGAATATGTCTGCGGAGGAAAAAGCCCGTCTGCAGCGGGTCGAAGACCTCATGTATGAAATCGAAGAAAAGATGACGGATGCTGGGCTCGACAGCCAGCGAGTTAAGGAGGCGCAAGTGCTTTATGTACTTGCGCTTTCTGACTTTTCTGAGGAAGCGGGATTTGTGGACAAGCTGGTCGGATGCTTCTCTGACGGGCAGACGGACGCACAGTTGATCGCCGCTGTCAACGCAGCCTTCGGTACAAATCTATCTGCAGAGGATTTCACGAAGGTGATGAGTGCGATCCGAGCGGCGTATATCTCAACCGCCGGGTATGTCGATCCAAGCACCAAGAATAATCTCGACCTTGTGGAATGGACAAAAAATGCATACGCAAAAGGCTGGGGTTACGTTTGGGGAACCTACGGTCAGGTTTTGACGCGGAGCCTATATGATGCCAAAGCGGAACAGTATCCCGACGAGGTCGGCGGTTATGCTGACTTCATCAAAGAACACTGGGTCGGCGGTCGTACCGCAGATTGCGTCGGCCTGATCAAGGGCTACGGCTGGTTCGATGCGGAAACAGGAACGATTGAATACGGCGCGAACGGCATGCCGGATATTGGCTCCGATGCCATGTACGACAATGCCGAAGAAAGCGGAAGCATTGATACGATTCCTGAGATTCCGGGGCTTGCCGTTTGGCACGAAGGACATATCGGTATCTATATCGGAAACGGGCAGGTCATTCATGCCAGCAGCACAAAGGTTGGTGTCATCCAAACGCCTATCGGCGACAGCGGATGGACACATTGGCTGAAAATCCCGTATATCACCTACTATGAGAGTGACCTAACCGCGGCTCCCAATGAGAGTCATATTTGGGATGTTCTCTATGAGAAGATCGGCAATCCATATGGCGTCGCCGGATTGATGGGCAACCTCTACGCAGAGAGCGGTTTGCTGCCGAACAACCTGCAAAACACCTATGAGAAATCCCTCGGGTATACGGATGCGTCCTATACGCAAGCTGTGGACAGCGGCAGCTACGCCAATTTCATTTCTGATAGCGCAGGCTACGGCTTGGCGCAATGGACAGTAGAGAGCCGCAAAGCACCGCTCCTTGCCTTTGCCAATGCAAGAGGCTGCTCCATTGGGGATTTGGATATGCAGTTGGCATTCCTGTGCGATGAGTTGGAAACGAAATTTCCTAACGTGCTCTCTGCACTCAAAAATGCCAAATCTGTTCGTGAAGCATCCAACGCCGTACTCTTCAACTTCGAAGCTCCGCTGGACCAGAGCGAATCTGTTCAGGCACAACGTGCTGCCAATGGCAGCGTCTACTACAGCCGCTACGGTCAATGATCTCATGCAGCGGCTTTCGTCAAATGAAAAACAGAGAGGAAAGAGAGTTGCCTATGGACAAAAACAAATTGAAAAAGCTCGCAGACTATGCCGTGCAGGAAGGCACGGAGCATACGACAGACGGACGATGGTCTGTTTCCTACGATGAGCTGTATTACCGCTTCGGGGAAGCCGTCACCGACACCAACGAAAACGGAAACTGCTTGAGGAAGAATTGCGGCAGAGAGAAGAAATCAATGCGCTGATCATGACGGAGGATGCCATCGAGATGACCTACCATCTGGAGCACTGCCCGAACTGTCAGCAGGGCGGCATTGCCGGAGCGTTGAATCTCGTCTCCCTCATGGGCTGCAATATCTACGACGAGCATGACGATGAGCCTGCGGCGGAGCTTATGGAAAAAGAGCAGCCGCAGATGCTTTCAATGTGAGGGAATGAACTATGGCACACGGAAAAATGAAATCAGTGTACGGGATCTATAAGAAGCACGGCCGCACGCGGTTTCTTGATGCGGCCGACTATTATTCCAGCCATGTCCATCCCGAGAGCATTGACAAGACAATCGACGAAATGGAATCCCGCTGGTATGACGCAACGCACAGACAGACGGAAGCAGAGAAAATGGTCGAGGACTACAACAACGGTCTCACCGTTCTCAACGATGCCAGCCTTGCCTGCGTCGACACGGGATGCGGAATGACCTTGTAAGGAGAGGAATCCAATGAAGAAAATCTCTGTCAGCATTTCCTATGATGAGGAAAAGCTCTCTACGCTCAGACTGTATCTGGAACAGAAAGGCATGCAGGTCGATGACGAGCTGATCAAGTCGCTGGATACGCTCTATGCGAAGAACGTTCCCGCAGGCGTTCGAGAATTTTTGAATCTGCGCTCCGGCAATGCGGAACCTCCCGCACCAAAGGTGCGGAGGCAGAAAGCGGAGCCGAAATCTACCGCGGAGGTGACCGATCATGACTGACGAAGAACTCGTCTTGTATTTCAATTCGCACCGACTGGCAAAGCTGGAAAGCTATCTGCTGAAGAGCGGCAGCAGCGTCGAACACGAACTCCAGAATCTGCTCGACCGTTTCTACGAGCAGACTGTTCCCGAGAATGAACGCATGGAGGTGGAGGCGCAGATCGAGTTGGAGAGAGAACGGGAAGCGGCCGAGCGAGAAGCCTCCCGCCGCTTTGCCGTCGTTCATTTCCACGAAGGAGAGGACGACTTTTTCTTTACCTCGGAACTGCGCAACAACTTCTACAGCATTGCAAACCTGTACCGTTCCACTCTGAAAGACGAGATTGGGAAATACACGCTGGACAGCACTGCACAGTCAAACTTCAGCGGATGTCAGGCCATCAACGACGTGACATTTTCTGTTCTGTGCAGCGCCATGCCGAACGATCCGAGGATCACCGCGCTCGTTGAGTTTGACTTCGACCACAACACCGTAAGCGTCCGCGAGAGCGGCGACAATGCGTGGCGGGCGTATAACCTCAAAGATGTGTCTGCGGCGATGTATAAGGCAGAGCGCAAGGAAGGTCTGTCCCTGGACGCCAGACACGAAATCTTTGCCACCGCTCTTGAGGGCAAAGAGATCACATTCGGCGAGGGCGAAGACGAGAGTCCCGCCCTGCAGATGTAGCCCGCCGTGGGAGCCGTGAAGCCCCTGTGTCAGCTTTTCCGAGGCAGGGCGAACAAGCACCCCACCAAGAGGCTACAAGCCGAATTTGAGGCGGTTTCGGGCAGACGTTCAGACGCAAGATGATACCCCGTAGGAGGATTTTCGACAGGGTCGAAAATCAAGCAGGTGAAAGAGGCGGTGCCGTAATACGGTCTCCGCCTCGGTTCACAGCGGACTGCAACGCCGACCGCACAAAGGCTTCTGGCGGTTTTGCCCCATAAAATTTACGGTGCCGTATTTCACGCCTTGACGCTGGGATACGGTGCCGTAATTTCAGAAACCGCCGTATTTACAAAGATATTTCACGGTGCTGTGAGCGGCGCCGCCCAAGGAACAGGAGGGATAGCAATGAATGACGAGAATACACCGAAGGAAAAGGAAGTGAAGCGCAGGTTTCAGTCATGGCTCCGTCCGTCAACGATCAAACTCATGGATCGCTTGTATGAAGATGACAACTGCAGAAGCCGATCTGAATTCATAGAGAAAGCTATTCGCTTCTACGCCGGATATCTCTCCACACAGAACGCCAGAGAGTATCTTCCCAACGTGGTGATCTCTACGCTGAAAAGCATTGTCGCGGAGAGTGACAACCGGCAGAACAGAATGATGTTTAAGCTCGCTGTGGAGATTGCGATCATGCAGAATCTCGTTGCGCTTCAGCAAGACATCGATCCGCTGTCGCTCGAAAGACTGCGCGGCGACTGCGTCAAAGAAGTTAAACGGCTCAACGGTTCTTTTTCTTTCGAGGATGCGCTTGACTGGCAGAAGGACTAACCGATGGCAAAGCTGATTACCAAATTCAAATATCTGAAACCGTCCGCAAGGCAGAGCATCGGAGGCTACGCATAATATATTGCCACCCGTGAAGGTGTGGAGAAGGTCGATGACACTTTCAAAAATGATCCCCCGACTGAAAAGCAAAAGAAGCTGATTGATAAAATCCTTTGTGACTTTCCGGACAGCAAAGATATGTTGGAGTATGAAGACTATCTCAAGGAACCTACGCTTGGGAACGCATCGGAGTTCATCAGTCGGGTCTTGGAGGACAACGCCCATAAAGCCGCCGGAGCAAAAACTTATGCGGACTACATCGCAACTCGCCCGAGAGCGGAACGCTTTGGCTCCCACGGCTTGTTCACAGATGATGGTGTCCGAGTAAAACTCGAAGATGTGTCCAAGGAGCTGAACGAGTACGAAGGCAATGTATGGACGGTGATCATTTCGCTTCGCCGTGAGGATGCGGAGCGCCTCGGCTTCAATTCCGGGGAACGCTGGCGGGATATGCTTCGAACTCAGGCGGAAGCGATTGCAAAGAACTTCAAAATCCCCGTGGAGGATGTGAAATGGTATGCCGCTTTTCATAACGAGAGTCATCATCCTCACGTCCACCTCATGGTCTACTCCTCCGAGCAGGCAAAGCCCTACCTCACACAGAAAGGGATAATGGAACTGCGCTCTTCATTTGCGAAAGACATTTTTGCAGATGACCTGCTGTCTGTTTACGAAAAACAGACAGAGCAAAGAAATGCACTTCGTGCGCAGAGCCGTGATGTGATTGGGGAGATCATTTCTCGGATCAACAGTGGAACTTGTGACAATCCCATCGTTGAAAACAAACTGCTTGAACTCGCGGATCGGCTGTCAAAGACGAGCGGCAAGAAGCAGTACGGTTATCTGAAAGCGGACGTCAAGGCCGTCGTGAATGGAATCGTATCCGAGCTTGCTTCCGATGAGTGGATCGCTGCTCTCTATGATCTGTGGTATGAGCAGCGAGAAGAAGTTATCCGCACCTACACCGAGGATCTGCCGAATCGTATTTCGCTGGTGGACAACCCGAAATTCAAATCCATCAAAAACGTGGTCATCCAAGAAGCTCTGAATATTACTGCGGACAGACTGATTGCAGACGAGCAGAATGAGCAAGGCGACAATGATATGGAGGTCACGGAGCCGGAAGCAGATGAAGTTGAGGAACAGGAATACACTCCTGCACCGAAATCTGTTCAGCGTTCTCGCATGTGGCAGCTATACCGAAAGGCAAAGGAACTGCTCGACCGAGAGAACGACGCTTACGATCCAAATACCGCCGTGAATCTGCTGATCGAAGCGGCAGAGTTGGGATGCGGTGTTTCAAAATACCGGCTCGGAAAGATGTTCCTTCGCGGAGAGGATGTCCCGAAGAATGTCGAGTATGCTTTGCGCTGGTTAGAGGAATCCGTGTCAGAAGGCAACCAATATGCTGAGTATCTTCTTGGGAAAACACTTCTCCGTGGTGAGGACATGGAGCAGAACATCCGGCGAGCAGAGAATCTCCTGCGTTGCTCTTCAAATCAGGGAAACCGCTATGCATCATACACGCTCGGAAAGACGCTCCTCGACGGCGAGCTGCTTCTCCAGGACATTCCCGAGGCAATCCGCTTGCTTGCCGTTTCCGCCGACAAGGGATTCGCTGCGGCGCAATATCAGATGGGAAAGCTGCTATACCGTGGCGAGGTCATTCAGCAAGACATTGCTCGTGCGATTGATTATCTGGAAAGAGCCGCTGGACAAAAGAATCCCTACGCAGCATATCTCGCCGGAAAGATTCGCCTCACCGAAGGAGAGGTAAAAGATGTCCTTCGGGCGATCCGAGACTTCGAGATAGCCGCCGAGAATGGAAATGACTATGCGGAATACCAGCTCGGAAAAATCTATCTCTATGGCAAAGAGGTCGAGTGGGATTATGAAATGGCAATTGCTTACCTATCCTCTGCCGCAGAGCATGAGAATCCCTATGCCGAGCAGCTTCTGCACAGCATCCGGTCCAACCGCAATTGGTCTGCATCGCTTGGAGCAATCCGGCTTCTTCATCATTTGAGCAGGTTGATTCAGAATCGGCTTGACGATGAGAAGAAAGGAAAGACCGCAGGTGTTGACCGAAAGCTCAAGAGAAAGATCGACGAGAAGAAGCAAGCACACGGTCTCAAGCAAGGATAGAAATACCGCCTGCGGTTTGAATGTCCGCAGGCGGTTGCAATGTGCTCGATTATATAACTTCAAATGTTACTCGAACAGTTCTTCGACAGAACAGCCCAAGACATTTGCCATAGCGACAATTGACTGCGCCTCGGCTTTTTGAATGTCACGCCGCTTTTGTTCGTACTGCTGGATAATGCGGAGCGATACGCCAGACTGTTCTGCAAGCTCCCGTTGCGTGATCCCTTTTGCATGGCGAATTTGTTTCAAATTGCTTTCTCCGGATGACTTGGATTTGTCGACAATTCCATCTGCGACCGAAACGAACTTAGACAAATCCGCCTCATGAAGCGTGGGATAGAGCGACAGAATCCTTGTGAAAGTCAACCCCCGCTTATACAGGTAAGCAAAGCTACGTGCCGTATGCCATTGATAATAGGCGAGCGCCCAGCCTGACCAGTATTCTGGACTCTTGTCGATTTCCTCAGAAGCCTCAGTAGACGGACGAATTCCCTCTGTGCGGGAAATGACCTCGACTGCCAGTTCCGGGCCGGATAATCCCGCAACATATTTCGGATTACCGTTTTCAAAGCATTCCGCTACACCGGAAATGAGAAACTCGGAAAAGAATGCTTCCGGCTCATATCCGAGATCGCAAAGGGCGTAGTCAAACATATCGCCCAAATTGTTCATTGCGTCATTCAGATAGGTTTCTTCGTAAGCGCGGATCATTCTTTTCCCACTCCTCTCTGAGAATATCCAAAAGATAGATTGCATCGGAAGCGCGCCTGTTGCCGCGCTCTCTGCGATAGGCTGCTCTCGCTTCTTTGTCGCGGGCTGTTTTTTTCGGGTAATAGATTTCCTTTTCTGCCGAAATCGATTCAGAAAACACGATCTGATGAAATGCCTTCCGGCTTTTCAAAACCACCTGTTCTCCGAGCTTACCGAGGTACATTGCCATTTCAAGTTGGGCTAGGGAGATGGCGTTATTTAAAAAAGCGTTGGCAAACGAAAAATACGAATCGTCGGCGCGATAGCCGATGATGACATCGAACTTCTGATAATCCGGCAGAAAACGCTCCAACAGGTAGTCTTTGCCCTCGGCAGCAATGTCATTCGATATTTTGAAAATGCGGTTTTGCAGAAGGATGGAAAGCCAGCTCAGAATGTTGTATTCCTCTCCCGAAAGATTCAAAACAGACAGGTCTGTCATATCGAAATGATAGGCGTTGGCGTAACCGCTGCTTTCCTCTGTACACGCCCACTCCTTTGCAAGCTCAAGACTCTCTGTGCAATAGAAGCCAAGTCCGTAATCGTTACGAGGGTTACCTTCGCCGAAAACAGGAGTACGGATGATTCTTTGCGAGCCGTGATACAGTGTTAATTCATTCATTTTGCACTCACCTCCAACAGCATCATTATATCTCTGCAGAGACACTTTGTCAACAAGAAACGGAGATAATCCAGAAATTCAAAAAGACCGACATGAGAAAGGAGTCCCTATGCCCACGAAATACGTTCATCTTACCGACGAGCAGAAGGAACAGGCTCGCCAAACGGATCTCTGCGAGCTGCTTCGCTCACAGGGAGAAACACTCAAACGGTCCGGAACGGAATATGAATGGAAGGACGGCAGTCAAAAGGTCACCATTCGCGGAAACCTATGGTTTCATCAATATGACCGACAGGGCGGCGATGCCATTGACTTCGTCCGAAGATTCTATCACAAAGATTACCCAGAAGCAGTTTCCTATCTGCTCGACGGCCGCAATGGAACGCTTTCGGTATCGCCGTCGATAGAGCGCAAACCGCCCAAACCGTTTGAGCTTCCCCCTCGCAACGAGAATATGCGCAGAGTATATGCCTATCTGCTGTCAAAACGAGGGCTTGACCGTGACGTAGTAAATACCTTTGCCTACAAGCAGATGATCTATGAGTCGGCAAAGTACCACAACGCTGTGTTCGTAGGCTTCGATCAGGACGGTGTCCCTCGCCATGCCAATCTACGAGGCATAGGAAGCGAGAGCACCTTCAAGGGTAACGCAAACGGCAGCGTACCGGAATACAGCTTTCACTGGACCGGAAGAAGCAAGCATCTCTGCCTCTTTGAGGCTCCGATTGATATGCTGTCCTTTATCTCCATGCACAAGAAGAATTGGCAGCAACACAGCTATGCCGCTGCCTGCTCGGTGTCAGACAGAGTCCTGTTTCAGATGCTGAAAGACAATCCCAATATCTCGGAGGTGTTCCTCTGCATGGACAGCGACGAGCCAGGACAGGCGGCGGCAAGACGAATCAGCGATAAGCTGTTCACGCAAGGAATCAATGCAAGAATCCTCGTTCCCGAACACAAGGACTGGAACGAGGATCTTTTATATCTGAATCAAGAGGAAAACGAGGTGAAAGAACCGTGTCAGGTATTACGACTCTGATCATCGTCGGAGCTGTCATGTTCAGCGTCCTCGGCGGGATCACACTGCTGGCGTATGTGTACAGCCTCAACAATATCAAATCCAGGACGGTTGGCGACGGTCAGCACGGAACCGCCCGATGGATGACCAAAGGCGAGCGGCGAAAGGTGTATCAGCACATTCCATTTACACCAAAGAAGTGGCGTGAACAGGCAAAGCACGGAAAAACACCTACCGGCGAGGATGGAAAACCGCTTCCGCAGGGCATCGTCGTTGGATGCACAGGAAATACCACAGCGATGGTAGACACCGGCGATGTCCACGTGCTGATGATCGGCGCGGCCGGTGTCGGCAAAACTGCCTTTTGGCTGTACCCATGCATCGAGTATGCTTGCGCCAGCGGGATGAGCTTTCTCTCCACGGACACGAAAGGCGACGTCATGCGCAACTGCGGCAATATTGCAAAGGGCTACGGCTACCAAGTATCCGTAATTGACCTGCGTAATCCGACCCGCTCCAACGGCAACAACCTCTTGCACTTGGTCAACAAGTATATGGATCTGTATCAATCAAATCCCGATACGCTCGTCTACAAGGCAAAGGCCGAGAAGTATGCAAAGATCATTTCCAAAACTATCATCCTTTCGGGGATGGATGCGGCGAGCTTCGGTCAGAACGCCTACTTCTACGATGCCGCCGAAGGACTCTTGACAGCGACGGTCTTACTGGTGGCAGAGTTTTGCAAGCCGGAGGAACGGCACATCGTGTCTGTGTTCAAAATTATCCAAGAACTTTTGGCTCCATCGGGGAAGAAAGGCAAAAATCAGTTCCAGCAGCTCCTGGAGATGCTCCCCAACGATCACAAAGCCAAGTGGTTCGCCGGAGCCGCACTGAATACCGCCGAACAGAGCATGGCATCCGTCATGTCTACTGCGTTGTCCAGACTCAATTCCTTCCTCGACTCCGAGCTGGAGCAGCTCTTATGTTTCGATACAGAGATCGACGCAGAGAAGTTCTGCCGCGAGAAATCCGCCATCTTTATCATCATGCCGGAGGAAAATCCCAACACCTTCTTTATGATCTCTCTTATCATTCAACAGCTTTACCGTGAAATCTTAGCCGTGGCAGATGAAAACGGCGGTCAGCTCAAAAACCGATGTGTGTTCTTCTGTGACGAGTTCGGTACGCTTCCGAAAATCGAATCAGCAGAGATGATGTTCAGTGCCTCCCGATCCCGACGCTTGCAGATCGTCCCAATCATCCAGTCCTTCGCACAGCTCGAAAAGAATTATGGCAAGGAGGGTGGCGAAATCATCGTTGACAATACGCAGATCACGCTGTTCGGCGGCTTTGCGCCAAACAGTTCCTCTGCTGATACCCTGTCTAAAGCGCTTGGTAGCCGCACCGTTATGTCCGGTTCGGTATCTCGAAGCAAATCTGATCCCTCGGAGTCGCTACAGATGATGGAGCGACCACTCCTCACACCCGACGAGCTAAAATCTCTCCCGAAGGGTGATTTCGTCGTGATGAAGACCGGCGTCCATCCCATGCGCGTCCATCTCAAGCTGTTCTTCAAGTGGGGCATCGAATTTGACAAAAACCATCCCTATATCGTTGCCGAGAATGGAAACCGCAAGGTGCAATATGCCAACAAAGCAGAGCTGATGGACGGGATCGTCAAGAAGTACCACCCCGAAGCCCTGCTCGAGGGTGATGTTGCCGGTGATGGCAGCGGGATGACAGAGTCGAAGCAGACGGAGGCGAAAAATCACCAGCCGCCCAAGCGGAATACGAGCCGGAGCAGACAACCAAAGCCGCTTCCCGAGTCGACCGAAAAGGACGGCAAAAAAGGAGGCTCACAGCCTTCACAGAAGCGAGTGGTTGCCGAAACGGAGCCAGAGCCTGTGCGACAGGAGGTGAATTCCGATGGGCAGACTTGATTTCCTATACCGAATGGATCTCCCGCATCGTGCGAAATCCGTTTATATCTACCTTGCAGATCGAGCCAATAAAAATAACGAATGCTGGCCTGCTATTCCCACCATCGCAAAAGAGTTGGAATTGTCGCAGTCGACTGTGCGTCGAGCCTTGCAGGACCTTCGCAAGGCCGGACTGTTGGAAACAGAACAGCGCTACAGAAAGCACGGAGGCAAGAGCAGCTTGCTCTATACGCTGAAGCAAGGCTGAAAAAGTTCCCTCCGACAGGAGGGAACTCTGCCTATTTGCTGACAGGTGCCACCTGCCATGATGGAAGGAGAAAGCGAACCTCACATCTGAAAAGCTACTACAGCAGAAAAAAAGAATACATTTTGCTGCAATCATATCGGTATCCTCATATGCCGATGGCATGCCCTTGTGACTGTCTCAGTGCCGATATGGTAAGATCATTTTTCCTCGCGCACAGTTGTTTGCGGTCGCCTTGCAATACCGCCTTGGACTTTAGCTTTTGGATGGTCCTGCAAAAGTTGGCACTAAGCCTGCCAATGTTTCGATGAACGGCTATTACGAATACGGGTCTTTGGCGGTGAAGAACGGCATCGCCGTCGACCCCTCTGCCTCGGCCTTCAGCCATGGTGACATCTGCCGACTTGTCCAGTGCGATGTCTGCTTCTTACGCTGCAGATATCGACGGAAGAAACAGGAGAACTGAGTTCAGGAATGAGCCGTTGCAGTATTCGTGGTTTTGACACAAGTATCCCTGCCATTTGCATCCTGCACAATAAAAGTTACCACGCAATAGTAAGAAGTGCCGGCTACGCAGTCGATGGTATACGTTCCAGAATTTGAAATTGCGTTAAACTTTGTTAGCCCGCTCGTTGTTGAACCATAAATAGTCTTGTATATCTCTCCGGATGCACGATAGACCCGAATTGTTGAAACACCGATTCTACTGGCATTGCCTACCGCAGACTTTACCGTATAGGTTAAACTAATCTGCCCCGCTGCACTACCTGTGCTAAGCGATGCAGTGGCGCTTTGTATGTACTCGCTGGATCTGGTTTGTGCTGCCATTGCGTTCAAATGTATCGTGAACAAAATGGCTACTGCCAAAGCAAGAGAAATAACACGTCTATTCATTTGCTGTGCCTCCAATTGATTCGATTGTTTTTATAAGTAATGATTTGGAAGGGAATCCGCCAAGGATGATTATATAATTGTCGCCGCTCCAAGCGCCGGCCCATTTGCCGGTGTTCGTAAACAAATAAAACAGCCGACCGTTGGAAGTATATTCTTCCGGTGCTCCTTCGTCTTTCATAATGTCAGTCCCGTGAATCAACGCGCTATCGCATTTCGTGACATCGATGTTAATATAGCTATTGCCCTTTTTATATACCGCGTATATGCCCAAGCTAAGGTCTGTACGTTCCTCCGCAATGTCAAGAAGCGTGTATCCCTCCGGAACCCATGTGGGTACATAACTGCAGTTCATCCCCAATGCCGCTGCCGCCGCCTGCATCTCGTTTTGCGCAGGGGCGGAAAAGCATTCTGTTGGCTCTGTTGAATCCTCGGCTTTATTAAAGTAAAACACATCGTCAGTCCAGCCTGCCAGCGTACCGAATACATCCGCACCGGCTGCTTGCGCAGCAAACATACAGCCAAACAGAATTGCGATCGTTGCGGCAATAATGCCTACTTTCCGCAATACCGAATCGCGTCGTGCCGTGTTAATCTTAGGCCTTTTTGCTTCGGATGCTGATTGCTCCGTGAGAGCATCGAAATCATACAGCGACTTACCGTCATTATGGTCAGGCCGATACACTCTTTGAAAAGAATCCCACGCTGTATTTACGTCGGGTACATGCTGCTCCGGCGAAGTCTTTTCTCTTTCGGCAAGAATCTTCGTAATATACAAAACGGCTTCCGTGTTATCTTGTGCTGTTTCGGGCAACTGGCTATCACTCTGAAGAATTCTAAGGAGTGCTGCCGTACTCATGTTATCAAATTCCGAAAAAGATCGGTGCTCTCGCTTCCCTTGATTAGGCATCAGATTTCCCCCTTCAATCAATATATGTCTGCAGCTCAACTTATGGGGACTGCTGGTCCGTTATTTTTTCAAGTGCTTTTTTCAAACGTGCTTTCGCTCGCTGGACGCGCTTTTTGCACGCCTCCACGGTGATCCCCAGCTCCGCTGCGACATCAGCGATCGTATCGCCTTCCACCGCAATTTTCACAAGTAAGTCGAAGTCTTCTGCGCCGACCAAATCCGAGTAGAGCGCAGAGAACTCTAATTCGTGATTCGCATTATCGCAAGATGCTATTAGCGGAAGAACTGTCAGATGATAATAATAAGCTATTTGCTTTGCTTGTTGCAATAGAAGGGAGATTTATGGGCATCTTCGGCAATTTCATATTTCAAGATATTGGAATACATAGTAAACCACGTCAAGAAATGGAATATCATTTCCTGCTTCCAGAGCGAGGCAAGGAGAAGCGGGACGGGAGTTTTACTGATCCAGAGGAGTTCAAATACTCGTATAGATTTGTTTGCTTTATGGATGTGCCCAGGTGTGAAAAATTGGTCCGGGAAAGTGAAACATCACAGAGTGCGTTTGAACAAGTAAAAAGAATTGCTTCTGTATTTGAAGAGAAGCAAAAGAAGTATACTACAAATCACTGGTGCAATGACTTTACTTTTTCAATTCCAAAAGATAATTTTGTAAAAGACCATCATATCGCTGAAGAAAACATTAGGGTTGATATGAGCATCAAAAGCATCACAAATTACATGTACGCTGTATTCGCCGTAAAATTGTTCCGCTGCACATAATTTTTGTTTCAATGGAGATTTTGGTGTACAATTTGCTGATTTTAAAATTTCAATGATGTTCTCTAACCGCACCACCTTATTTTCTAGCAAAAGAAAATTCTGGATATTTACAGTTCTTTTATTAAGCGCTTTCTTTTCTTCTTGATATATGTGTACCCAATTATAGAAAGTGATTTTTGGTATTCCGGTATCAGCGAGTATGTCCGCTGCTGACTTGCCAGAAATAAAACGGTCAATAGCTTCTTGCCGTTCTCCTTTTGTGTAAGTTCTCATATTTTCAACTCCTGTTTATGTGTTGAAACAATTCTACAACAACTCTACAAAAATTGAAATAAACTCAAAAATGAAATTTAGGTAAGTTATGTTAAGACCGGATATAAAGTCGGTATTGCGTTAGAGTTCAAATACGCATATCATATCCGCAAATAACTTTTATAGTCCTCTCATAAAAGAGACAAACAAGCTGAAACAAGCTTGCTTGTCTCTTTTTGTAGAAAGAAAACCACCGGCAGCGTGAAGTTGTAAGATAAAGGTAGACACATGGAAAACCACCATGTTGTCTACCTTTATCTTACAACTCCAAGGCCAAACCCAGGGCGGGAGTATTGCTTATTTTTATCTATAAAAACACAATAAAAATCTGATTATCCGCTAAAACACAGTATC